>Ga0181409_1000761_pt1 | contig 12528 bp, 13 predicted proteins | sample 32SPOviralmetaG_FD_130138 | JGI IMG/M metagenome (GOLD analysis project Ga0181409, IMG submission 130138) | Marine viral communities from the oligotrophic San Pedro Time Series (SPOT) site, San Pedro Channel, CA, USA - 32 SPOT_SRF_2012-05-30 | ecosystem: Environmental > Aquatic > Marine > Strait... | reverse complement strand
GATTAGGGTATCGCAAAACTTAAAAAGGTAAATCTGAATGGCTGCTCCGTTTCAGAATTATTCTGGCGGTGTCCTACTAGCGGATATCGTTAAGAGAAATAATTTTTCTGCATACGTTTCTGAAGCAATAAAAGAACGTAGTGCATTTATAAACTCTGGTGCTGTAGTTCGTAACCCTCTGCTTGATTCAAGAGCAGGTGGAACAAGAATACAAGTTCCAGAATTTAACCCTGTATCTCCAACTGAAGAAATTATTGATGGTACTGCTACATGGGGTACTAGTAATAATGGTTATTTAACACCACAAAAGATTGGTACAGGAACACAGATTGCAAGCATCTGTCATAGAGGTTTTGCTTACGCTGTGGATGATGTAGCTGTATTAGCTGCTGGTGAAGATCCAATGGGTCACATCAGAGATCAGCTTGCAGATGCAATCAACAAACTAAATTCAACACGTTTGTTCTACCAACTTCATGGTTTATTTGGTACTGCTTTATCAGCTAATGCTCTTGATTTAGCGGTAGCTGCTTCTTCTGGTGCTGCTGAAGCAAACTATTTAACAGCAGCTACAGTTGCTAGAGGAAGATCACTTCTTGGAGAAAGAGGCGAAGAACTAGATACAATCGTAGTTCATCCTTCTGTTGCTTACTACCTATATCAGGTTGGTATGTTAACTTTCTCTACTACTGCATTATCAACTGGTACTGGCATCCAATGGGGTGGCGGTGGTGTTGGCATTACTGATAGATCAGTAGGTCAATTCGCTGGTATGAATGTAGTTGTTGATTCTTCAGTTAACTCTGTAGTTCCTGGTTCAAGTGGACACATTAAGGAGTTCTACTGTTACTTAATCAAGTCTGGAACAATCCTTGAAGGTGTTCAGCAAGACTTGGCTATTGAAGCAGAAAGAAACGTACTTTCTAAGCAGGATGTTATTTCAGTTGATTATCACAGTACTTACCACATCATGGGTACTAAGTGGAATGATGCTGCTGACAACCCAACAAACTCTAACTTAGGAGCTAAAGCTAAGTGGGCATTAACATATGATGCTGACTTAATTCCTATGGTTCAGTTAACAGTAAACACACCGCTTGATAATACAACTTTATAATCTAGAATTAGATTGCAAAGCAAAGCAAACAAAACCTCATCAATTATTGGTGGGGTTTTTTCTTTACGCTACAATAAAACTAAACTACTTTATAGATCGTGGCAGCTACCATAAATGCAACTTTAAAAGACGCTAATGCTAATAGCTATGTCACTTTGGCAGAAGCTAATACTTATTTTGAAACCGTTCCAGATTCATCAACTTGGACAAACAAAACAGATGATCAAAAAAATAGATCATTAATATCCGCTACCAGATGGATTGATAGCTTTGTATTTTTTGGTGATAGGTGTGACGAAGATCAAGCCTTAAAATTTCCTAGAACTAATTATCAGGTAGATGGAGTTGAATTATCTTGTAGTTTAATACCTAATAATATTAAATATGCACAATATGAATTAGCAAGAGCATTAGCTAATGATACTGGTGCAATAACTGGTACTACAGGTAAAGATGGTAATTTTTCTGAAGTAAAACTAGGTGATATACAAGTTAAGTACAATTTATCAAGTCAGGGAACTGGAAGTATAAATAATATTTTTGATGTTTACCCTTGGCTCCAAAGTTACATTGGAGCGTATATGCTAGGTGGAGCAGGAAGTTTTCAAATGAGAGTGGTTAGAGGATAATGGCAGGTCAATTAGATAAATTACTAAAAGACGTAGCAAAAAAGGTTGTTGCTGATTTAGGAGACTCTCTTGATACCACTATTGTATATACAAGAAAAACTTCTCCCGTTTACAATACTTCTACTGGAGCATTATCTACGACTGATGTTTCTTACTCTATAAAAGTACCAGTTGAATTTGTCCAATCTACTGAAGAAACGGGTTATCAGGAAAACATAGCAAGAGTCTACATTACTCCTGACCTTATAGGGGATAGCCAACCACTACTACAAGATGAAATAACATTACAATTCTCTGGATCGACTAGAATAGCAAAAATTACTGATATAAAAACATATAAAGGCAACCAAGAATACCTTTTTCGCATAGACATTGTTTTCTAATGACTTTAGTAAACGCAAGAGCAGCATTTGAAACTGCAATCAAAAACGCAGTAACAACTGCGGACAACACAGTTACAGTAGTTTTTGACAATATGCCTTTTACAACTCCAGGTAAAACGAAAAAGTATGTAATGGTAAGTTTAGATTTTGACCAATCAACAACTCAACCTCAAGGTGCAGCTATAGATTATTATGCAGGATCTATAAGATGTGCAATTATGACCCCATCTAACAAAGGAAGTGCGGTAGCTTCTGCTATAGCTGAATCAGTAATTGATGGAATGATATCAGTAAACGCTTCTACTTACTCAGATACTTTTTCCGTTACTCCAAGAGTAGGACCCATAAGCGGTCCAACATCTGTAACAAACGATAATCAGAGCCATTTTATCAGCGTAGTTAACTGTAACTTTACGGCAAATGGCTAAAGATATAAAATTTCTAGTAGATGATCTAGAGAAAAGTTTTCTTGAAGGAAAAGGTGCAGCAGCATCAACTATTGCTTTTTCTTTAGCGAACCGAAGTCCTATATGGACAGGAACTTTTAACAGATCATGGAAAGTACAGAAAAATACACCTGTAGCTCCTACAAAACCCAGAGATGAGTCTGGGTCTGCTTCTTTTACTAGAACTGCTTTTAGTAGAGTAGCAAAACGAGAACCCGTGATTAAAACCAAGCTCTCTGAAATTTTATATGTAGGAAATGAAACTGAATATGCTGGCTTTGTAATAAACGAAGAGCCAAGTCGTTATGATGGAAGAATGTATCAACAGTCTTTTCAAGAACAATACAATACAACACCAATACCTAATCAACCTGATTGGTACGATGTTTACTTATTAGGAGACTATTTATTTCAAGACCTAGAAAAAGGTTTTCAATCTGCTGGTTTTGTCTCTGGTGCAACATTTACATACGGATAAGACAATAATTAGAGTTTAAGTTATACTACAAGAATAGATACAATTTTTTATGCCTACAGCAAGAGCAATCGACAAACTTAAGCAAGCCTTCAGTGTCGAAGAACGCAGTAGCTACTCCATTTTTAAGGGAGAAGAACTGATTTTAAAAATATTCTGGTCGCCTCTTACAATAGCCGATAGAGATACCATAAACAGTACACTAATAGCTATGAACAAGGGTCAAGAAGAAGGAAGTCTTGACTTTGCACTACAGGTTATTGTTACAAAAGCTGAAGATGAATCAGGTGCAAAAATGTTTTTACCAGCAGACTTACCTTCTCTTCGTAGAGAAATACCACTGTCTGTCTTATTAGACATAATGACTAAGATGCAAGGAGTGGGCGAGGAGGAAAGCCCCGATGCCGTAAAAAGCTAAGTTAAAAGACGATAACTTTGTTTATTTACAATTTTTTATAGCCGAAACCCTCGGATACACATTAAAAGAAATAAGAGAAAAAATGTCTGTCCAAGAACTGTATGCTTGGAGTGCTTATTTTAGTTTGAAGTATGATAGAGAAAACGAAGCCTACGAAAAAGCAAAAAGACAAGCCCAAGTTCGCAAAATACGCTAAACTTCTAATATCCGTGTATTCTGCAAAAATCAGTGGCATCCGAATATAGCGTAAATATAAGTTTAGATACTAAGAAAGCAGAAGGTAAGCTTACTGATTTAAAAAAGAGTATAAATGATTTAAGTAAACAGGAGTCTAAATCATCTAAAACCGCACTTTCATCATCAGAAAAACGAGCAAAAACAGAAACTCAGATTGCAAATCTACAAAAAAGAACTCAATCTTTAAAAAACAGTGCTCTAAGATTAGAGTTAAAAGGATTAGATGTAAGTAGAGCAAACAATAAGATTAAGTTAGCTGATACAAACCTTGCAAACAGAAAAATAAGTCTTACTAACAAAAATATAGCTTTAGCTGCTAAAGAATTAGAAATACTAAAACAACAAACTATAGAAGTAAGTAAGCAAAATAGAGTTAGAGGAAGTTTAGGGTTAAGTGCTCAAGGAGATTTTAGTCGGTTGTCTGATAGACAGTCTAGAAACCGAGAAGGTGGACGTACATTTATGAACAACCCCCTTGGTAGAAGAGGCATAAGACCAACTAGAGGATTTGATACTCAAAGTGCATTGATAAGTGGTGCATTTCCTTTGTTATTTGGTCAAGGTCCAGTAGGGGCACTGGCTGGTGGCCTTGGTGGTGGTATTGGTGGAATGTTCGGATCTATGGGTGGTTTTGCAGGAGGTATTGCAGCCACAGCAGCAGTCCAAAGTATAAATCAAGTACTTGCCTCTGTATCCCAGTTAGGACAGGCAATGAGTTCTGTAAATCCAAATATAGATGCACTCGCTAAAGCAGTAGGCATTGCTGGAACGGCAGAAGAAAAACGATTAAAATTAATAGAAGAAGTAAATGGAAAGCAAGCTGCATTAAACGCTGCAATGGATAAAATGCGTGAAGTTATAGGCGATGAAGCAACTGACAGACTTAAAGAGTTCGGTGAAACTACACGACTGATATCTAATGATTTTGCGATAATGATAACTAAAATGCAAGCTGATTTAGTTCCACTATTTAATCTTGTAGACAACATACTAGGTTTATCAAAGGGAGCTAAAGAGAGACAGAGAGACAGAGCTTTAGCTAATACTGATAATAAGGAAGTATTAGATATTCAAAATAGAATATCTGAATTAAGATCGGCTTCGGGCGGTGGAAGATCAGGAGCTAATTTAAGAAATAAAGAAATAGCGGACCTAACGATTGCTTTAAATAAGTTAGGAGATAAATTAATTACTGAAAATAAAGCCAAGACTGATAAAGAAATAAAGGACTTAGAAGATAAATCTGGAAAAGCTGGAAAGGGTAGTAAACAAAATATTGATCTTAAGATTAAAGCGATAGAAACTGAAATAAAGCTTAGAGATTTAAACAATAACCTTTTAAACAATGAAGTAGTGGCTTTAAAAAAATCTCTTATAGCAGAAGAGCATAAAGTAGCTCTGGCAGAAGCTAAAGGTGATGAAGATTTGAAAAACTTAGCTAATGTGGAAAAGACTAATAAGCTAAGTATTTTAAATGCTGATATTGCTCAAGCTGAAGTAGATCTAGCAAAAGAATTTAATGACGAGCAGGAAAAACGAAACAAACTACAAGAACAAGAAGAGCAAAGAATACAAAGAATAAAAGATTCTGCTGAAGCTAAGATTTTGGATATAGAAAAAGAAAATGAGTTAAGGGAATTTTCACTAACAGCAACCGCTGAAGAAATAGCCTTTAAAAGAATAGTCCTTAGTCTAAGCAAAGATCAACTAGCGTATATGGATGAACAAAGGCTTAAACAGGCTTTAGCAGATAGTGAAAGAATAACTGCTTTGGAACGTCAAAATCAAATAATAGACGAAATACAACTTACACTTGCATCTTCAATGAGTGATGCCATAAAAGGTTTAATTACAGGGACTCATAATTTAAATAGTGCTCTTAGCAGTGTGTTAAACAAAATGGCAGAAGCAATGTTAAATATGGGTCTATTTGGAAATGTCGGGGGAAGCTTAACAGGCGGAGGAGGTTTATTAGGAACTATATTTGGAGGACTTCTACATGAGGGAGGACCAGCAAGAAGAGGAAACTCTTATATTGTTGGAGAGAAAGGCCCAGAAATGTTTACTCCAGGTGTGAGTGGCATGGTTACACCTAATAATGCTTTAGGTGGAAGTAATAATATAGTAGTAAATGTAGATGCCTCTGGAACAGAAGTTCAAGGTGATGACACAACATCTAGTCAATTAGGAAAAGTAATTGGTCTAGCTGTTCAAGCAGAACTCGTAAAACAATCAAGGGCTGGAGGGCTTTTATCTAGAGCATAATTATGGCAACTTTCCCAAGTATTAACCCTACTTATAGTTTTTCAAAAAATACAGCACCACGAGTTCGTACTGTTGTCTTTGGAGATGGATTTGAGCAAAGATTATCGTATGGAATAAACCAAAATCCTAAAACTTACAGTCTAGAATTTAATGTAACAGAAGCAGATTCAGATGTTATAGAAGGATTTTTAAACAGCAGAGCTTTTGATAACGAAAGTTTTAATTTTACTCCCCCTGGTGAAGGCATTTCTAATACAGGCACTTATGCTAGATCAGGTAGTACAGTAACAATTACAATTACGAATCATGGTGTAGCTATTGGAGATAAAGTTACATTAGATTTTACAAGTGGATCGGCTGCTGATGGTGACTATATTGTTACGACCTCTGTAAACCAAAATACATTTACTGTTATCACAACTGCAAGCGGTACTACAAGCGGTAACGTAGATTGTACGATGTCAGGGCAACGTAAATTTGTCTGTGATAGTTTTAATAAAAGTATTCCATACTTAAATCGTGCAACTATTCAATGTACATTTAGGGAGGTATTTGAAACCTAATGGCTTATTCTGCTTGGACGGCTAATACAGTTACTGCTCTTGGAACCGTTGTAAGATCAGCGTCTACAATTGTTCCTACTGGTTTAGTTTTTGAATGCACCACAGCAGGGACTACTGGGGCTACAGAGCCTCCTTTTGGTACGGATGTAGGTTCAACTGTCACAGATAATAATGTTGTATGGACGGCTATAAGCAGCGTATTTGAAGATTTAAATAGTTTTGCTCCTGACAAAATTATTGAACTGTTTGAACTTGAATTTGTTGATGAAGTTGCAACTGCTTTAGGGGTTAGTAAATATTATTTTCATAATGGTTTAAACGCTGGCTTTACAGGAAATATAGTTTTCAACAGTAATACATATAGTGCTATTCCTATAAAAAGTGAAGGTTTTGAAATGACAACTCAAGGAAGTCTACCTCGTCCACTCCTGACAATTGCAAACTTAGATGGTGCTATTACTGCTTTAATTAAAACTGTTAACAATGTGCAACGTGCTACAAACCCTAGTCAGACTGCATTATTTAGCGGTAATGATTTAGCTGGTACACAAATCAGAAGAATTACCACATTACGAAAATATCTTGATGGTCAACCTGACGCTGATGTTCACGCTAGAAATGCAGATCAAATATTTGAAATTGATAGAAAAGTATCAGAGACAAGAGATGCCGTTCAATTTGAATTAGTTATGCCTGTAGATAGAGAAGGTGATATGTTGCCAAAAAGACAGTGTGTGTCTAATATCTGTCAATGGGTGTACAGGAGTTCTGAATGTAGTTATACAGGTACAAACTATTTTGATATAAATGATCAAGCTGTTGGTAGTGCAGCAGCAGATGTATGTGGTAAAAGACTTACTTCATGCAAAGCTAGGTTTGGTCAATACAATGCATTACCTTACGGATCATTCCCTAGTCTTGGTATGCTCAAATGAATCTTACTGAAGATATTAAACAAGAAATATTAGAACACGCAAAGCAAGAATCACCCAATGAATCTTGTGGTCTTGTACTTATTAGAAAAGGAAGAACAAAATATAAAAGATGTAAAAACATAGCTGAATTGCCTAAAGAATGTTTTGTTTTAGCAAATGATGATTACATAAAAGCTGAAGAAGAAGGAGAAATAATAGCCGTTATACATTCACATCCTTTTGAACAGCCTACACCTAGTGATGGTGATAAGATTGCCTGTGAAAAATCTCAAGTGCCTTGGTACATAGTTAATCCACAAACAGAAAAATGGGGATATTATGAACCCTCTGGATTTGAATTGCCTTATGTAGGAAGAACATTTCAGTTTGGAATTATTGATTGTTATTCACTTGTAAGAGATTATTTCAAAAAAGAATTAAATTTAGAATTGCGTGATTATTACAGGGCTGATGAGTTTTGGAAAAAAGGAGACAGTTTATATGAAGATAATTTTATGAAAGAAGGTTTTAGAAAAGTACCTTTAGATGAAATACAAAAACATGATTTATTATTTATGCATTTAGAAGCTAATTTACCAAACCATGCAGCGATTTATTTAGGAGATCAACAAGTTTTGCATCATGTTCAAGGGAGATTAAGTAGCAGAGATGTTTTAGGCGAGTATTATATAAAAAACACAGCTTTTGTTGCTAGACATAAATCACTATGAAAATTATTAAAGTTTATGGTGCATTAAGAAAAAAATTAGGTCAATCTTCTTTTGAGTTGGATGTTACAAACCCATCTCATGCAATAAAAGCTTTATGTGTAAATTTTCCAGAGTTAACAAACTGGTTTTTAAATAATGATGAACAGGGGAATGGTTTTAAGGTAACTGTAGGAAAACAAAAAATATATAGAACAAATTTAAAACCAATGTTAGAACCTTGGTCAGAAAGAGATGTGATGCACATAGTACCTGTTATCAAAGGTGCTGGTCGAGGTTTTGGACAAATTTTAGCTGGTGCTGCCTTAATTGGTTTGGCTGTTTTTGCTGGCCCTGCAATAACTGGTTTCTTAGGTGGTGGAGCTTTTGGTGCTGCTGCTACTAAAGCATTAGGCTATATTGGAACGGCTTTACTTTTAGGGGGTGTAAGTCAACTTCTTAGTCCAGCACCTTCAAGTTTTAACGAGGGATCAAAACTACAATCATTTAGTTTTAGTGGGATTGTTAATGTTGCTGATCAAGGATTACCAGTACCAGTTTGTTATGGTCGTGTTGTGACTGGAAGTGTGGTTATTAGTGCTGGTCTTAACTCTCAGGCATTTACTATTAGTAACTAAATGACAGAAGATAACATAATCATAAGAGGTAGTAAAAAGGGTGGTCAACCTAGAACACCTATAGAAGCACCTGATACTCTACAGAGTAATCAATTTGCAAGAGTATTAGATTTAATCTCAGAGGGAGAAATTGACCAATTTGAAGATGTATTTCTTGATAAAACTTCTTTAACTAATTTTTCTGGTTATTCACGAGAATTTAGAACTGGAACACAAAACCAATCTCCTGTAAGTATGGATGCTGCGGTTGAAGCGACTTCTGCTGTAGGTGTTGCTGTTACTGTCGCTGGTGGACCAATAACCAGAACAATTACTAATAGTGATATAGATAGAGTATCAATAACGGTTCAAATTCCTACATTACAAATAATTGAAGATGATGGTGATATTGTCGGACACGCAGTAACTTTTCAAATATCTCTTCAATATAATGGTGGTGGTTACAATGTGGTTGCTCAACCTACTATCTCAGGTAAAACAAGCAATCCATACAGTAGAACTTATAACATTCCTATAAGTGGATCGTTTCCTGTTGATATTAGGTTAACAAGAACAAGTGCAGATGAAAGTAGTGCAAAAAGACAAAACAGTTTAAATTGGACAAGTTTTACAACGATTATTGATGAATTACTAAGATATCCAAATAGTGCAGTACATTTTTTAGAATTTAATGCACAGAATTTTAATGCTATTCCAGAAAGACGTTTTTTAATTCGTGGAATCAAGGTACAGATTCCGCACAATGCTTCAGTAGATACAACAACTCATCTTGGAAGAATTACATATAGTGGTTTATTTAATGGCACGTTAGGGGCTGCAACTTGGACAAATGACCCTGCATGGTGCTTATTTGACCTATTAAAAAATACAAGATACGGATGTTCGATACCAGAAGCAAATCTTGATAAATTTGATTTTTTTGCAATTTCTCAATATTGTAATGAGTTAGTAAGTAATGGTAAAGGAGGGCAAGAGCCAAGGTTCTCATTAAATTGTGTTCTTAATACCAGAAAAGAAGTTTTTACTGTTATTAAAGAATTATGTAATGTTTTTAGAGGGCTTGCATATTTTACTGCTGGTAGTTTTGTTGTAAAACAGGACAAACCTACTGACAGCACATATGTCATAAATCCAAGCATGGTTGTTGATGGGTTTTTTGAATATAACGGTACTTCAATAAAATCAAGACATACTTGCGTGACTGTGGCTTACCAAAGCTACGACATGAGAGGAGAAGTTCAGTTTGAAAGGGTAGAGGATGCTGACGCTGTAAGGGTTTATGGTGTTAATCATAAAGAGGTTAAAAGTATTGGTTGCTATTCGCAAGGGCAAGCACAAAGATTAGGAAAGTGGATATTAGAAACTGAAAGATATTTAACTCAAACTGTAAGTTTTGCGGTATCTCAAGATGCTGGAGTAATACTTTCTCCTAGCATGGTTGTCTCTATTGCTGACCCACTTAAAACTCTTTCTCGAAGAGGTGGTCGTATTCATGAAGCAACAATAAATTCTATAACCATCGACAGTACAGAAGATATTGGAACGATAACTTTGGCACAGAATCCAAAGGTAATAGTTGTTCTTGCGAATGGATTATTGCAGCAAAAAACAGTATCAGCAATTGCTTCACCAACAACAGCTTCTGGTGGAGAAGATACAACAAAGAAAAAATTTACAGTAAGTTCTAATTTCTCACAAGTCCCTAGTACTGGTGGTTTTTATGCAATAGAAACAGACAATATAGCTTTAGAAAAATTTAGGATTCTTAGGGTTACTGAAGAAGAAGATCATACTTTTGCTGTAACTGCAATTCAATATGACAATTCTATTTATGGCAGAATTGATGTTCCTGTTTGCGGTGTACCAGTTCCAATACCCATTGGATTGCCGCCAAACGCTGTAACAGATATTAGTTTTACCACTTTCTATTATGTATCAGGTGCAAGTGTTTTAATTGGTTGTGATATTAGCTGGACTCATGATGGTCTTAGAACTGTACAGTATTTTGTTGAATACAAAATTGATAATGATAATTTCCAACAGATAATTACCACTTCTCCGAGTGCAACACTTAAAAGCTTAAGGGTTGGAACTCTAACTGTAAGAGTAACCGCATTTAACTTTACTGGTGGTAGAAGTCCTATTTATAGCGAAACCCATGCTATAACACAAAATACAAGTCCACCTGATAATGTTGCGAGCCTTACTGTTAACCAGATAAGTTTAACTCAAGCTGTATTAAGTTGGCCAGCTTCTACAAGTCGTGATGTGTTGACAGGAGGAAAAGTTGTAATGAAACATAGTACAAATGCTAATGCTACTTTTGCAACAGCAGCTTCATTAACATCTGTTGTTGGTAGTGCCACAAGTGCAAACGTACCAGCTATATCGGGTAAATATTTCGCAGTATTTGAAAATATTCTTGGTGTCCAAAGTACAACTCCAGCCAGTGTTGCATTTACATATTTTTCTGGAAATCAAATTTTAATTTTAGATAGAAAAGAAGATACAGATAGTCCTACGTTCCAAGGTACTTTTACAGATGTTGAAAAGTATAGTCCTCCTAATTACCCAACACCTTTAACTGGAATTGTTTTAAAAGGTAATATTCTTTGGGATTCTGTTTCTAATGTTGATAATCTTGTAAGTTGGGATTTTCCAAATAATGTATTGGCTGCTGGAACTTATGAATTTGCAAGTGTTCTTGATTTAGATGCTGTATATAATGTATTACTTGAAAGAAGATTAGCATTTACTGGTTTTAATGTTACAACAGGTGCTGCTGTGACAGATGTTGATGCCAAGATTTATGTTAGTACAACCAATGATGACCCTAGTAGTGGATCACCTACATTTACTGCTTTTCAAGAATTTGCAACCACAATGCTAAATGCCAGAGGTTTTAAATTTAAAATAATTCTCACCTCATCAAATACAACATCAAATATCTGTGTTACGGAACTTGGTTTTAGAATGTTTATGACACCTAGCACACAGTTCCCAACGGCTCCGATTGCTAGTGGCACATCACAAAAAGCAGTTACTTTTACAAATAATTTCTTCACAGGAGTTAGTGCGACTATTGGTGGTGTTGGTGGATTCGTACCGATTGTTAATGCCAACATACTTAATATTCAAACAGGAGATACGATTGCTATATCATCAATAACAAAATCTGGATTTAATGCTGATGTAAAAGATTCTGGAGGAAGTTTTGTAAATCGTAATTTTGTTTACCAAGCCACAGGTTTAAGATAATATGTATGTAAAAGGATTTTAATTGTGGCACAAGACACTTTATCAGTACAAAACGGAACGGGTGTTGCAGTCAGGCAAGCATTTAATACTGCAATGCAAGCAAGTGCCACGAATCAAAGTGGTAATTCTGCACCGTCAACTACATATCCTTTTCAATTCTATGCTGATACAAATACTAATACCTTAAAACTTCGTAATGCTGCCAATAACGCATATATAAATGTTTCTGGTGTTGGTCAAATCGGTGCTGCAAATTTAGGTTTGCGCCCTGCTAGTGGTGGAACGATATCGGGAAATTTAATAGTTTCTGGTAACTTTACTGTTCAAGGTACGACAACTACAGTTTCTAGTACCACAATTACCGTAACTGATAAAAATATAGAAATTGGTAAGGTTTCAACCCCTACAGATACGACTGCTGATGGCGGTGGTTTGACATTGCTTGGAGCTACAAACAAAACATGGAATTGGGTAGATT
>Ga0181409_1000757_pt1 | contig 12546 bp, 17 predicted proteins | sample 32SPOviralmetaG_FD_130138 | JGI IMG/M metagenome (GOLD analysis project Ga0181409, IMG submission 130138) | Marine viral communities from the oligotrophic San Pedro Time Series (SPOT) site, San Pedro Channel, CA, USA - 32 SPOT_SRF_2012-05-30 | ecosystem: Environmental > Aquatic > Marine > Strait... | reverse complement strand
TTCAGCAATATATGCATTCACATAGTTGGTAGAACCATAGATGTTAAAGCTGTCAACATCCTCATATGTTTTTACAAAATCACGAGCATGACGCATATTATCAAATAGACGTGGTTCAATTACCACACCATCAAGACTAGTAAAGCCAGTTTCAGGCTTTTGTGACTTGACATAGAGTGTCGGTTCATATTTAATCTTCTTCATTACTTGCTGATTATTTTCATAACCACGGTAAAGAAGCTGATTGCCATAACGATTAATAGATGTATAGAATTTCAATAGGGTAAACCTCCATAATGTAAGTATATTATATCACATCTTTACGCAAATGTAAAGGACTTTTTTACACAATTAGCTTACTATTTGCAGGTGTTACTAGTTTTGAAAACATTTGTTGGTATTGGTTTTTAAGTTCAGTTACAGGTTCCACAACAAACATAACATTCTTAGATTGTGTTTCAATTCCATCTTTAGCATCTGAATACGCCATAAATGGAGCTAAACCTAGTTGATTGTTTTGTGTTGGTATTAGGATTGCCACATCTTTAAGAGTGTAGCCTGTAGAAGAAACTTTAGTTGAGCAAATAAGCTCTTCGCCTGTTGTAAGACGTACGATTTTAATATTGTCCATAATATAGACTCCCATGTTATAAAGAATGAGAGCCGCCGAAACGGCTCTCAAAGATATTTATTTACCAAGCATAAGGTCTCTAGCTTCGTCAAACTTACCGACTGATGCTAACCTATGCGCTTCAAATGATTTGAAGATACTAGCCATGAATGATCTCATAGCTTGAATCCCTTCAATTGAAGTTGACGCTGGCGCCTTTCCAATTCAACTAAGTCGGAAGATTGTGCTAGGTACCTTTCAATAGGACTCATCCTAGTAGTCTTCCACCACCTTTTTAATAGACCAATCATTGATAGTCTCTTAATGTTTTAGCATTAAGCTCAGCCGTAAGTGATTCCACTGTATGGCCTCGATACTCACAAATAAGTTGTTCGGCAATCATACGATTAGCAGACTTTTGTCGACCAATCATATAACCAATCATCATACTCCTGAGAGTGGCTTTAATCGAATTGAGAAATTTCTCAAGTATTTTCCCTGAGAAGTTCAGGCTCTGTAGTGCTATTGCTGTCATTGTTTTCCTCGTAATTAGAATTGATTTTGATTTTACGAGGTCGCTTCTCTTCCGGTAGGATCACTTCTAAATTGACAGTGAGAATCCCATCCTTCATTTCTGCACCAGTGACTTCCGTGTATTCGCTTAAGCGATACGATTTACTAAATTTACGAGCACTAATCCCTTTATGAACATACTCATCCTGTGATCTTCGCTGAGGACGATCTCCAGTAATTGTAAGCACGTGGTCTTTTACTTCAAGATCAATATGTTCTTCATTAAATCCAGCTACTGCGAGCTCGACAATGTAGTTCATTTGATTGACTTTAACTACGTTATGTGGGGGATATGTATCCTTTGCATGAGCCTGAATTGATTCAAGCCTATCAAAGATGTGATCGAAACCTAAAAACGCGTTTCGTGGATATGCGAAATTACCTGTCATGTGTTACCTCCTATGACTTAAGCAAGGTTATATTAAGGACCCGCTTGCGCGGCATCCAGTTTTATTTATACAAGCAAATTACTTACTTGCAATCTATGACTACTTATTTGTTCCAATATTATACTTGGGACAGAGTTGCCATTGATCTTTATCCTTATAGGAAATGATTTTGATTTGTCGTAATGGAGCTTTTTCTTTTGCTTGCTCATTGTTGACAATAGTTATAAGTCCCCAGTCCGACAGTAACGTCGCAACTGTGTTCCTACGTTCAATATCATTCTCCATAAGATTAGATGGTTTCCCATCCAATAAAAAGAGTTCTTTAAAGTGTGTGATAAAATACCTGCCTTGTTTGTGTAAGATATGGCAAGATTGATATAGCATATTATCTTTACGAGATGCTACGCCAATACGAGTAAGTGTTTCACGCACTTTAAGAAAATCATCTGGTTCATTAAGCACGACTTCCAGCATCATAGCTGGTGTCCACTCCTGTACTTCGTTATTTTGATCTTCCACCTTTAGTCACCTTTTGTTTCAATACATTAATCTGTTCATCGTTTAGTAAGGTGAGAGCTTGGCGAGCTTTTTCATTGCTATAACCATAATATTCTTTGACTGCTTCTAATGAGTCAGTCTTATCAGCTTTCAACCACTTGCTAAAACGCTTTTGTTTCCTAATTGTATTTATAAGAAAATCAAATTGGAGGCGATTATCCAAGTGGTGATTACGATTCATCTCATTAGCTAACAAAGCTGTATCATAAAAGTATGATAGACCTCTATTAACCATAAATGCACTATACTTCTTTTCAGCTTCTTCATCCACCATAAGATCTTTTTTGGTGTTGTTGATAGCATTTAGATATTCAAACGGATTCATATTAAAACCATCCTAATTTTATACCATTGTGCGCAATAATAAAGAAACACGCAACAAGGTGAGTTATAACCCAAACAGTTCTTAGAATAGCAGCAATATCGCTTTCTTTAGTATCGCCAATCTTGCTGCCAATTGTCTTAGCCCATATTCTCCACATTGTACTAAGCAAACTCGACATTGGCCATAAGCTCCGTCATGCAAGCAACCATGTTTAATTCATGGTCGGCTACAAATGCATTCTTATACTGATAGTCAGCAAGAATAAGAACTAGTTGTGGAATTGAATGTGGTTTAGCCATAGTGGCCATATTGTCATAAATCATTCTAAAGATTTGTTGTGGTTCAACATCAATATTATTAGCAACCCATAAACGCATCTTTTTGAAGTCTTTGTTTTTAAGATGGTTGGTTAATTCAGTTTGATCTTGAATAAGAGTAACTGAACTTGCTTCAATTTTACCAGATACACTGTAACGTTGACATTCACCAAGTACTCTACGGAAGTCTGGAAAATGCTTGTTAACGATATTAGCAACTACAGCTGGTTCAGCTTCAACACCTTCGTCTTGCAAAATCTTTTGTAGTCTAACAAAGAACTTATGAGCAATACCAGCTTTGTACTCTTTTGGAATACTAAAGTCATATACTGAACACCTTGAATGAAGTGGTTCAATGATACGATTTTTGAAGTTACATGTAAGGATAAACCTACAATTGTTTGAAAACTCTTCAATGAATCCACGCAAGGCGGGTTGGGTTGATTGAGGATTAAGGTAATCAGCCTCATCCAGAATTACTACCTTGTACCCACCTTGCAGTGAAACAGAAGAGGCGAACTGTTTAATCTTACCACGTAGTGTGTCAATGTTACCTTCTTCAGATCCGTTGACTACAATATGGTCTAGATTTAGTTCATTACATAATGCTCTTGCAACTGTGGTTTTGCCCGTACCAGCAGAGCCAGAAAACATCATATTAGGAAGCTCACCTGTATCTAGGATAGCTTGGAATGTGTTCTTCATTTCATCAGTAAGAACACAATCATTAATTGTTTGTGGGCGATACTTTTCAACCCATAGGAATTCAACACTCATTCACTTTCTCCATCATAAAAATATATTATATCACACTTTTGAGTGATTGTAAACAGTTATTTTTGAAACTGTACCGTATAGGTTTTTCCCATCCACTCAAAAGTAATTTTGCTATGTGAGTAAAGAGTTAAAGACTCTTCTTTATAGCGCGTTTCAACATTGCACACTCTCTTAGTACCACCACTAGCGTTACTATTTGAATGCCCAAGCATACCACCAAGTAATGCTCCAACTGTTCCTCCATTGTCTACGTTTTTAGTTACGTTGTTACCGATAATACCACCAATGATAGCACCTTTAAGCATATCACCGGTTTTATCACCAGATACTGTTACATCCCTACAAACTTCGACTTTGTAAGGAACTTGATTAATCACAGACTTATTATAATCTGTCACATTAGGTTCATGTGCTAAAGCTGGATGACACGCACCCAGTGTCATCAAACTAGCAATTGTTATTTGTTTAACCATTTGGTACCAATCCTTCTAAAATTAGGTTCATTTCAGACTGCTTAGATTCGTCTTCTTTGACTTCGTCTACTGCATTGTCTAGCTCTTTGAATGCCTTATTTGATCTTAGCTTAGAATAAAGCAAACGGTCTTTACGAAGACGGTTCACAATAATCTTATTTGCTTCAAGGTCATTATACTCAAGAAGAACAAACGCACGGTATTGAGTACCATCAGGGAATACTTCAGCTTCTGATACTGCATAACCTGCAACATCTACATCAGCAATAATATTTTTAGTGACCTTTTCAACTTCATTTAGTGTTGCTACATCAAGATCAGTTGATCCTACTTTAGCAATAAAGTTTTTAGTTTGAGAACGAACTTTACCATTAATCCTATCAGCCAAAGTCGTCTTAGCATTAAGTACTGCAATATCATAACTTAACTGTAAATCAGGAGTTACGGCAGTACCTACTGCAAAGATGCTTTCGTCTTTTACAGGAATTTTGGTAAACCATTTAGGCATTCTATTAATTTGCTCTTCAACCATCTCACGCTGTTCTTCAATAACAACTGCTTGAGTGATTTTTTCATTACTACTACATGCAGCAAGAGCAACCGCTGCAAGTGGTAAGGTTAGGAAGTATGATTTCAATTTTCTCTCCATAATATACTACTTCAATATAGTCACTAGCAACCCAATGCTACTAGCCATGTTTCCAAAGTTGAATACTCTATTCGACTTTTGTGGAACTGGTTTTGCCCAACCTTTCATAAAGTCTTCAGTCTCAGTAAAATCAATTACTTCGTCTTTTTGACTTACTACTACGGGCGTCTCATCTGGAGTACAATCCATGGTTGTAGTACCAGTTAGTATTTCAGGTGAAACAATTTTAATGATATTCTCTTTAGCCCTTACTTCAGCATGCATACAAGCATTTGTTTCAGTTTGATCAGGACCAAATACGAATTTACCTTTAGTGTGATATTCTGTTCCTTCAATTTTAACATTCATTGAAACTACACAAGCTCTGGTATCTTCTATGTAAGGAAAAACCTTACGCTGATAATTGGTCATTGACTCAATCTTATGCGTAAAGTTTCCACCTACTTGGTGTGTGTACTTACAATTAGTCGTCGCTAATGTCTGTGTCGACAAAAGCATCCCCGTCGTCAGTATCACCAAGGTCTTCATTACTTTCCTCCACTGGCTGGTTTGTTTCGGCAAAGGCAGCAATACGGTCTCGTACGGCTCCAACAGATGCCATTTCATTACCTTTGAACGCTCCTCGTTCAGAGCATGCATCAATGATCTTTATAACTGAAAAAAGATCACCAATGTTTAGTTGTGGTGCTTCTTGCATATTATCCTCCATAGTTAGAAGCCTTTTCCAAAGCGATAAAGTATTCTACCGCTGTGTTTTCATTAGTCCAACTAGAAATTAGTTTAGACGAGATACGAACATTATAGTCGCCTTGAATAATCTTGAAGTTAGCGATGTTAAAGATGAACCGATATGGTGCACTCGCTGGGGGACCATCAACGGCCAGCTCAAAGTTATTGGCTGTAGCATCTTCCACATCAGTTACCCGAATCGTGATGTGTGCATCGCCTGGATTAGCAGTGATGACTACATCGCTAACTCCAAGAGCTGAGGCTGCCTTTCGCATTTGGGCGATATTATCGGCAGTCAGCGTAAGTGTGACCTCGGGGTCAGGCATGGTGATGACCTTTGATGGAGATGTTAAAATGGAAGGATCTGAGAAGTAGTAATTAACTGATTTACGATCCTGTACAATTTTGACAGAATTATAATCAGCTGAGAACTGCAACTCAGGATCATCAAACATGCTCATGACTCCGAGGAACTCGTTTAGGTCATAGATACCTAATAGATTGTCGGGGAAAGTTTCAGCTACAGTGGCAGTAGACATAATGTTCTTTGCCTCACTCATAGTCTTGATTTCATTTCCACCGTTAAATACGATATTTGAATTAATTGATGCAAAGTTTTTTAGTACATCACGGGTTTCATTAGATAGTTTCATTATTTAGTATCTCCATTGATTTTCATATTGTAATTAGTATTATATACCATTTGAGGTGAATTGTAAACCCCAAAAGTGCACTCAGCTTGACCTTTTTCAAAATCATTTTCTTTCATATCTTCGTCATGCTGATGTAAAGCAATAAGGGCATAGTGCAAGATTTTCATAATGTCTTTACGGTTTGCACCATCTTTCTTGCCGTATCTTTGGGCATACTTTAGAACATTACCTAAAGCGAATCCCATACCATGACCACAGTCAATAATAAATTCAGTTGATTGAAATTTATTTTTTGAGTAGTGACCATTGTAAGTTCCGTCAATATACTCTTTTAGTTCTCTGATAAGAGTACCTTCATTGAATTTATATTCTACCATTATACGATTTCCTCAATTATTTCGTTGAGAGTATCTTGATTGGTCTCAACAGTTGGTTCTTGTTCAGATGTTGTACCATCCACTTTTTGATATAGATCAATAAAGGCTTCTTTAGTATCTTGATCAAATCTATTAACGCAAAGCTCAATAGCTTTATTGCGATCACCAAAGATCGAATATGTTTGAACAATATGGCAAAGACGTCTTGTAGAGACTAGATCATCTACACCACCGTCTTCAAATGTTTTACGAATCGTTTCAGACCAGATAGTAAGTAGCTCTGCAAATTCAAGATCTTTCTTATTAAACTTTTCCATATGCTTAACAATGATACGCTTTTCAGTACCAGAAGTAGGATAAGGCTGTTCCATTGTGATTGTAAACCTTTCAAGGAAGGCTTCATCAATGATGTTGGCTGCTATGAACCTACCATCTTCTGATCCTTTACCTTTAGTGTTTGCAGTAGCCATAACGTTAAACCCTGAGGCAGGTGTTACAACTTCACCAGTCTTTTTAATAAGAACGGGCTTACCTTCAAGGACACCCTGAAGACACATAATCTTATTTGAACCACGATCAAGTTCGTCAATAAGAAGTAACGCACCTTGTTTCATAGCTTTAATGACTGGGCCTTCGGCAAAAACAGTTTCACCATTGACCAAACGGAATCCACCAATCAAATCGTCTTCGTCAGTTTCAGGAGTGATCTGAACTCTGATGTAATGCTTACCTGCTTTAGCACAAGCTTGCTCAATCATCATAGTCTTACCATTACCTGAAAGACCTGTAACATAAGTTGGATAGAAAGAATTAGAGGCAATAATAGCTTTGATATCACTAAAATGACCCCATTGTACAAAGTACTGATCTACACTTGGAATGAAGATCTCATCGTTCATAATTGATTGAACGTTAGTTGGCACTTGAGGCTTCTCCTGAGTAGTAGGTTTATTTTGAAAAGGCAAGATTTGTGCTTGCAAGTTGTATACACCATAACGAACTTTAGAGCCAAGATTGAAAATCCGGTCTACGTCTTTATGAGAGATACTCATTTGATCAGCAATAATCTTGAGTTCAGGTTTACGAAACTCTACCTTTGAAGGATAAGTTGCCGCAACCTTTTCGAGCAGTGCTCTTTGTGAAAATGTAAGTTCTTTGTTCATAATATAGTCTCCAAATCAAGTAGTCTTTTTCCATTTTGTAAGTATATTATATCATACTTTTTGCCCATTGTAAAGGATTATTTTCAATATAATTCACTTTTTTTGGTGGTCGCAGAGAGATTCGAACTCCCGGCCTCTGGTTTCGTAGACCAGCGCTCTATCCAGCTGAGCTATGCGACCGTCTCGGCGAACTTAACTGCCAATGTTCTATTAGCTTTCTTTGAACCAGCATACTTCTTAAATGCTCTAGCTATTTCACCTTTCTTAGCATTATCACGTACTTCGAAATCTTCATTAGCTGTATCAAGTGACTTACGATCATTACGAAGTATGAAATAGCGATCATAACCTAATACATTGTCCAATGAGTAGAACTTTTGTTTCATGAATGTTCTACGAGCTTGATTAGTCTGATCCCATGAGATACTATTATCTGCTTGTGTTAGAGCATAGTTGAAGTCATGTCTAGCATTAGCTAAGAAATAACCAGTAATAGAAGAACAGTAATGCTTTTTAAGATTAGTTAAAAGAGCAGAAGTAAGTCTATCACCTTTATCTGCTTTTACCAAATTACCACTTACATTGATAGCATATCCAGCACGATTATAAGAAGTTACTTCCATTTCTTTTTCATGACGCTTAACTTGAATTCTACCACCAGCTCCATCTGTTAGAAGTACAAAATTAGTCTTTTGAATATTATACTTCTTAGTAAACTTGTTGATCAAACTAGGAACAGCCATTAGAGCTTCATCTAGTGGTGTACCACCAAACTCTTCAGCGGATGATTGATACGGATAGATCCTGTTATCTAATCTATAGCAGTTATTATATAACTGACGGATGCACTTGTCTTGATCAACTTTTTTAAGAGAAGAAGAAGCAAGTGGGATAAGTTTAACATCACGGTGATCTACACTTCCGTATGGAATATAAGCATCTTGTAAACGGTTAGTACGTTGTGATGTAAAACCAACCACTTCATATGGAATGTTAACCTTACGACAGAACATTGTAAGCACTAGAATCTGTTTAATAACAGAACCAAGTGTATTTGCCATTGAGCCAGAATAGTCAACCATCATAAACATACCATGGTTTTTAGCATCAGGCAAATTAGTCATACGCTTAAAGATGTCATCGGTGTATTTGTATGCATACAACTTATTAACATCTAAAGAGCCTGAACGAGCAGTTTGAGCCCTTGTAGATCTCCAAGCTGCCTTACGCATCTCAAACTCTTTAGCCATGATTTGAACGATCTTCTTATTCTCATTCATAAAATCGTTAAAAGAGTCATCAAGTGATTTACGGTAACGAGTTGCTTTATACTCATAGGTACAGTGTGCATCAATATGATCTCTGCATTTTTCAACATATGAATAGTCTAACATCATTTCAGATATTTGAGTTTCAGTAAATCCATTGCATACATCTACAACTCTGCCGTTTTCATCTTGATCTAAAAGCTTATGCTCATTATCACGAAAAGCTTTATCAGTCTGAGATTCAGTTTGATCGTAATCGTTTCCACCTTCATTACTTAAGGTTTCTACTTCATCACTCTCGTCTTGTTCTTCATTTTCTTCATTCGAGCTGCCTGCGCTTTTCTGACTTTCCGCTTCACCTTCGTCATTATCATCCATGCTTCTAGGTTTATCAGAGCTAGTCTCAGATGTCTCAGCAGTCGGGTCCATATTTCCATCTTGTTCCTCATTGCTATTATTATGTATGGAAGGAGACTTTGTTTGATTTTCTAACGCATGTGAATAAAGCTTTCTGCAAGCCTCAAGCACGTCTTCCCAAGTTTCCACTGCAAAGACTTCATTAACTAGATCCCTTTCACTGCTTGTAAATTCAACAGTGATTAGTTCACGTAGCTTAGCTTTTAGATTAATCCTATCAATCAAGTTTACATAATCAGAAGTTAACTCTGGTATTTCATTAACACCAAAGAAGTCATCATCATATAGCTTTTGGTAACCACGCTTAAAGCATGATACCAAACCAGGATAGCGACGTTGAATTAACTTTTCGATACGAACATCTTCCACAACATTAATGTAGCTACGTGGGCAACCAGGTATTTCTACATCAGCATCATGCCAGCCTTCAGGTGGTGTTTCAAGAGCATGACCCACTTCATGTCCGACCAACAGGTCATATACATCTTCAAGGTTATTCCATAGTGGTAAACCTAGGGTACGCTTTTCAACATCAAAGAAAGCAGTCCTATAGTTACCATGAACTATAGTAATGTTCTCTTTGGCCAATAGTTTAGCCAATATCGATTTTGAGTTATTTGCAATCATCTTAGTCTCCTTCCATTAAACGGAAAACATTTAATTTTCCATTATGTATATTCTATCACACTTTTGCGTAATTGTAAAGGACTATTTTGATTTTTTTTCACTTTTTTTCAATTTATATTTCTCAGGGACTGAGCCCCAACCGACAGTTCGGTCCCAGTCCCTTTGAGTATATGTTACTTTACGAAGTCCACTATCATCGGAAATATTGGTTCTAATGCCTTTGCGGACGCTTTTGCTACTTCCATGCATTCTTTTTGTGTTCCATTTCCTGATCGTAAGCTAATAAAATGAGCCCATGATCTAAGGGTACCATTCATGTACATACGAGATACAGTCATACCTTCAGGCAATACTGCTCTTGCTTGTTCTTTAGCAATACCATTTTCAATAGCCCACTCATAAGCGGTTTTAGCTGCATTAGTGACTGAATGCTGGCGTCTTTGCCAATCAGTCACTAACTCTTGTTGTGCGGCATTCAACTGAATATTAGGATCATTTTCGATCTCAATAGAGTTCTGCCTATTTTTTGGATCTTGTAACCTTGCTTCACGGGTCACAAAAGCCCCTGCCAGTTCTTTATCCGGATTGGCATAACGCTGAGAGAACTCTTGGAATGAGAACGAGCGATGCCGTAGGATTTGACGGGCAATATCACGGGTTGTTGTTATTTCTAAACAAGCACTTGCCATTTCCAATGGAGACCAATGGTCATTCTTCATTAGATATTTAATAAGCTTATCAGCAGTCTGCTTGTTTGTTTGATTGCCTGGATTAGATACACGAGCTGTGTATGCTACCAAGTCTTGCGTGTCTTCAATTCCTTGTATACGATATTCTTCAGTCGGAACTGAATGACTTACTAATTTTACTTGCATTATGCTACCTTTGAAAAGTTGTGTTCTTTAACAAATTCGATCTTGGATCTGAACTTACCGTCCAGCAAATCACCTTTATGCGAAATCACAAATACATTACTATCGTCTTCAAGAGTACCAAGTATCTTCATCAAATTGTCAATACCATCATGATCTAACGAAGAGTCAAAAGTCTCATCAAGAATCAAGAGATTCGTAGAAGTAGAGTTTTTCATCTTCGCAATTTGCCTCCAAGTAAACAACAGTGATAAATCGATTCTCTGCTTTTCACCTTCAGAAAATGACGCATAGTTAAATGCATCACGATGTCTTGACTTAATCACCTCGTTGAAATTTTCATCGAGATTAAACGAAACAAAGAAGTCAAGAACTTGAAGGTATTGATTAACCAACTTGTTCATGACCGGAAGATACTGCTTAATTACTTTTGTTTTAATCCCAGTATCTTTTAGCATTTCACCGGCTGCATCTGAATAGCTTTTTTCTTCCATGAGCCTAAGTTTAAGCTCACCAAGAGTATCACGTTCAGATACCACAGTAGCCAAGTCTTTATTTGCTTGGCCTAGATCACCTTCATTGCCGGTAAGTTTATTTATATCAGCTTCTAAAGCAGAGATCTCTTTTTGTAATCGACTAATAGCCATATTGTTAGCACTAATTGTAGAATGCATCTCACGGATTTTAGATAACTCATCATTGATATTACCAATAGAGCTTTCTACCTCAGCTCCCTCACTAGAGATTTTATCCATAGCCTCTTGTAATTCTTTGGCTCGACTTTTAGCACTTTTAAGCTTATTTTGCCTTAAATCGTCATTTATTGTTTGTTGACAAGTAGGGCAATTCTCATTGTCCTCATAGAACTTTGCATCCTTGACTACACCCTGCATTTGTTGCTTAAATTGAGCAGAGTATCCTAAAAGAGACTGTTTTTTGTCATGAAAGGTTGATAGACTATTATTTAGAGGGGATTCTTCTTTTTCGATTACGCTGAACAATTCTGAGTTACTTTGTTGTAAAGATACCCATTCATCTCTGTTCTGCTCAATCAGAACTCCCTTCTCACGTATTACTTCATCATTAATCTCAGTAATATCCCTTATGTACTTCCTTTGCATGGTAATTTTCTCTTTAGCCAATTCAAGACGATAATTAGCATCATTGATCTCTTCTTTATTTTTAGAGATCTTATCTTTAAGAATACTATTCATCTTAGAGAATACTTGAATGTCTAATAGGTCTTCAATAACATCTCTACGGTTACCAGAGTTTAACTGCATAAATGGGATAAACGATGATGATCCAAGCACGACAATTTGGTGGAAGGATTTATGGTTTAATTTCAATATGTTAGTCTCAAGGAACTTCTGATAATCACGAGCAGTAGATGATTGATTAATCATATTACCGTTCTGCCAAATCTCAAACTTGCCTGGACTAATACCACGTACAATCTTAAACTTATGAACACCAACATCGAATTCAACTTCAACAATACACTGCTTCTTGTTTATAGTATTGACTAGCTGATTTTTAGAGATCGCTCGGTGGGGTTTACCAAACAATCCAAACGAAAGTGCATCTAGTAAAGTACTCTTACCAGCACCATTCTGACCAACCACTAATGTGGATGGCGACTTTACTAAATCGATACGCGTTACATTATTACCAGTTGAAAGAAAGTTCTTCCACTGGACTGACTTAAATCTAATCATAGCACCTCACTATTTTGTGCTTCAACATATAGACCTCTCATTAAGGCTTTC
>Ga0181409_1000755_pt1 | contig 12554 bp, 6 predicted proteins | sample 32SPOviralmetaG_FD_130138 | JGI IMG/M metagenome (GOLD analysis project Ga0181409, IMG submission 130138) | Marine viral communities from the oligotrophic San Pedro Time Series (SPOT) site, San Pedro Channel, CA, USA - 32 SPOT_SRF_2012-05-30 | ecosystem: Environmental > Aquatic > Marine > Strait... | reverse complement strand
CTATATTTTCAATAGACCCTGGAGCTTGAGTTACTTCAAAACCATCTTGTTCTAAAATATCTTTATACTTATCAAATATTTTACTAAAATTTTTAGTACGTTTTGAATCAGTTTTTATATCGTCTTCAAAATCTAAAACTTTGTCTTTGTAAACTAAACCGTATTTTGGTTGTTTTTTAGGTGGATCTGGGGTTACATAAGTTTTAACAGGCGCACTACTTTGCATTTTTTCACCTGAGATATCTGTATCTAATATATCTTGAGTAGCTTGTAAACTAAATGGATCACTTTCTGTTGACTCCGAAGAACCAAGACCCGAGCCTAAATCCATACTCTCTGGTGCTGCTATTTCCGACGGAGCATCCGCACCCGCTACACCGTCTTGTTGAAAATTTTCATCAGTAGTTTTTTCTTTTATTTCAGTCAAGCCTTTAGCTTGCATTTTTTGCATGTATTCTTCAAAGCTCATACCAAACTGTTGGGCTGCTTGCTGAAGATCTTCTACGCTGTATTGATTTCCATTTATTTCGTACATAATTTAATTTTAATTAGGATTTAACTCGTTTGGTACTGCTACTGGTGTTCCGTCTTCTTTTATTGTTCCTCTTCTTAAAGCTCTTAAATAATCTAAAACAGGATCATATTGTGCTTTAAATTTTTTACCTTTATCCGTAGAAAAACCGTACTGATTTGCTAATAACTTTTCTATATCACTTTCTTGAGTTAAGTCATATTTTATAGGTTCAAACTCTACAATTGGACCATTTTGTACTAATTGTTGAGGTTTGGGTTGTATTGAAATCACTGCTTTTGTTTGACCTTTATCTGGACCTGTGGTTATTTTTCTTGAAGTTAAAGTTACCATGTCGCTAGTAACACCATCAATTTTACCAGATACAAACTTTTGAGTACCTTTTTCAGTTGTTTCAAAGTTTAATTCTTGTCCTTGTATATAAGCAACAACGTTGTCTCTTGAGGCTTGGTTAATTTGACCTTGATCGCTTGTTTGTATAGATGTTATAGCCAACAGCTCTCTAGTTCTTTTTAATAAATCATTGTCTAAATCTTTACCTCCAAAATTAATAGTAAAATCACCTTTGTCACTTACAGGTTTTGTAGTTTTTGTTCTGGTTTTACTATAAAGAAAATCATTTAATTGTAATGCTCTACCGTCTTCACCTTTTACATAACCTTGATTACCAACAGTTATCAACCATTTTTGTTTAGCATAATCTCTTAAACCTTCTGTAAGTACTCTGTCGTCTATTTCACTAGCTACTTTAGGATCAGTTAAATCTATATTTTTAATAGATTCTAAACCTGCTAAATTACCTAAGTTTGATTTAAATGTACCATTTTTTAGCTCAGTAGTAAACTGATTCCATAAAGACTCTCTAGCATATTCATTTGCAATTATCTTTTGCGCTGCTATTTCTGAATTAGCTTCAGCGCCTTTAAACCAGTCGCTATCAACATATTTTTTTACGTCTTTTGCTAAAACATTAACTTCACTACCATCTGATAAAGTTATAGTTGTACCTCCAGTTGTTTCAGTTCTATATTTAGGTGTTCTGTTAAAATTTGTAGTTATACCATCTTTTTCTATAGTTTTATTAACTTCGTCTTGTATATTATACCTTAAGTTAAAATTTCTATTTATATAAGCTTCATCAATATCTTCAGTATTTAAAAATACTTCTTCATCATCTTTTTTAACATAAAAACCTTGTTTAAGTATACCATCTTTACTTACTTTAGAACCTTGCCTAATGTCTTTAGGTCTATTGTTATTTAAATCTGTAAAATCTGCACCATTAAATTCTACTTTATTTTTATTTTCATCTATAAACTTAGTATTAGAAACAGCACCATCATTTTTTTCATTATCTCCTATGTTAGTTGTGTATAATGCTAAACCAGCATAAGCTTTTTGTTTACCGCCTATTTGATTAACAATAGAGTCCATAGTGTCAGTATCATTTCTTTTATAAGCTTTTATATACTTTTTTCTTAATGAAGTAGTGTTTATTTTGGCATCAACTTCGAATAAGTCGTTAGTTATTAAATCTTGACCGCCAGTCATTACGTTTTTATTTTCACCGCTAAAAACTTTTACAGAAGTATTAATTTTGTCAAAATCTTTACCAGCTTCAACACCTAATTTAGCGTCTTCTTCAACAGCTTTTATACCAGGCGCTATACCACTTTGAAAACCTTTTTCAAAAGCAGTAAGATCTACTATGCCTTCAACAGGAGCTTCGTAAGATCCAGGCGTAGTTCTAGTCATTCTAGGACTAGGCATGTAATATGGGTAACTTTGTTTTGCCATTATTTTATTAATTTAAATTCTACGTCTATCTTATCGTAATATACTTTATCATAACCATTATCACCTTTAATAACAGCATATTGTGGTATTTCATCAGACATTACACCTTGATAAACTTTGTTATCACCTATATAACTAAAGTTATATATTTTTAAACCGCTAGGCGAATAACCTATTAATTTAATATTGTTTTTTAACCTTCTATCGCTGGGAGTTGTCCCGCCACCACCAGTAGCACCACCACCACCACCAAATCCACCCATAGCGCCTGCTATGCCTATACTGCCAACACCTCCAAGTATTTGACCAAAGGCTTGTGCTTGAGCGCCTTCTGCGGATGCTTGTTGTTGTGAAGCGTTACTAGCTTGTGCAGCGGCTCTATTTAGTTGCTGCATTTCTCTTCTTTCTTGAGCTTGAAAAACAAACTGCCTACCTTGTGCTTGAGCTTGGAATAATTGAGACTCTAATCTAGCCTGACCTTGAGCTCTAAGTCTTTGATTTTGTGCTTCTTGTTGAGCTATACTAGCTGCAACACCTTGCTTAGCACTTAAAGCTGCTTGAGCTAAAGCGGTAGCGCCACCTGCACCTGCTCCAGTAGCTCTTAAAGTATCTAGAGTACTAGCTAGCGATAAGTCTGTTTGCTGGGCCTGCATTTCTGCGGCTTGAGTAGCAACAGTTAAATTAGCAAAAGGATTAGTAAGCATTTGTTCTGCTCCTTCAAAAGGATTTATTATTTCTTGTCTACTAGCTTCTAGTCTTCTAACTTGAGCCTCAGCTTTTTTTCTTCTTTTTTCAGCTCTTCTTTTAGCAGCGCCACCAAATATTGCTTGCCCAACACCTCCTAGCACCTGACTGCCGCCCATTATTAAGCCTAACGTAAGTGGATCCATATTTTTTTAATATAATGATTGTTCGTAATTAAAGCCTATTGAAAATAATTCAGCTTTTTTCTTTTTGTTTAATGTTTTATCGTTGTTTAAAGGTTCATGCTCAAAAGTTGCTTCTGTAAAAAACCCTTTTATACCAGTAGTTGTTAAACTACTTATACCAGTTATTGCAGACGTATCTTTTATTATTACGTTTGCATAGTATTTTTTCTCAAGAGGTGTAAATCCAGCAAACTTAACTGAGCCTTCTTGATAATATCTACCTGTTATGTTGCCTGGTATAGGATATGCGTTATAGTTTTCGTTATCTTCAGCTGGTGAACTTAAACTTATAATTTTCCAGTTGTTTGTTCCTTCGTAATTAACAGTTTTATAGTGTTTTACAAGTGAAGGATTTTGATTGCTAACAACTGTTATAGTGCTTGGCTGAAAAACTCCATAAAAAGTATTTTTATCTTGATCTTCGTCGTAATGCCTGTATAAATCACCACCATCAAAAGTGTATAAAGAGTTATTTAAGCTACCGCCAAAGCTTGGATTGTATGTTAAAAACGAACTCCAACCATTTACTTTATCACTAAAAACTAAAGTTTTATAATTTATTAAATGCTCTAAAGGCTCAATACCAAATTTATTTGTAGCTACAAAACTTACTATTTCGCCAGCTCTTAAATTAATATTTTTAGTTAAAGTAATAGTGTTGTTAGAAACGCTAATAACTCTATTAGAAAACTTTTTAATTTTATCACTTTGTATAAAATAACCAGGTTGAATACTGTTAGAACTTGAAGATAAAACAACTTTATTTTTAATAGAATTTAAAACCGTAGCTTGTATTTTAGTTAAAAAAGTTTGTTTGTTTTGTTTTACTAAATTATCTAATTTTAAGTTTAAAACGTAATTTCTAGCATGAATATCGTAAAAACCTCTTATGCTTATAGACTTGTCTAGATGCTTTCTAAAAAAACTTCTCATGCCATATGATGATATTTCTGTTAAACCGTCCCTAGACAGCCTTAAAACAGATCCTCTGTCTTTATCTACAAAGTATTTTCTAAATCCAAACACAGCAAAACTTTCTGGGTTTTTACCTATACCAAATTCACCTAAATATGGAGTTATTTGTCCTATAACAACTTTAGCTGTAGTTGATAAGCCTCCACCTTCAGCTGTAAATATAGCGTCTTTATCAATTAAAGCGCCGTTAACTTTGTTTTCTTGAAATATAAGTAAGTTTGTATCTTCAGCGTATAGCTTTTGTATTGAGCCATATGCTAAATCAACAGATTTTGTTATATTTTCTGCTATTGAAAATTGGTTAGTATTATTTACACCTGTTCTTGAGTTAAATATACCAGAATAAATCATAGAATTTTCTCTATGCTTTCTATTATATTTTTTATCTACAGCATATGCTTTAGGCCCATAATCTATAGCGCTTTCATTAAAACCACCTTTTATTCTAGACTCTTCTACGTGCCACTCGTTTTTTGAAACAGTATTGTTAACGTATGGTGTTGTAGAAGAAAACGTTAAAGTAACTCCTTTTTCTATTTTACATTCAACACTATCATCAAAAGTTAATACCGTTTTACCTCCATTTAACTGACCTGTTGTGCCATCTTTAACACCTGGTCCGCTTATAGCATAGGAAACACTAGAGCTTAAAGCACCTAAAGAAGAACTAGTAACGTTTATAGTGTTAGATTCTGCGGGCGCTGAAGCTGAAGTAGAGCAATCCGTAGCTATGCTAGTAGCTAAATAAGGTTCTTGCCTCAATATAATGGTGTTAAAATACTTTACTCTTAATGTTACAGCCATTTACTATATATTACTTATTTTATTAATCATTTCCTTTTCTTGCTAAAAATACGTGTGGTACCCAAAATACATCATCTACAGCATAACCAGAAGACCTTTGTGATCTTCTAGTTTCATAAACAACTTTATATGTATAACCTAATATTTCTATATCGTTGTTAGATTGAAACATAAAAGTGTCTTGTATACCTCTATGTTTTGGATGTGCGAAAGATCCTGATAAAACATTTCCTGGAGTGTAGTATTTATAACTACCTTGGGTTTCACCTGTTACAATATTAAAATCAAAATCAAAACCTCCGTCGCCAAAACTACCAGAGTTTGTGGCGCTAAAAGGACCTTCACTTGCAACTTCAAAATCCCACTGTGTTATACCTTGTTCTAATTTATCTCTCACATCGTGCTCTGTACCGTTAGCCTGAGTAAAACTTATGGAGCCAATATTAAATTGCCCGGTACCATTAACACCATTGTCATGGTTTATACCTGTTCCTTGAAAACCTAATAAATCTATGTTTTCTTGAATACTGCGAGCATTTTGATTATTACCTACTTCTTGTATACAAATAACGCCTCCCATAGTTACAGTTTTTGGATTATCACCACCACCAAAAGGCGCTGCTGCCAATAACTCACCAAACTCACCTCTATATGATGTAGGTAGAATATGATTATAGTATTGAAAATCACTAGTAGAACTTTCTTTATCTGCGTTTTGTTTTTTGTATTTTCTAACCCTAGGTTCTCCGCTTTCGTCTATTTTAATAGACCATAACTCAGCAGGATCACCTCCAGTGCCTTCTCCATCAAGAAAACTACACAAAAAGAACTCACCAGACTCACTGTGTCTAGGAGCACTAGGCATACTTTGCTGAGACACCCCATTACCGTTAAAGGCTTCAAGACTTGAAGGGTTTTCTGTCCAGTAGCAATTATACAAATCATTATCAACATTAAAAAACGCATCTTGATTAAAAAGATTTTGTCCATTTATTTCATCTGTGTTAGTTACAACGTAGTAAGGGTGGTTTGCATCGGAATCAACATTAGCACCTTGTATGACTATTAAATCAGCCGTAACTTGAGCATTTACAGTTGTTAAGGTTCTTTTACCAAAGAAAATACCAGTTTCATCTGTTAAATATTCTTCTGAGTTTAAAAAATTAACATCTGAGTCATAAACAAAAACATCAAAAGTTTTATTTATAACACCATAAAAGAACTCTGGTCTTATAGATATTTCACCAGTATTAGGGTTTATAGATAATTCTATTATTGGATCTCCACTAGAGTCGTGTAAAACAGTACTAGTATCTACCGTTATAGTTGTATTGCCATCGCTAATGTTAGTAGTAGAAGAAGTAATTGAAGGATTTATATTTTTAGAAACAAAAATTAAACCACTTTTATTGTTTTCTACATCAGCGCTGCCATTTACGGCTGGTATTTGACCAACAATCACATTTTCAACTTCTTGAGAGCTTCTTACAGAGGAATCTATATCAACTATAGGTTGAACTATAGGTGCTACATTTTCAAGTCTTAAATTAAAAGTTTGACTATTTAAATTAACTACATCTGTAGATGTTTGCTGGTGAACTATGTCTACGTTAAATTCATAAGCGTTAAATTGTTGTCCATCAACAACACTATGATAAAAGTTATTTTTTGGTTTTATTTTCCACTCGTTATCTAAAAACAATATTTCAAAAGGCATCGAAGCTTGATCAGTTATTATAGACTCTTGAGGTACAAGTGCTTGAGTAGCTAAATCAGCTATTGGACTTGTTGTTTCTACAAATCCTCTTATAAAGTTTATTGAAACTTCAATTATATCATCACTTGTTATATTATTATCTAATACATCTAAAAAATTAATAACACCAGCATATATACCTTGGAAATTACCTTCGTCCCAATATAAAATATCTTCTGATAAATTAGCATCTACTTCAATTTGACTAATAATAGAAGGTATATTTAAAGCTTCATTAAGCTCATGAACCAAGCCAGCGGTAGAAGTTTCATAATATATATCTAAAGCAGTATCAAAAGGTTTTGTTTCAAAAACAGCTAAATTATCTTGTACTCCGTATTTATAAGAATAAACTCTAAAGCTTTCACCATTTGTTAAATCGTTATATTCATTTGATAAACTACCGTCACACTCTACTAAAATTGGATCTGAACCTGATTTTTTAATTATTTTTACTAAATCTTTATTAGATCCTTTTAAATATTCACCAATAGCAAACTCACTAGCGTTACCACCAGCTATAGATAAAACTTTATTTGCTTGTTTAAACACAGTAGCCTTAGTATCTCCAGAAGTTGCGACTTGTATTGTTCTTAGTGTTCCTTGTAGTCCAAGCTCTGTATTTGATCCTATGTTATTACCAGTGGAACCTCCAAATGGTATTTGTGCCATTAAAGGATTTTTACTAGTCTCAGATATAAAAGCAAAAACATCATCGTTTTCATTTTTAATACCTTGCTCTTTTGATGTACCTATGTTTATAACATCTAATATATCATTATCACTTTGCACAGATAACCCTGCGTTTGTAGCGCTTGGTACAACTTTTGGAAATAACTTGTCTTTACTAGTACTTAATCCAGTTTCTTGTGTATTAGTAAACTCTATATCTCTAGTTACTTTATTTATATTATCAGCTAATATAGGTATATACGTTTTTGGATCATCTCTATCGTTATCAAAATCATAAACATTAGGAGCATATACATTGTTGTAGTCTTGCTCTGTTTGTTTAACAACAACTCTATAAGAATACCAGCCATGTGGAATTATTTTGTATTTATAAAAATAATAGCCTAAAGGTACACTTCCTGAAACAGCATTATAGCTCAAGCTAGGCTCGCCATCACATTGTATTATTAAATTACCATTTTCAATAAATATATTAGTTATTTGTACAAAATCTACATTTTGTCCTTTTAAATAATCTCCAACAGTAAATTCGTTTATAATGCTAGCGTTTTCAATTGTAATTTGTCCTATTAAAAAATTACCATTAGTATCGTTAATAACACTAGATGTTACTGTTGTTTGATTTAAAATGCTAGAATTAGTGTCGCCACCGTTAGCAACAACTTGCGGTAAAGCAGCACCCATTAAAGTATTTTGAAATATACTTTCTTCAATAGTAGATATATTTAATACAGCTCCTGTTGTAGGGTTTAAATCAATTTTATGTATTGTAGCTTGATTACCAACTACAGATAAAAGATTACGCATGTATACTTCGCTGTAACCAATTAAACGTGTTTCTAAAGTAGTGTCTAAATATAAAAAATCAGTAATATCAATAACTGGAATTATAATTGATGAATAAAAGTATAAATTACCTAGTTGAATACCTCCTGTGCTACCTGGAGAACCATCGCTTAATATAGGATTTGTAGCAAAATTTGTTTCGTAAAGATCAAAACTATAACTAGTAAAACTAAGTTCGTTATTAACGTTAATTAAAGTTCCCTTAGCATAAGCGCTAGGTATTTCTTTATTAAAAGTTATAGTTAAAGCATCTCCACAATAGTTTTCGTTTCCAGGAGAGGTGTCTTGTATTGGTAAAAGATCGTTTTCAGACCAAGTACTACTATTAAACGTGTTAGACTTTGCGTCTACTGTTATAGAGCCATCACCAATAGTTGAAGTTAAAACAGGTGATTGTCTTCCAAATTTATCAGATAATACTACACCTACTTCGTAAGTTCTTTTTTGTTTTACAGAGTGATAAGGATATTCTTTGTGTAAATAATAATTATTAAAATCAGCATTGCCTAAAGGATTAGTTATATCATATTTCGCATCAACAGATGTATTAAAATTTAATCCTACAACACCTTTTTCTATAGGTAACTGTCTGTCTTGTATAAAATTACCATATATAACTCTATTACCTACTATCTCTTGTGCTTTAGCAGAAAGAGGAATATTGTCATACACTCTAGGTAATTGATCTACTGGCAATGTTTTATAAGGAAGAGTTGACTTATATTTATATTGAAATACACCTTCGTTTTGAATAAAATTATTACTATTACTGGGTGTAACTAAATCTGAAGCATTTTCGTTTTTAATTTCTATAAGCTCAACAGCTTTTACTACGTTACTATTAGACTCTTTATAAAGTATTTCTATGCCGTTTATATCTAAATTAGTTTTTAACTTAGAGCTAGGTAGTATTATATTTAAATTAACAGAGTTAACTGAGTTTACCATACCGTCAGAGGATCCATTATCATCTTGAAAATAAGCTTGGCCTCTTTTTAATATTTTTTGTATATGATTACCATTAAAGCTATGAGTTTTTGGTATAAAACAAACTTGAGTAAATGGAGCTATAGTAGAATACTCGCCATCTACAAATCTATATCTATACGAAAATCTAACAAATTTTTCGTCTATTAAATCATCTGGATAACTAGTGTTTGTTTGTAGTGAAGAAACTGGTTCAGTTGTAGGTAGATTATTGTTTAAGGTTGTTTGATCGTAATCTAATAATAAAGCAGGCATAAAAGGAGCAAACTTAGCAACACTTATTTTATCTTCGTTATAATAATACGGATTATTACTTGCAGCATCGTCTTGTATTGCTTTTTCTACATTTATTTTTCTAGGTTGATTCAAGCCGTCTGTAAAAAACAATAAATCTTCTATTAAATTTACACCTGTTATAGTATGTGTTTTACTAAAATTCAAAAATAAACCAGAAACTAATAGTTGAGGCTGCGTAGTGTCTTTTGCATACATATATATACCACAAAACAAATCACCATTATCTGCTTGTTCTACCGTTGTAGGTCCGTCTTCATCACCAATTAAACCTTCTTTATTGACATCAGGACAAGTATAATTTGTAATGAAATAATAAATTCTACTGTTTTTTTCATCAAAAAAAACGCCTATAGTGTCAAGGTTCGTAAACCCAAAAACAGTATCACCAACTTTAGAATTACCTAATAGGTTCTGTATAGACCCTATGTCTGAAACTTCTGAAGTAGTTATTTGTATGTTTTGAGCATTGCGATACTCTCCATTAGGTAAAACGCGATCATCAAGATCTTGATTCATTTTACCTTGAAGAAAAGTTCTTTTATCTTCAGCCATGTACTAGTGTTTGATTTGTTTTGATTTATTTCTCATAACTTGAGATATTTCTGATATCTTAAGGTTAGAAAGCCTTATCTTGGCGTTTCTAAGAGCCGCTCTGCGCTCTTTTTTGTATCTTTGTACTATATACTCAGATATATTTCTTTTAACCGCTAAAATGTTGTATGCGATATGTTTATATAAAGCTTCTTCAGCTAGCTTGTTTACTTTCATTTCAGCATCAGTGCCTAAGCCGTCTGAAATATATTCAAGCACAATAACTTTACCCGACAAGTCGCTGCTAAAACTAAAACTACCAGTTCTTTCGTTAATTGTAAAAAATCCGTTTACTTGTGTAGTTTCTGGTGTAGCGCCATATCTTTGGCCATAATCACTTCTAAGGTAATCAGATGTAGTTAAATACAAACTGTCTTCAGAAGATAAATCACCTGATATATTTTTAGTGTCAAATGCTTTCCAGCGAGCTTCTGTAACAGAACTACTTTCAACAGCATTACCATCTGCGTCAAATACGTAGTTGTAATTATTATCTTGAAGCATTGGTTCTGTTGGGTTTGTAGTAAGTCTAGTAGGATATATAATTCTACGTACGCCTGAGTTGTCAATATAACACACTTTAACGTAGTTAACATAGTCTTGAGGCATTGGCATAGACAACGATGGCCCTAGCTCTATTTCTTGCAGCTTAACAGTTTTAAGTATATCATAGCTAAATTCTTGTAAACCACGCTTAGCGTGAAATATAACGTCTGATTTAGCCACGTGACCTATTAGTTTACCATCACCTACATATGCTATCATAAAATTATCTACAATGTCTTTTATAGACGTGTATTGATAATTTCCAAAAGTAAAATCTAGTAATTGAACTTCTATAGCATCACCTATAGCTACTGCTCCATATATTCTAATTTTATCACCTTCAATCGCAAAACCATTAACTTGAGGAAAAACACCGTCCCACGATATTTCTACATTGTTTTGAAAAACTCTAATTTGACTAGCATTAGGCAAAGGATTAAACGTTAATGTAAACTCAGCAGTTCCTGCGCCTACCGCAGACACAGCTGAAGCAACAAAAACCTGAGATCCATTGTAATAATTTTCTTCTGTAAATGTTCCTATTAAACTCATATTATTGTTCTAGTTGTGATGTTTGTTGTTCTTCTTGTTGAGCCGCCTGAATAATAAGTGGATCTTTTATTGTAACTCCAAAGTGTTTTAATATAGAAACTACAAGATCTGGAAACTCTGAAGCGTGTAATCTAAAATTACTACTGTTAATAGCGTCGTAAGTATATATCGGTGTACCAAAACTAGTTGTATCTACGCCAGCGCTCCATAGTGGATCTCTAGGTCTGCCTATATAATATAAATCTACACTTGTTATAGTGCTTGGAAACACATATAATAAGTCTGCAGAATAATAATATACTGGAAAAATAGTTGATGGTGCCGTTAGTTTTGAAGAAAATAAAAACGGTAATTTAGATTTATCTATACGCTCTATATCTGTAAACTCACCGTTTACTTTAAGACTAAGTGTAGCATAAATATTATTTAAAGCTTGAGTTGTTGTTGTTCCAGGTATAGTTGTAGAATATCCTGGCGTTTCAAAATAAGTATTTGTAGAATCTATTGTTAAAGTTGTTAAATCGCAAAATGGATCAAGTTTGTCCATTATTTTTCTAGGTATATCACCGTAGCTTTGTGCTGCTCTTCCTCTGGTTTGCTTTGCAACAGCTTGGTTATACTCATAAAAAGCTCTGTCAAGAAGCTCTATTTGAGATACAGCAGCAATTTTATTAAAGTTGTCTGGCGTCATATAGCCGCTACCTTTTTTATTTAGTATAGATAATACTGTAGTATATACTTTATTTACGTCAATTGCCATATTTTTATTTTTATTATAGTAGTATAGCCACCATTACAGATGGCTACACCACTTATAATAGTTACGCTATTTTAGCTTTTTTTCTATTGATTTAAAAACTTCTACGCCTTCGTCTGTTTTTAAGTATGCAGCAAAAGCAGAGTATGGGTTTTCATCAAAAGGCACGGTCATTAGTTTTTTACCGTTTGAACCCCATGCAAAAGTTCTTTGGTCTTGTGATAATCTAATAACACCCATTTCACTAGCTTTAATAGCTAAGTTTCTTAACTGAACGTTATCATCATTTACTAGTTCTAAAAACAAAATTGGATTTTCTCTAGCAAACATATATAAATCTCTTTTAAGCTCAGAAGAACTCATTTTATTTACAGATGATCCTAGTTCAACTCTAAGTATTGCTTCAGCTTGATTAACATCAATTGACATAGCCGTGTTTAAAGCTTCCATTTCAACTTCAATGCTTACTAAATCGTCTTTTGCTTCTGCAAT
>Ga0181409_1000754_pt1 | contig 12557 bp, 26 predicted proteins | sample 32SPOviralmetaG_FD_130138 | JGI IMG/M metagenome (GOLD analysis project Ga0181409, IMG submission 130138) | Marine viral communities from the oligotrophic San Pedro Time Series (SPOT) site, San Pedro Channel, CA, USA - 32 SPOT_SRF_2012-05-30 | ecosystem: Environmental > Aquatic > Marine > Strait... | reverse complement strand
TATTTGCTCTGCACTATTATCGTTTTGTGATAAAGAAAAAGATTTAACAATCTCCCCATTTAAAACAAAAGCTACCGAATAAACAATAGAAGTGTTTACTGGTATAACAACAGGCGAATCATCTAATTTTAAAATAGTATTGTTGCTTATAAATACTGGGCTAGTTATTATAGGGTTAGCACCCTGCTCGAAATATCCATAGCCATCAAAACCACAAAAACCATTTGCAATATCTGGCTCTATTACAGTGCCACCAGTACCTCCTACTGCGGTAGCTATTACATTTACCCAAACATTTTGTCCTGTATATTGTCCATCAAACTCTATCTCTAAATAATCTCTTATCAATTCGCTTAGTTCAAAAACTACAAAGTCATTAGTGCCTATCGGTTCTTTAGTTATTTGGTATCTCTTTGTGCTGTCTGGGACATTAGCATTAGATACGAAAGTTCCAGTATAAACGTGTAAATCTAGTCTAACAGATGTTAATCCTGTTTGTTTGACCTTTACATAAAAAGGGCTTCGTAAGTTTATTTGAGTTTGCATCTTATTTTTTTGTTATATTTACTTGTATTTGTTTTTCTATACCTACTGAATATGCTTCTAATAATTGTTGAGGCAATCTTTTAAATGCTGCTTCAAATGGCTTAGTAAAAAACATACTAGGTTTAATACCTCTGTTATATATATTACTAGCTATTATGTAGCCCACTGAATCAAAACCACCTTTTGCAAATCGCCCAGTTGATACTTTCTTACCGTTTACTATTTTATTTTCTCTAAATCTTATATTCTTTTGTTTAGCAAACATTGACATTCGCTTTACAAAACTCTTGAACGTTCCTCTTTTGCTTCCAGTGCCAAAACGATAAGGTGCATTAGGTGCTTGTTGACCTGTTATTTTTGCATTTGGTGAAACTTTACTTGGGTCGGCTCCTTTAACACCCTTGTCTTGAAATTTACCATAATCTTCCATTTCAAGAATAAGTTTAAAACCTTTAGCTGTTTTACTTACTTGACCACCTAAAGTCTTATATAAATCACCATCAGATTTATTTTCTTCACTTAAATTATTTCTGCTTTGTTGTATAACATACTTAGCAAACTGATTTAAAACTTTATCTACTTCTGGATTGACTAACATATTGTAATGTCATTATTTACAAATACATTAAACGTTGCACTCCAACCAGCCATCTTGTTTTCAAATCTTTCATAAAAAGGCTCGCAGTTTGCATTACCATCTAATTGATATTGATCATTGTATAGATTACCTTTTCTTAAAACTTGTATTAGTTTATTTATAACTTGTAACTGAGTATTTAATACATCTTGTTCGTTATTGTTGCCTCTAAAAATATCTGTTGTTTTTTCTTTACTTTCATCCACAACGTCCATTGCTAAGACACTGACATTAAAAGTCAATATTGATTCGTTAGCTGTTACGTTGTTTATTATAATATGACTTAATGGAAATATACTTTGTTTAGATAAGTCAATATCGTATATGTCGCCAGTTGTAACAGTGTTCACGTTTACATCGCTCAGTAGTTGTTGCTCTATTGCTTCGGTTAATAAATAAAAGCCTCTTATTCCTGTATTGCTCATTTAAACTTATTTTTTATTTGTCTTTGTTCTATTTCGTTTTTCTCTTTTTCATACGCTAAATATGTCAAGCACTCGTGAACATTTAATTTAGTGATATATTCAAATTTTGTAATATCCCCTTGAGCGATTGCATAGATTGAATTGTACCAACCCCATTTGGCTGTGAAATTAGATACTGAGCTAAAGTCTCCTCGTTCGTTTTCTTGGAAGAGTTCAGTATAAGAGTTGATAATTCCGTCCCTAAATTCAAAAAAAAAACTAATGAACCTAAAACTGCATCAAGCGGAAAGTCTTTAGCTACTTCGTAATTATCTGGTTTGTAAGATTCAATTATATAACGTTCACCTTTTCGTGTTTCAATCGGTCTATACAACACATTCATTGCTCTATGTAAATTATCATTGTCACCTATAAAAGTATCTAAATCTACATATTCACCAAAACTCATATCTTCAAGACTAGGAATAAATCCGTATTCTTGATTGTTTATTTTAAACGTGTTTATTAATTGATGTTTAGTATCAAACATATTATTTATTGACATACATACTTCAGCTACATCTGCAGCTTTCATTCCTCTTGCTATTAATGTCGATACTCCGCAAAATATTTCTATCATTTTTAAATGTACTTCTGCTTCGTTGTCAAAGTCTATTTTATCAAACTCTTGATATTGAGATAATGTAATCTCATTTAAGACTGTAGGTATGTTCAATTTATACTCCATATTAATATATAAACGTTTTTAATTTATTTTAGTGATTAAGACACAGCATATTTTCCAAAGTTAGGTCTACTCATTATTGAGTAAGTAGCATAACGGACTGCATCCACAATATGATTGTTTTTATCTATTGGTTTATTTGTAAGTTTACCGCTTCTATCTTCTAGCCATTTGTAATTTCTAAACTCTTGTATTGCATTATTGCTATCGCTTGTTATATGTATCTTAAAACGCTTCAGCAGATCTATACCAGCATTGATACTATCACGACCTTTTAAACTTGGTTGTATATTATGTCCCATACGTCTAAGCTCGTCTATTAACCTAGGTTCAGCTGCATCGAAATAAATAGGACTTCTTCTTTCTACTTCTTGTTTGAAATGATCGCTTAAGTCTCTTGTTGTCATCATAGTTCTATACAAGTGTTCTTTGATGTATAGATTATGATCTTTTTTGTAAACACTCACTAACGTGCTAGGATCATTAGTGTATCCAGCATCAGCACCATAACTTATAAGCTCTGCATCTTGTGGTATATTTGAAACTTCTGCATAGTTGAATATAGTAGCTTTAGAAACACCTTTCTCTCCTAGTCCGTATATCTGCCAATATTGCTCGTCTGTTTCTTTTAGTCTTTCAATCTCTCTTACTATGCTAGTGTCTAGAAACTTGTTATCTAAATATGTTGTTTTGTAGAATTCAACATCTTCACGATTAAGAACTTTGTCGTATATCCAATGATACTCGTCTGACGGATTATAATCAAGAATCACTTTTTCAGTTGTACGAAATATAAGTTGTTGCCAATCTTCATAGTCAAGTTCGTTAGCTTCGTTAATGAATAAGAATTCACGTTTACGACCACGTATCTTTTGCGGTTGATCTACTGAAATAAATTCAACTAGATTATCGTCTAAGTTATATTCGCTATTTGATTTATTGTGATTTGCTTCGTCATACTTTTTATGTGTTTTAAGTATATCTATAAAGTCTCTCATTACAGATGAACGCACTGCTGGAAATGTCTTTCTGCATATAGTTATTGTCTTACCTTTGTTTGTTTGACAATAGTGAAAAATAATAAAGAGCAGAATGTTATAAGTCTTACCTGACCTAGTCCCACCTTGCTCTACCACTATTTTAGACTGGCTATCTAAAAGATGTTCAAATACTACATTTACATCAACATTCAATTATCTATGTATTTTAATGTTTATTTCTTTATCTGTTGTGTCGTGTTTAACTTCTCTCTTTGTACCGTTTAATCTATGTGCTTCATCATCATCTGCTATAAGTTTCATAAGACCAATTTGTAATGTAGCGTTGTCACTTGCGTACCATTTAGCTCTCATCTCTATTTTCATATTGATTCGATTCTTTGCTAATTCGCTTTTTATAGTGTCACTTTTGTGTAAATCGTGATCATAGAAAGTTTTTCTAACAAATGGTGTGTATGCAAATATATCATTAACAAATATTAAATTATGCTTCTTGATTGCTTCTAAGCTTTGTTCAATTAAATCTTCTGTCTTGTATGCCATAGTTTATGTATTGTATTAATATATAAACATTTCTATATTATTTTAGTTGTGCATTATCTGCTCTATCTTTTCTATTTTATCAGCTGTCATTTTAGACATATTTCTTAGTATGTATTTTCTAGCATCTACTAAGTTGTCATCTATTAAGCACAAGTGAGCTTTTTGAACTGATTCACTATACTTTTTATATATGTCATAGTTGTTTAAGCTATGTATTAAAGTAGCGTGATGAATTCTTAATCCATTTCTTTTGTATTGATCGCTTATCTGTCTATATTTTAAACCAGCCACTTTTCTTAAGTAGTAAGTTGCTACACTTCTAAGCTCAACAACGTCACGTCTTCTAGTTTTCTCAAATATATTTACGTCTGTAACTTCTTTTATCGTGTTTGCTATCGTTTCTATTTTCATTATATTTTATTATCTATTACTTCTATTAAGTGTCTTAAATCGCTTCTCTCCCACTCTCCTAAGTTTACTCCATTTATTAGGAACTTATAGTAGTCTTTTCTTTCTGAGTCTTTTAATTCTATGTTTATATACATTTTAATCTATTTTAGTAAATTCTGTTGATTGTGTTTCTATTAGTTCTTCTTTGTTTTCAAAGTAGTTGTCTACTAAAGCATCTATCATTACTAGTTCGTCAATAGAAGCTGTTTTAATCTTGTGTATTAAACTATCTATTTTGTTTAGTACATTAGTACACATCTCTGGATTGTTGTTATATATCACATTAAATCCTTGTTGATATTCGCTCTCTAGTATCTTAGAAGTTTTGTTTACTTGATGCTTTACATTCTGTTTAAATGCTTTACTACCTTGTAGTTCATCGTTTGCTTCTAGCAATAGCTGACTTATCAAAACACTCTTTAAATAGTTTAAGTGTTTATCGCTTATAGTTTCTTTTACTTGTTTTTCTCTATCCATTTTTCTTGTTCGTTTCTTAAATAGTCAATTTCTCTTTTTAAATAATCTAAAGCTTTCTCTAAATCTTTTACTTCGTCTTCTTTCTTACCTGCTCTAACTAAATATTTTATACAGTTACCTCTGTTAAAATTCAATGCGTAATCTCGAATGAAGTCTATGACATCGTAGCCTTTGCCATTCTCGTAATGTAAATAAGTTGCTCTCATATTGTTTCTTTTAATTTTAGTTTAGTTTTTTCGTGTGTTTCTGGTTGAAAGAAGTTTTTTAAATCTTCATCATTTCTTATAGTATAATAATCTTTTATATATTCTTTTTTAACTTTCTTGTTTACTACATTTTTAAAATTTTTTAATTCATAAACAACCGAGTATGTATCTGTTTTTCTTTCTTCTGTGTTTATATCACTTCTTAAAATAAAACATTTCATCTTAGTATTATCATTAAGATTTACATCTACAAACTTAGATAATTGAATTAATGTGTTTGTGCTTATAGTATCGTTATGTTTTTTATGATCTATAATAAATGACGATCTTTGACCTATTTTTGATATGAAACAATCAATATCCATAATGCTTCTTTTCTTATCACACATTTGACTTATTAAATAATTGAATTCATTATTGTAGTAATCTTTTTTATAGTTTTTGTATTTCATTTTATTTTATTTAAAACATTGATATTTGATTTTGTGCAACCTCTTTATATGCATCTGCATTGAAAACTAATATGTTTATATTGTCTTTATATTCTTCTCCTATATACTTGTAGCTCTTTGTAATACTTTCTTTTCTAAGTTTTAGTCCGTTATCTTTTCCTTGTTCTATTATTTTTTGATTTGATTTTTTAATATTTTCTATATTATTAACTCCACTTATGATCTTCCAATGATTTTTATTTTTAGTCATACCTTTAAATAATGAAGGATTAGAAGTTTTTATATAAAGTGTTTTATTGTCTTTTTTATACATTGAACCAAAGAAATTAAGAATTTTAATTCCAATACCAAGACCTTGAAAATCAGGCAATACGACCAATCTACTTACTCTATAAGCGTTTTTTATTGTCCCGCTCGGCAAAGGTAATATTCCCATAAAACAAACAGGCTTATCATTAAATAATATTAAAAAACATTTAGCAGCTTTATTTAATTCTTGCGTTAAATAATGATGTTGCTTGAATATATCCCAAGCTTCATATCTACATCGAAATATCGAAAGTTTAATTTCTGGTCTTTTCCTTCGACTTGGCGCTATCTCAAGACGCCTTTTTTGTGGTGAATATATCCAATCTGGTTGCAACCACTCCATAATATCAAAATGACAAGAAGCTAAAACAATCTTTTTATTTGTTCGTCTTATGTACTTTTGTAGTGCATTACTCATTGCTTTAGCTACATCTCGATCAACAACGCTTGTGTATTCGTCTATCAATATAATATCATTTTCTTCAGCTTTACCTACCATATAAGCCAAAGCAGCTCTGTACTGTTCTCCATTTGATAGCGTGTGAAATGGTCTTAACCAAGTCGGAACACTACTTAGACCCATTGATGAAAGTAAAAACGTTGCATCTTTTGGTTCTAACCAATCAAAGTTGGATATTAAAGATTTATTGTGATCAAAACTATAAGTATTCATTTCTTTTTTAAAGAAGTTTTTTAATATAGTTGTTTTTCCTGTTCCACTTCCACCATAAACAACACCAATATTCCATTGCTTAGGTAAGTGTTCTAAATTAGCATCAATAGTAACGTTACTTTGTTCTTTATTCTGTATGTCAAACGCTTCATATATATACTCTGTATACTTATCGTTCACTATATTATGATTTAATTCTATTTTCATAATGTTCCAGTTAAACAGTAATTGTCTAAGTCATATCCTTGAACAAAGAATTTATCATATAAGTCTATCGCTTTAGCAACTTTTTCTTCACCAGCAAAATAGAAATCTTCAGAACATTCCCAGACACCTATGTCAAGACTTCCTTTATCTAATACTACAAACTTAAATTGATCGTAAGTTTTACCGAATAGATTACAATAAAGATAACATTGAATGTCATATCCATATTTCTTTGCTGCATAGTTGAAACCTTTAATGTCACTTGTCGTCTTAAGGTCAACGATTCGATCACTAGCTAGAACGTCAGCTTTACCACGAAATGGCTTACCCATAACTTCACCAATTACAGGAACTTCAAACTCAGCGTTTGTTATTGATTGAAGTGCGTGTTCGTTTCTATAAAAAGCATCAGCTAACCTTTCAGCATTGTTTTTTTCTTTCATAGTAAAAACTCTACCAAGTTCTGTCTTTGCTTCTCTAAACTTCTTTGTGTTCTTAGATTGAACATCAATAAATGTCTGAGCTGCAAAAACATCTGGCTCAAGAATAGCTGTGTGAAATAGCCAACCATCACGAAGTGGTTGAGATTCTGGACTACCATATTGTTGAACAAACTTATATGTTTTAGGACTTGACAACAGTGTTTTTAAACTACTAGAACTTAAAGCTAGTTTGTTAAGCTCGCCATAATAGAATTCGTCATTGTCCATCTTTTTAAGTAAAGCATTTTTATCATAAAGTTTACCGTCTAGTAGTTTTATATTACTCATTGTTTCTTATGTTGTTTAGTATTATGCCTTCAATCTCATAAAGTTGTTCTATACTAAGAAGATCATATATTTCAACGTTATTAACTTTAACACTTTCAATGACAGCACTGTCTGGTGATCCTGGATAATCGTACATCTCTGGCTCTATTTCTTCATAGTTGTAGTCTACTGTCATTTCTATATCACAATAATTAATTATCATATCTTGTATTGTTTTAATTGATTCTCTAGTTCTTCTATTTGCTTTTGTAAGTCTGTAATCATTGTGTTTTTTTGAGATCTTATTAAAGAAACTCTTTTTAATAAAACATCGTTTTCTATATGTAATTGATTGACATACTGACCTACTTCACTCATTCCTTTAACAAAGTTTCTTAAGTCTTTATTTGCTGGCTTTGCATCACGCCACTCTATTACTTTGTCAGCAATGTGATTAAACCATAGATTGTATGACTGTCTTTGTAGTAAAGTCATTATAATGAAACACCTATAATAATACCTATACAGATAAGTAATCCAGAAAGAGTGAATACTATCACAATATCATCTCTCATCATTTCTCTTTCTCTCATCTTTTGAAGTTCTTTTTCTGTGTAAACTTCAATTCTTTTGTCTTTTACGTCAATGTGTAATCCTGTCTTTGTCTTTTTCATTTTGTTTTGTTTTAGTAAATGTTATAAATTATACTTCTAATTATTTCTTGTCTTTTAAGTAGTCGTTCTTTGACATCTTTAGGTACTTCTGTTGTTAGTGTGATTTCAATGTCTTTTAACTCTTGACTCAAGTCGTGTAGTTGTGTTCTCATTTGTTTTTGTTTTGAAGATTAAAATTAATGTTTCTTTTTAGAGGGTCTTCCTTTCATACCTTACTTTATGTTTCATTAATATATTGCAATATAATAAAAAACATACTTATAAACAAATTATTAACAATATTATTTTTCTGTTATCTTAAAATAACTGTCCCATATACCTAACTCAGTATCTTTTTCATTGATGTTAACGATAGCTGCATCACTTTCTTTTAGCAAATAACAAGGCTTAGATACTTTCTTATTATTCCACAGCGTAGTATCTGGACAATACATATTTTTAGTCTTTAAGTTTTTAATGTTATTGAGCCAAAACATATAGTTGCCTTTGGGATCATTCACTAAATACAAAGCAACTTTACCAGTCTCAATTAACTTGTCGTATTTAAACTTTTCTATAATCTTAGTGTCATAGTACTTGTTTCTAAATTTCATTTCAATAACACACTCTTGACCTTTTGGTGTCTTTCCAATGGCGTCCCAGCTTTCACTACCTTCACCTGAATGAGTTAATCTCCAACCGTCTAAGTTCAGCAGCTTTACAACTGCTTTCTCCCATTTATGTATTTCTTTAATCATATTTTATTATATAATCTATCAATGTCAGCTATCCACATTTTAATTTCCTTTGGTCTACAACTACAAGGCTCATAATATTTATGATTATAATATCGAGCGTGAAGCGTACACAATAACTTATATTCATCTTGTTGCAGTCTAGTACTAACAACTGCTTTAAAGCTCTCCCAAGCTTGTTTGTCTTCTACTCTCATAAGTCTATGTTTATATCGTTCCAATCATCTCGACGTTGATCACAACCGCAATCATCACCCCAAATCTTTTTAACTAGCCAACGAATACCTGTGTAATAAGTAATGTAATAAACTAAATCTCCTAATTTCATAATTTCTCTTTTATATGTTTTTTAGCGTTTGTATATGTATTATATAATGAATAATAACTAATATTAGTTTCTCTTGACAAACTAGCAACTGATTTTCCAGAAGCACATATCTCAAATATTTTTCGATCATACCAATACAAATCTTTTAATATGTTTTCTATTTGTTCTTTACGTTCTGCATATTCAACTTCATCTATACCTAAATCTTCAGCTTGTTTAATTTCATCAATATCATCAAGATACAGTTTAATAATTCTAGCTTCTTTTTTATATATGTTGCAATAAATGCCTCGAAGAACCTTGTAACAATAATAATGATTAATATCGTCATTGTAAGATAAATCTAAACCTTTCATTATATCAAGATGAATTTGTATATACATTTCCTGAACAATATCTTCAGCTGTGCTTGGATTACAACCAAAAGATTTAACTATATTTATCCAATCTTTGTGTTTATTATACGCAATCATCAAAAGAGTTTTCATTTATTAAGTGTTAAAATTAGCTTCTATTTGTTCATTCATATCTTTATTAATTGTTTTTTTTATTACGAAATCTTCTAATGGATCATAAAGATTACCTACAACATAAGGCAAACCAAAATCATTAACACTAAAGCTAAATGTTTCAAAACTGTAACCTCTTGAACGTTTACAAATAGCTGTAACCCATTCTTTGTTTGTTGTGTTTGTTTCTAGTTGTATAACAGTTTCAGCTTTTTTCTCTAAGAACGATCCAAGATGACCAGTTCCAAGCTTTGCACTACCAAAGTTTTGATGAATTACAGTCATTATGTGACAATTATGTCTAGCACTTAACTGCATAAGTTTTTGAACGCAAAGATTTGATTCTTCAATATTGTTGACGTCCGAAACTAGATCAGCAATTCCATCAATTAAAACTAAACCGTTTTTATCTTTATTCTCTTTTAATATATATTCAATAAACTCAAGTCGTTGTTTGTAGTTTATAGTTCTTAAAGCATAAGTTTGATAACAACCTAGTTGTTTGTTGCTTGACATATCTTGAACACGCTTAAACACTCGTTGTGCGTGCCAGGAGCCTTGCTCTGTATCAAAATGAACAAGACATTTGTCATCACGATATCCTTTTATATCTGCACCAAAGTTGTTTTGATCACTTAAGTATACAGAAGCTAACAAAGACATAAAGAAAGTTTTCTTGGTCTTCGGAGGAGCTGTTACCACGCTTATATTACCCATTGTAGCTATTGGAATTGGAAAAGTTAAGTTGCCAGATTTTGTTTGTATTGTAGTATTACCAAGACTTAATGCTAATGGCGGATATTCTAAAATGTCAGCTGTATCAACACTACATTCTTCTTTAATTAGTTCCATTAACATATTCTCGGTCGTTTCTTTTTCAGTCATTTATCTCTTTGTTTTGTTTACATATTTATAGTTTTTTAAAAAAAAGAGGGCAATAAAGCCCTCGTTAATTCAATTAAAATGGTAGTCCATCTGACTCAGCTTCAACTGGGTGAGTTTGAACTTCTTCAACTACTTCTTTTTCAGCGTTTACGATCGTTCCGTTATTCCAAACAACCTTGCCGTTTCCTAAGTATTGCTTTTGTTTTTTAGCTTCACGTTCTTCTTGTGTTTGTGAAACATAAACACCGACATTGTTTCCGTATCGTGTATCATCATTGACACTCATTGTTAGATTGACGTAAAACGCACCATCTTTTCCTGCGATAAATTTCTCCTTTGGAAGCTTATCTACTCTTAAACTGTAATTAATTAATGCACTCATATTTATATATATTAAAGGGTTTTAAATGTTGTTTCTTTTTTCTTAAATGATTCTGATTCGTCTTCTCCAAAGACTCCTAATTCATAGAATCCTGTGAGTTTAAGAACTGCCCTACTCATAGCTCTCTTTTCTGCCATCTCAGCTACATACCAACTGTTAGTGTTTGATTCTTTGTAACTATCACCTTTTAAGGCACTACCAAATGTTTCGATTGTTTTATCGTTTTTAGTTGCTATTGCTTTAAATACAGCAAAGTTTGTCTCACATCTAATCACTTCATAAGTTACTTTCATTTGTTCTGAAGCTTGGATCTTGTCAATTCCGGCTCTGGTTATGATCGTGTAATGTTGATGTTTAAAAAAATCTTCTTTTGTTAGGTTGTATTTTTTATACAACTCCATTAATTTGTCTTTGTTCATTGTTGTTTATTTAAGTTATTAATTTCTATTTGTGCTTCTAAAAATTCTATTCTTTCTTCAAGTGCTTTGATTCTCATATTTAAAAAATCAATAGTATCATTACTTGCTATTCTATTTATGTCTTCTGAATATGTCATCTTATAATTCATTAAATAGTTCGTAAGGACTTTCGTAATTGTTTAATAAAGTGTGTAAACTCATAACAACGCCATAAGTCAAGTCGCTTACTTTTGTTTTAGCTTCTAGCTCTTCTGTTACTTGTTCTACCACTAAAGGAAAAGAAAAGTTCTTTTTTTTTAGCTTTGCTATATGCTCAGCTTTTAATCGTTCTTTTAAATACATTTGTCTTTGTTTTTAATTAATATTAACAAATATAATAAAAAATATTTAATAAACAAATAACAAACAAAAACCACCCCGTTAAGAGTGGTTATATGCAGCTAGTTAGTAGCTAAACAAAAACAAAGATATTCCTTAACAAATATACATTAAATATCAAGTTCATTAATCAAATCTTGATACTTAGTTATCAACATTTCTAAATCTATGTTATCAAGTTTTACTGTTTTGTTTGATTCGATGTGAAGTTCTTCAGCTAGACCATCATAATAAGTTAAGTCTAGATTTTTAGAAAATTTATACTGCTCGCCATATCTAAAAACATTACAACCAGCACACTGAACTTGACAATTGAGTTCGTGCCAACGAGTTGCATAGTGTTTGCGTGATTGAAAGTGACCGTTTTGAAGCTTCTTCCAATGATCTTTTTTTCCACAAGTAAAGCATTGAGCTATATCATTTTTAGCAAATCTACGTCTAACATAAACACTAAAAACTTTATCAAGCTTTTCAATTAATCTCTTTCTTTTTGTTTTCTTTGCCATTGAATATATTTCAAATATCTTATATTTATCTAGTTTTTTAGATTTTCATATATCTATATTTTTAGAAATATCTTTTAAAACAATTCTATTATTAAATAATACAAAGTTATATATTTAATTTTAAATAAAAAAAAGAAATTTTTATTTTTTAGTAATAGTAACGCTTTTAGCTATCTTTTCAGCACTACGTCCAACAACATAACCACCTATACCTAACTGAAGTAAGTTCCAGAATTCATTCTCTAATGGTGGAATTGTAAAGCCAAATAAAGGTGCTAAGAACTTTACATATATAACTATAAACCCAAAAGCTAACATAAGTATAGGTCTCCAGGAGCGTTGTAGC
>Ga0181409_1000752_pt1 | contig 12581 bp, 19 predicted proteins | sample 32SPOviralmetaG_FD_130138 | JGI IMG/M metagenome (GOLD analysis project Ga0181409, IMG submission 130138) | Marine viral communities from the oligotrophic San Pedro Time Series (SPOT) site, San Pedro Channel, CA, USA - 32 SPOT_SRF_2012-05-30 | ecosystem: Environmental > Aquatic > Marine > Strait... | reverse complement strand
TGTATGCCAATCACCATCAATGATTCTTTTGGCATCTGAGCCACCAACACCTTGTGTTCTATCCATTCTGTAATCTCCTAGTTGTTTGTGAGTAGGTAGACTGAAGGGGTATGTACAATCTACCTACATTGGAGAAACGATTATGACTTCGTTTCAAATGAGCAAAATATGAAAAACTAGAAGGGAGTATCATTCCCTTCTGCTTTCTTTATATCATTATTTTCCATCATAGCCAAGCTAATGAACTTATATTGTTTGCCTGTGTTTTCTGATGTTCCCTCTTTTTGTGTAGCATAAACCTGATGGTCATACTTGTAGTTTACTTTCATAGCACCTGACATGTGATATTTCTTACCTGCTTTTGCAGGAGTTAGAAAACCTACTTCAACGAACATACGATGATATTTGTTTCCTGTTGCACCTGTTTTTTCTACCACAATGATATTAGTGCCTTCTTTGGTATGTTCCTGACCTGACTTGTCTGTATAGGTTTCAACAGTACCATCATCAATCTTACCGACTTTAACAATTCTATCTGAACTATTATCGTAAGGGTCATTGAGTGTTCCATTCATTATGTCTGTTTGATTATAAGAGCCATTCTCTACTCTCTCATCTATTGCTTTTGCTTGTTCCATTATGTTATCTGCATCCATTTTTTTCTCCTACATTATGTTATTTTTTACTTGGTCATTTACTTGTGGTGGTGTTGGGTTGGTATTATTTTTACCACTACCTGAACCATTGCCATCATCATCTTCCGATGGGATACCAAACAAGGTTTGAAGACCATATCGTTTAGCATAGGTCAGTCCTGACCCAAACTTATGTGCATCATTTGTATTAGCACATGGCACAGGGGTACATGAATCTAAAGTGTCTGTATCGTTTTCGTGTCTGATAACAGTCCTTATATATTCTTTTCCATCTGTACTTACTTCATGTTGAGAGAAGCATAAACCAAATTGTGTAGCTTCATTAACAACATCTATAACATCTTCGAGAGTAGAATATTTTGAACCATAAAATGAATTCTTCCCACTCTGCTTTGCTCTGAGTTTTAGTGCTTGGAACTTAACCAATGCACTTACTAATCTAAGCTCATTGTTTTGTTTTTCTTGTATTTTTGTTATTGCCATTTGTTTCTCCTTTAGTTAATTTGAGCAGTTTCGTAGACAGACTTACTCAGGTCTAATTATTTATATCTCCTCGTTGCTGATTGTAATGTCTCTGACTATCTTTGCTTTGATATCACTAGATACATGTAAGTTTTTATCTTCTTGAGTGTAATCAGGTACTACACGAGAAACATGCTTACAATACCCTGATATAGTTGGAATTGTATCTTCTTTGAAAAAAAAGCTCGTGATTTCACCTTTTACCCAAGAATTTTCCATAGTTTGTGTATACCTACTACTTGTTAATTTATCGGTATCTATATCTACTTCATATTCTATTTCGACCTGTCTAATAATTTTACGTTTCATAATATTTCTCCATTTGTTGATAACAAGATTACACCTAAAGTATATCTATGTAAACCTTTTTTTTATACGAAAAGTAATATATACTCATTGGGGTAAACAACAGGAGTAACAATGATATTAAATGATTATATTAAGAGGGAAGGGATATCAGTATCTAAATTTGCTGATAAGTGCAATATACCATTGCCTACTATGTCAAAGTATTATTATGGAGAGAAGATACCAAGACAAGAGAACATGATGAAGATTTACAAGCACACAGAGAAAAAAGTAACAGCTAATGATTTCTATGGTATTGGCTAATGTCTTTTCAGTCTATGGCATGGGCAGTACAACAAAACACTAATAACACAACAAGTAAGTTGATTTTATTGATGTTATCTAATTATGCAGATGAAGAACATGCTTGTTTCCCAAGTATCAATCATATTGCAAAGTTATGTCATTGCTCTGAAAGAAGTGTCAAAAGACATATAAAAGACTTACAGAAAAGAGGTTATATTAAGATTGGTAAAATTAAAGGCAGAGTGAATAATACTAACAGATATATATTGGGTAGTGCCAATAGTTCACTAGTGCCAAATACTGCAATCGGTAGTGACACAGTGGCACACAATACTAATATAAAGCAAAGCAACATTTTAAATAAGGTTAAGAAGAATAAAAACTTCTTAGCAGGTTAATTTATAGGAGAGATATATGAAGAAAATTGAAGGGGTATACAGGGCAAAAGATTTAACAGAAGATATATGGGATTTGTATAAAGGGAAATCACAGAAAAGATATTATTGTGGTTTTAGTTCTATAGACCCATTTTTTAAGATAATTAAACCTTCGTTTAATTTATTTACAGGCACACCTAATTCAGGTAAGTCTAGTCTGACATTAGAGATAGCATTGAGAACTGCAAGAGAGCATGGTTTTAAATATCTTATATTCTCACCTGAGAGTTCTTTAGCTGTAAATTTAAAAAGGTTAATTGAAAAATATGTACAGAAGCCATTTGATATTATGTTTCACAACAGAGCAGATGAAACAGAAGTATTAGAAGCTATAGAATTTATACATGAGCATTTTCTTTTTTTGGACATGGAGCAAGAATCTCCATCGATAGATTGGATATTAGAAAGAGCAAGATTAGTACATGAAGAATTTGATATCGATGGTTTGATTATAGACCCATATAATGAGATAAACAATGAGAGAGACAATGGGCTTCGTGAAGATGAACACATATCATCATTGATATCCAAGATAAAACGATTTAACAGAGAAACAAATACATTTACATTTTTAGTTGCACATCCTACCAAGCAAATAAGAAGTGCTGATGGAACATTTAAAGTCAATAGCCTTTTTGATGTATCGGGGTCAGCGAATTGGAATAATAAAGCTGATGTTGGTATTATTGTCACAAGAGACCATGAGAATAAGACCACTAATGTAAGGATTGCTAAAGTTAGAGAGATAGATGTTCAGGGCAATATCGGTGAATGTACTATCCGATGGAACAACAGTACCAAGTGTTTTGAGGACATTTCTGCCTTCTAAAAATAATCGAAAATAAATGCAAAAAGACTTGATATATACTTTAAGTATGTAATAATACTTATATAGGGTAATGAAACCCTAGTAAACAAAGGAGAAACAGAATGAAAGAAATAATAATAACAAAAATGACAGGTAAAAATGGCAGACCAAGCACTTATGAAATAGATGCATTTGATATGTCTAAAAAATACACATTGATAGACACTTGTAAAACCGAAAGACATGATGATGTTCAAGGCATTGTATTTTACATGCAACAAAGTCATGACATAGATAATAGTAAAATTACTTACGAAGCATATTGATAAATTAACTAAAATAGGAGAAACATAATATGACAACAACAGATATAAAACATACAGTAGATTATACCTCTTGGAGAACAAGAGATATAAATTTAGATAAATATAAACCAATGATTGGTGATGTAGTGAACTTCAAAGGATTCTTAGGTAGAAGCTCAAGAACAAGAAAAGATGTTCTTTTCAAGGTAACAAAAATTGTAAGAACTAAATCACCAATTATTGATTACATTGCAAGAAGGTCAGATGGAACAGATTGGAATGTTTATAAATTGGGTTACACACATAACTATCATGTTCATTTTGCAAGACTTAAAAAAGATGGAACATTAGGTAAAAAGTCTCTTGTTTATAAAGCAGACAACAGACTTAATAGTACATATCCAATCGATTTAGGTATGAAACCATTAAGCCTATTCAGAATTTATGATACAGATTCAGGATTTGGTTACTACCTATGCAATAAAGATGATGCATGGGTAAACTATAGTTTTTAAATTTACAAACAAAGAAAGAGAGCAGTCAGAAATGATTGCTCTTTTTTTATTTTTACTGTATAAAAAAGGTGTATGCCAAAACTAGTAGACAAGAATCAAGAGACAGCAGATACAATAGAGAGACTTTCAGGTCTTGGATTGAACCATGAGCAGATAGGTTATGTAGTCAATCTAAGCAAACCAACCATGTACAAGTATTATCATGAAGAACTTAAATCAGGTAAGGCTAAAGCTATAGCACAGATTGCTACTAATCTTTTTCAAACAGCATGTGGTATTGGTAGAGATGCTTTAGTTGCTCAGATGTTTTTCTTGAAGACACAAGCAGGTTGGAAAGAAACTAACATAGTAGAAGTGGAAAACATTACTGAACAAGATGATAAATTTAGAAAGCTCATTACAGAAATTCGAGACACTAGACCATCAGAGAAAGACAGCATCGATTCTATTAACTGAGTGGTATCGACACAAGGCTAGAGACAATCAAGTTGTCAATGAATCTGACAAGTACAACATACACTTATTCTTAGCAGGTAGAGGTTGGGGTAAAACCCTGACAGGTGCTTATGACATTATCCAATACTGCTTAATCAATCGTGGTGTTATGTGTGGTGTGATTGCACCAACCTATGGTGACTTAAAAAGAGTTATCTTCTCAGGTGATTCAGGATTTATGAATATCATTGACAGAGATTTACTTGGTGGCGCAGGATACAACAAGTCAGATAATGAGATAACATTTTACAATGGTAGTAAGATAATCGGATTCCCTGCAATAGAACCTGACAGACTTCGTGGAGTACAGTTTCACAGAGCATGGTGTGATGAACTTGCATCATGGAGATACAGAGAATCATTTGACAACCTTATGATGGCACTAAGACTAGGACAGAATCCTAAGTGCATCATTACAACAACACCAAGACCAACAAGACTAATCAAAGAACTTGCAACAAGAAGTGATACAGAAGTCATCAAGGGTAATACATTTGAGAACATAGACAATCTAGCACCATCAGCAGTTGCCATGCTCAAAGAAAGATATGAAGGCACAAGGATTGGAAGACAAGAACTTTATGCAGAGATACTAGAAGATGTAGAGGGAGCATTATTCAACTCAGGATTGATAGAAGATGCAAGAGTAAGAGAAGCTCCTGAGCTAGAAAGAATCGTTGTAGCAGTAGACCCTGCTGTAACATCAACAGAGAACTCAGATGAAACAGGCATCATTGTTGCAGGTAGAGATAAGGATAATCACTTTTATATTTTACAAGATGCTTCACAAGTAACCTCTCCTGATGTGTGGGTGAAAAAAGCAATAGAGTTATACAATCGTTACGAATGTGATAGGATTGTAGCAGAGGTTAATAATGGTGGAGATTTAATTGAAAGACTTTTACGAACACAAGACAGCACAGTTCCTTATACAAGTGTTCGTGCTACGAGAGGAAAGCAAGTTAGAGCAGAACCAATCTCTGCATTGTACGAACAAAACAGAATACACCATGTCGGCTATTTCAAGGATTTAGAAGAACAGATGTGTCAATTCACAGGAAATAATGTAAAATCTCATGATGACAGGGTGGATGCTTTGGTATGGGCTATAACAAGTCTGCAAAGCTCAGGTAAAGCAATTTTTAGGATAAGTTAAACATGGGATTATTTGATAGATTTTTTAAGGCAGAAGAAAAACCAACACAAAAAAAAGAAGCACCTAAAGTTATGTTTAACAAACTTGATGCTTACTCATCTAAGACTAACAGAAGATATAAAGACTATGCTAAAGATGGCTACCAAGAAAATGCTATTGTGCATAGATGTGTACAGCTTATCTCTAACTCTGCATCAGCAGTAGACTTGTGTGTCTATAGTGGTGATACAAAACTAGACAACCATGAACTCATATCATTACTTGCAAGACCTAACCCATTGCAATCAGGTGTAGAATACTTTGCATCACTATATTCTTATTTACTAATATCAGGTAACTCTTATATCCTAAGAGATACAGAATCATTTACACCACCAAGAGAATTATATTTATTAAGACCTGACAGAATAGAAATCAAGGCAAGTGAATCAATCATACCAACAAGTTATAACTATGTCATAGATGGCATAACTAGAAATGTATATCCTGTAGACCCAAAGACAGGTAGTGGACAAATCAAACAGATTAAGCTTTGGTCTCCACTAGATGATTTTTATGGACTATCACCAATCGGTGCTAGTGCATACAACATTGACCAACACAACCTTGCAGGGATGCACAATGTGGCACTTCTTAAAAATGGGTGTACTCCTAGTGGTATGCTTAAATTTGAACCCACAGATGAGACAGGGATGTCTACCCAATTGACAGATGACCAACGAGCTAGATTGCTAGAAGATTTAGAGTTTAGGTTTCAAGGAACTCATAACTCAGGAAGACCGATGTTACTAGAAGGAAACTTCTCATATCAGCAATTAGGCTTGAATCCAAAGGATATGGATTTCTTAGAACTGCTAAATTTATCAGCAAGAGAGATTGCCTTGTGCTTTGGTGTACCTGCTCAGTTGATTGGGATTCCTGATAGTCAAACATACTCAAACATGGAAACAGCTAAACTAGCACTCTATGAAGAAACAATCATTCCTTTACTAAGTAGAGTTGAATCAGACTTAAATGAATACCTAGCACCACTTTACAGTGGAGACATATCAATAAAATATGATTTAGATTCTATTCCTGCAATGGCAGAGAAAAGAAGACAAATCTATGACAATGTTACACAAGGTGTTAATGCAGGTATCATTACTCGTAACGAAGCAAGAGAAAGATTAGGATTAGAAGAAGTATCAGGTGGTGATGATTTATACATTCCATCTAACTTATTCCCAATCGGTGAGACAGAAACATCACCTGAAGATAGTGCTAAACCTGTAGAAGTTGATGAAGCAGAAAAGTCTTATGAAGAAGTCTATGGAATCAAAGAAGAAACATCTAAGGATGTATTCACTACAGAAGAAGAAGCAATTGACCGAGCTGAGGAGATAGGATGTGTCGGTACACATTCACATCAGCAAGATGGTAAAACAATTTACATGCCATGCAGAACACATGCAGAGTACGACAGGCTAACAGAAGAAGAAAAAGCAATAGCTGATTTAAACTTAACACCATCAGATGCAATGGTTACAGAAGCACAACGAGGATTGGATTGGAGAAAAGAATTTAACAGAGGTGGTACAGCAGTAGGTGTATCAAGAGCAAGAGATATCGTAAACAAAACTAGATTATCTCCAAACACAGTTCTCAGAATGTTCTCATTCTTTTCAAGACATGAAGTAGACAAACAAGCAGAAGGATTTGACAGAGGAGAAGATGGCTATCCATCAGCAGGTAGAATAGCATGGGCATTGTGGGGTGGTGATGCAGGATTTAGTTGGGCTAAAACTAAACGTAACCAAATCATGAGAGAGCAAGATAAGTCTTTCGATGATATGGAAACGAAAGTTGCAGGTGTTACAGGCTCGGCACTTAAAGGTTTAGAAAATAAGGTTAAAGACCATAACGATAAACATGGAGACAAAAAAGGTAAGAAAGTTACTGTTGGAATGTTAGCAAGAGTTTTTAAACGAGGTATTGGTGCATATCGTACTAATCCACAGTCTGTTAGACCATCAGTTAATTCTGAAGACCAATGGGCTATGGCTCGTGTTAATGCTTTCTTAACTGCTGTTAGAACAGGGAAGTTCTCAGGTGGCAAGTTTGATTTAGACTTACTACCAAAAGACCATCCTTTGTCTAGCAAAGACTAAGGAGAAGTAAATGCCAAGCACAAACAGGTCTAGTATATCACTAGCCACAGCTCATGATATTGTCAGAGCATGGAATCTACCCAACATGAAAAGGCAAAAAGATGTCTTTGAATATTTAGGGTTATCAACCGATTCAGGAACAATGTCTTTTTACAGACAACAAGCTGAAGAAATGACAGGTATACAATTACTACCACACAATAATAATTCTAATGTGATAGTAAGAAGTGAGAGAGCCAACTTACCACCACTAACTAACAAAGTAGAGATAACAGACCATGCCTACTCAATGCTTGTATTTTCTGATGCACATTTTGAAGGACACGAAACAGTATCATTTAAGATTATGTGTGAGGTGCTAAAAGATTTAGTCAAAACAAGACAACTTAAATGTGTCGTAGCCAATGGTGATATCATGGATTTATCTATCCTTTCTTCATTTGCAAAGTTCCACACAGAGATAAGACCCAAAGAAAGAACAGTACAAAAAGAGATACTTGATTCACAGGCACAGATAAATAGAATCCAAAAAATAATAGATAGAGCAAAATATCCTATTAAGCAATTAGCAACCTTTGGTAATCATGAAACAAGATTATCTAAAGTAGCCATGTCTTGGGGTAGAGCCTTTGAGGACTTAGAAGCATTTAAGATACAAAACTTATTCCCTGATTGGAATTGGGCTATGTCACACCTAGTTGATGATACTGTAATCATAAAGCATAGAATGAGAGGTGGTGTACATACTTCTTATCAAAACTCTATGAGAGCAGGTATTCACATTGTCACAGGACATACACATCAATTGAACTTTAGAACATTTAACACTTACACATCAAGCTCAATGTCTATACAAACAGGACACTTATCAGAACAATATCATCCTTATCTTGAAGATAATGTTGCAAATGATTGGAACAATGGATTTGCTGTGATAACGATTGACCCTAAAGAAAAAACAGTTCATCCTGAACTTGTACAGGTAAGTAATGTACATCGTTCAGCTTTCTTTAGAGGTAAAAAATATACAGTATGAAAGATTACCCACTAGTCATGGTAGATTGGCTAGACCACACAGCAGATGCAAGATGGGTTGATAACATTGATACATGTGAACCTGAGTTGTGTCGTACTGTAGGTTGGTTAATCAAAGAAGATAAAAAGTCTTACAAGGTTGCAAATGCAATATCAAAAGAATCAGGTCTAGGTGGCATTTCTGTTATACTCAAATCTTGTGTAGAGGAAATGTGGATAGTAGATGTCGAAGATGAAAAAACGTGAAAGGGTATATTTACAGAAAATAGTAGATTTAGGTTGTATCGTGTGTACTAAACTTGGTTATCATGACACACCTGCTGAGATACATCATGTTAAAAGATTCGGTGCTAAAAGAGACCACCTACATGTAATACCATTATGTCCACATCATCACAGAACGAGCAAAGAATCATATCACTTGAATCCATTATGGTTTAGTGAGCAATTTGGAACACAACAAGAATTATTGGAAGAAACTATGAGATTGATAAATGGCAAAAGTAAGGATTAACAAAAGAAAAGAATACAAAGAGCAACTGAGGTTATTTATTACTCTAAGCAATAATGTTAGGAGAAAAATAAGAAAGCACTTCAAAGATTATGGTGATTTAGCTGAGAGCCTATTTGATGACATAGGAGAAGTTCCTAACGAATACTATGATGATTACTACAACGATATGCTCACTATCCTTAGTGCTAGTGCAAGAGAAGTCATTATCACGATGGGTAACAGGCTACATAGAAATAGAATATCTAAAAAGTCAGATGAAATTGACCCTGTTGTTGTAGATTACATAGGTACTAAAACAGCACAAAATGTAAGAAACATTACAGAAACTACTCGTAAAAAGATACAAGCTGAAATTTCATTAGGTGTTGAAACAGGATTGTCAAACCCACAGATATCTAAAAACATACGAAAATCGACTGCTTTTGCTCCATACAGAGCAACTATGATAGCAAGGACAGAAACACATCAAGCAATGAACTATGGAAACCAAGAAGTTGCTAAAAGATTAGGACTTACAAGACCACTAAAAGAATGGGCATCTGCTATGGATGAACGAGCAAGACAATGGCATAAAGATGTTAATGGGCAAAGAGTTGGCATCGATAAACCATTTAAAATAATGACACCGATATCAGGTGGTGGTGTAGCTGAGAAAGAACTGCAATATGCAGGAGACCCACAAGGTGGTGCATCTAACACTATAAACTGTAGGTGTTTCGTAATATACTATGATGAAGGAGATATTATTGACTAAAAAAGAAGAAGGTAAATCTAAAGGTCAAGATTACGAGAACTTTTATACAGAAGGCATAGATAAAGGGCTTTCTAATGCCCAAGCATCTTTATATGCCCATGACTTACTAGCCAAGAAATACAATTATAAAAATCCTTTTACTATCAAACCTAAATCTATTTGACTCTTAGGATGCTCTCGGTTGTTTTTAGTTTAGCCTTGTGAAGTAATTCTTCTCCAATGTTTACTTCTCATTTCCATATCTAACCCATTTTCATTTCGAAACCAAGGTTTATAGTTTTTGTATTTACATAATGTATCATGTATTTTTTTCCAACTAGTTCCTTTAGGAAAGTCATGTGGAAAATCTAAATCTAAGATTTGATTATGCTTGTCGGTCATAACACAGATTGCAATTTCTATCCATGCTGTACCATCTACATAGGCAGAACATATTTCAGGAATGTCATCGTATCGGTCATAACACCAAACCTCTCCATTTCTATCCATATGTTGTAATCTTACATGACCATAAAGTGGGTCTAAGATTTCTTGACACATATTTTTCCAATTTTTTCTTTCACTTTTTTTTGTCATAAAATTTCTCCTATAAAAGTGAGAGCATCCTAATTGTCATCAGAGCATTTACCATAAGTTACTTTAACTTATACCTATAGTATATACTATAGGTATACAACTGTCAAGTATTAATTTTATAAAAAAAGTATAAAAAAGCTTTGACAGTATACTTTAGGTATGTAATACTGTAATCATAGTCAATAAAGAATTAATTACTCTTAATTGATTATGACTTGCTTAGAATCTAGATGGTGAAAATCCCTATGATTCTAATGTAAGAATCAGGTGGAAGTCGTGAGTGGATGGAAGAAGTATCGGTCAATGAGACTTAAAAATGATATTTGAAGAAGTCATAACTGTAAAGCACTCATAATATACTGATAGAAAAGGTGGTATATCGATAATGCCACCTTTTTTTTGTTTTTTTTAATAAAAAACCTTTACAAGACTATATACTTTTAGTATACTGTAAATATAAATTAACTAGGAGAAAATTATGACAAACTTAAACTTAAATAAATCTGATATTTTAGATATAGCAGATGGACTTAGACTAAAAAAAGCTAACCTTATGGGTCAAATTAGTGTAGCTTCTAATTCTGACAAACAATGGTTACTTGGACAAGTAAAAGATGTAAATGCTATTCTTATAAATCTTAATAAGAGTGCAGACTTTTATGTAAGTGTAGGATTATATTCTCACATAGTATAAAAGTAATCACAATTACATAAATGAGAGCAGACTTAGTTCTGCTCTTTTTTTATTGTTATTATAAGTAGTTTGTTGTTACAATAACCACAATACACTTGACAGGGATTTCGAGTTATGGCTATTGACCAAGAGGACAACATGGAAGTTGAACAAAACATTCTTGATTTAGAATGTGAATATAAAGAAATGGAAACAGAAGATGATGGCTCGTTTGAAGGCTATGCTTCAGTATTCAACAACAAAGACTTAGGCAACGATGTAATCCGACAAGGTGCATTTACTAAATCCATAACAGGAAGAAAAGCAAGTAGTGTAAAATTACTTTACCAACACAAAACCGATGAACCTATCGGTGTAATAGATTCCCTAGAAGAAGATAAACGAGGACTAAAGATTAGTGGTCGTTTAGCTATGGGTACTCAAAAAGGTAGAGAAGTATTTGAATTAATGAAAATGGGAGCATTAGATTCCATGTCAATCGGCTATAGACTTCAACCTGATGGCTATAAGTACGATGATAAAAACAAACGTAGAGTAATCAAAGAAGTAGACCTAATGGAAGTCTCAATGGTTACATTCCCAATGAATCCAAAAGCAAAAGTAACGAAAGTTAAATTAGCAGAAATGGATGCTAGAGAAATAGAAGCATACTTGCGAGATGTTGGTGTGATGTCTACTACTGTAGCGAAGCAAACTGCAAACATACTTTATAAATCATATCAAAGTGAAGATTCACTTGAAGTGGTTGATAGTATTAAGCAGTTAATCAATAAACTTTAACTAAGAGGACAATTATGTCAGAAGAAGTCAAAACAGTCTTAGATGAGTTGGGTTCTAAATTTGAAACTTTCAAATCAGAAAACAAAACTCGTTTAGATGAAATTGAAAAAAAAGGACATGCTGACCCACTACTACAAGATAAAGTTGATAAAATGTCAAATGACATTGCTGAACTAGCAGAAGTCAAACAAGCACATGAAATTCAACAAAAAAATCTTGAAGAAGCGACAGCAAAGATAGAAAGTCTTGAAACAGTCTTAGCTAGACCAAATGCTTCTGCATCTAAAGATGTAGATATCCAAACAAAAGCATTCGGTGAATGGTTAAGAAAAGGTGAAGTAGATGAAATGGAAAGAAAAGCACTTTATGAATCAGATGATACATTAGGTGGTTTTTATGCACCGACTGAGTATGTAGCAGACCTTATTAAATCTGTAACAGAAATTTCTCCAATTCGTTCTATTGCAAGAGTAAGACAAACAGATAAAAGAGGAATTGAGATTCCAAAAAGAACAGGTCAGTTCTCTGCATCATTTGTTGCAGAAACAGCTACTCGTTCAGAAACAACAGGATATACAACAGGCATGATG
>Ga0181409_1000741_pt1 | contig 12715 bp, 12 predicted proteins | sample 32SPOviralmetaG_FD_130138 | JGI IMG/M metagenome (GOLD analysis project Ga0181409, IMG submission 130138) | Marine viral communities from the oligotrophic San Pedro Time Series (SPOT) site, San Pedro Channel, CA, USA - 32 SPOT_SRF_2012-05-30 | ecosystem: Environmental > Aquatic > Marine > Strait... | reverse complement strand
TCCTTTTTGTGTTGCATTACCCATACTTGATTTACCAATAACAGAACCTAGAAATTGATTCACAACATTTTTCGGACCCATTACTCTAACTACAGGTCCTACTGAACCATTTCTTAATCCTAACTTATTTGCAAGTCTTTTTATTGTTAATGCAATTTGAACTTGATGTTGAGAACCAACTTTATCTTTTACATGTATATCTGCAACCTCTTCATTAATTTCAACTTCTTCTTTTGCGACAACTCTTAACTTACCTGCTATATACAATGGGTCATTCTTTAATATTTGTTGTGCATCATCAACATCATTTACATGAACATACAAGTGTGTAACTTTGTCTTTTGTTCTTGTGATTGTTTTAACTCCAATTTTCTTTGCTTTTAATCTTTTTTCTACATCTGCAAGACTACTTTCATCAAGTTCAACTTCTTCTTGTGTTCTTTTTAATACCTTTTGCACATCTGGATGGTTAGATAATCCTTTTGCTATCTTTTCTATTGCCCTCACAGCACCGGTCATATTACCACCTTTGTATCTTTTATCGTTTGCAATACCATATGCCATTTTTATTTGTTGTGATGAAAATTCCTTTAGTTCAACTTCTTCTCTTAGTTTATTAATTTGGGCACCACTCATACCAAATTTTTGAATTAATCTAGTTGCTGCTAACTGTGTTATAAAAGGAATATCTGCTTTGAATAGAGTAATTAATTCATCTTTATTGGTAAACTTATTCATAATCGCTGATAACTGATTACTATTATCAACTGATATTTTTTTACCTCTTAATGGTTCAAAAGTCTTTTTTAGGTCTGTCATTAGACGAGAAGGTATCCCTTCATCTAAAACTTCTTCACCCATTATTTTCTTAACAAGTTTTTTATCTAACTTCAAACCCTTTGCAATATCATCTATAGTAGGATCACTCTCTACTATATCTTTCTCACCTTTTTTAGGGTCTTTGTAAGCGTCATGTTTCTTTTTATTAATTTCTTTAGGTGGATATGATGTAGTAGCATCTTCTATAAGACCTCTAACTTCCCCTAAAGCATCTCTCATTGATTTTCTATATCTAATCATTAGTTGTCCACCTTTGCTCCTGCTCTCCATTGGTAACAAGACCAATATCGTGCTTTTGTTTTGGGACCTGGGTTGTCGCAGTTATGTCTTGCACGAAAACTTCTGCGTCTTGCAGGGTCATCCCTTTTAATACTTAAACCTGTTGTGTCGCCAAATGAAACTTTGATAATATTGCCTTTTTCATTTTTTACATACACATAAAACTTTTTAGAACCACCCCTAATAGGGTCGTTAAGTGTTACTTTTTTACCTTGGTATTCTGCTTCTTGAAGACCTTCTTCTTCATGCTCAAATATGCACTCTTCACATCTTTCGTCTATATTTTCATACTCTTTAAAGTTCTTCATTTAACTTATCCAACATTTTTTGTTTAACTTCTTCAAGTTTTTCTTTCCAACTCTCATTATATCTACCCTTATATTTATCTATTGTATGGTCTTCACTTGCCCATTTTTCAATATCTTCAGCAGTCACTCTATTTTCGGGTGTTCTTTTCTTAGAATCCATAGGTTTTTTGTCTGCTTTTTCGCCAGGTGTTACTTCTTTTGTGTGATTTGCGTAGTCTTCACCTTCTTCATAGGACTCAGGTACATAACCCTCTATTCTTTTTGCATCATCTATAGACATACTTTCTGGTACACAATTAGGTACTTGTTTGCCACCTTTGTTTTTCATGCCGACTGCTTTATATCCATCCCAACATGCTTCATCCATTGTGTTTTCACCATACATCTGTTTATATTTTTTAGTAAATGTACTAGGTTTTGTTTTTGTATCTTTATCTCCAGGTGCTGCTTTATAATCATCATCATCATCTGATTTACTGTATGGTTTTCTTGACTTAAAAAACTTCGCTCTTTTATCTTTAGTGCCTTTCTTTAAATCTTTGTAATACTTTTTAGGTTGTGTTCCTTTTATTTTTTTAACATCTTTATCTTGTGGTTGTGCATCTAAATCTTCGTTCATTATTTTTTCTCCGACAGGCGTAAAACCATAATCTATATTTAAGTTATGTTCTCTTACCTCAACCTCTCTATTAGGAGGTACAGGTATACAATCCCATATCCACGCCTTGTGTAAATTGTTATTTAAATCTTCTAGAACAATATAATTTGTACTTCGTCTTATAACTTTTCCTTGTATATTTTCTGAAACATTTTCTACAATATCACCTAGATTAAACATCATTTCTCTAATATACATATCTCTTATTTGTTTCTTTTCAAATTGTTCTAGACTTGCAATTGGTCTATAATTCATATGTCCCATACCTGTAGTATATGAGGCGGCGAGGTTCATACCTTTTCGTACATCTCTAAATAATTTATCTACACCTCTGAAATTGGGTAATCCTTTTTCAAAAGATTTTAAATCATTGTTCTGTGCTGCTGCTCTCATTTTACTCGCACTCATACCAGAGGCACCTTCTGCATCTGGATCTCTTTCACCTGCTGATATTACATCTATACTATCAAAATTATAATAACCATGTCTACTCTTAACATCATTGTAGGTTGTTAGCATTTTTTTAAATTCTGCAACTCTGTCACTACCTACTACCATAATTAAGTTTGAAAATCCTTCTTTATATAAATCTGTGACAATATCTATGACAACATTTGTTCTCGGTATGAATATATTTCTTGCATATCTAGGAAATATCTTTCTCATATAATCTAGTTTTTGTCTAGGATTTAAAGGATTCTTTTTTGGGTCGTTACTCTTACTAATGTACACTCTCATGTCATTAGCAGAAACTCTTTTTAATCTATCAATAAGTTTTTCATGTCCTATTGTAGGAGGATTAAATCTACCAAATGTAAATACTATAGTTTTACCTTTTGCCTCACTTATTCCTCTTATCTCTGCATCAGTAATTTTACCATCTTCTAATGCTTTCGTTAACTTACCATGTAATTTGCTGTAATGATATTTTTCTAACATTTTATAAATCACATTTTTTGGTAGTTTATGTTTTTTACCATACATTCTAATTTCATCTGGTGTCATATCGTTTGCAAACGCACTTTGTCTTTGTTTAACTACTTCGTCACCTATGTCAACTAGTGTTGTTATACTATCTGTTATCTCTTCTAGTTTATCTTTTACTAATTTAACTATACCATCTACATCATCTTTTGTCAACTGTTTTAATTCTTTGTAATCTACAATATCTCTTTGCAACTCACCTCTTATAACATCTATCTCTGCAACTTTCTTTTGAAAATCTGCTTCATATTTTTTAGGGTCAAAGGTATCTGGTGCAGGTTTTCTTTCAAACTTGTTCGCATCTATGTCGAATACACCATCTGCCATTTTATCATTTTTCTTTTTAACAGCAGGGTCTGTAATAACAAAATAATTTATGGGGTGTTTAGTACCTGGTATTAATTTACCATTAATGCTTCTTAAACTAGATGCTAGTTCTTTTCGCATAATTTCTCTGTAACTAGGTTCTACATCAAATAATACATTGATATCTAAATCTGCATCATCCCTATATCTCTTTGTGAGTATTGAACCTATTAGACTATACTTTAACACAGGTGCCTTATCTTCAAACTTCTTAATCTCTTTTTTGATTAATGCGATAACACCTGCTTTTAGTTTAGGATTTTCTGTGTCTGCATTATCAAACACACCTTTAGCGTATGTATTTCTTGGTATGTCTATAATACTTTCTAAAATCATTTTCTTCTCTTTAACTCTAACTCTCTAGCAATCCATTTTTTTGCTTCATAATTTTTAATTGGTGCTGACATAAGTTGTCTAACAAATTTTGATACCTTGTTCATTGTCATTGTAACTAATTCTTTTGCTGAAATATTGTTATCTACAATGATGAAATTTTGGGCAGTAAAAGAATTTTGAAATGCCCCTATATTTCTTTGCACATCTTGCCAAGATTTTATTGTTACATATTCTGGTACTGTTCTATCTCTTGCTTGATTTCTTTCTAATGCTACATCTAAACTAGTATTTACAAATATCATATAAGTATCGTATCCAAGGTGATTAAGTAAAATTTTTGTTTTGTTTATCTTTCTATAATCATCACCAGTGCCATCTATAATAATTCCTAATCTACCAACCATAGATAAATGTAATGCTAAATTTGTAGTTGCTTTTGCTCTTGCTCTCACCATATCTCTAACTTCTTGTTCATCATCTGGCATCTTTTTAGATAAATTCATTTTTTCTAGTTGTCTTTCAAATGCTTTATCAGAATTTATAACTCTAAGTCCTGTACCAGCAAATGCTTGAGCAGAAACAAATGTTTTACCTGAACCTGGTCCACCAGCTAAAAAGAATGCTTTAAATATACCTTTATCGTATACACCCTCATGCAAATCTATTTTTTTTATTAACTCTTTATACTTCATCCTTTCACCCAATCCTTTGCTAACTGAAAATTCTGCTTACTAAACTCTAATCTATCTACAAGTTTGACTGCCCCACCACTTGATATTGCAACAAAACCTTCTGGTGCTGTAACTCTAAAACCATTTGGTGTTCTAATAAATGAACCTACACTTTGTATTTCATTCATCTTTTGTAGTAGAAATATTTTTGCTCTCTGTAAAGTAATGTGACTTGCAATCGCAAAGTATAATGCTCTTTTATTTTTCTTTATATAATCACTACCTACTTTTAGTGATTGTATAAATTTCTCTTTACCCTTCGGTGTTTTTCTTTTATCTATTTCACCTTTCATCATATTATGAAAATAGTCATCAAACATATCTACAAGTGTTTGTACTTTATCTAAACTATCACCTTTATGATTTCTTATGTAAAAATTAAAAAATGTTTTTAATCTATATGGTATTGATAATGGGTCTGATATATCTTTTCTCATTTCATCTAAAACAGGACCTGCTTTTTGTAGTGAACCCTCTGCCATTCTTATTATTGCATCAAACGAATTCATTTGAGATTTAGTAAATGTTGCACGACCTGTTGAATTTTGAAATCTCGCACTTGCCATAAAAACTCTAGAAGTAGATTTGGATGAAGAGTATCCAAAAGATGCTTGTAGTTCTGACATACTTTTACCATTGTAACTTGTATGAAATACTATACCTAGATTTGCTCGTGATATTTGTTTACCCATTTTAGAATCTATAGGTACTGCATAAGTTATAGTATTAGGTGTAAATGCAATCATTTTTTCACCATCTATATTTGTTAATTTCAAATCAGATTTTGTAAATAGTAAATCACCTTGCAGTATTATGTTTCTAGGAAACACTCTTTTTAATTCATTAAATGCTACAACAAGTTTATCAACCACACCACCTGTATGATTTCTGTTTATATCACTTATTGAATAATTTATTTTAGGATTTTTATTGAATACTGACTTTGTGCCGACAAAGAACTTGCCGTTCTCAGGATTAGTACCTGCAAACACAGCAGGCGCACCATCCCATTTGACAGTTATATCTGTAGAACTAGATGAACCTTGTAGCATATTTCTAACAGATTTTAGAAACGCAACTGCCTCTATACCACCTTTTGACCCTTTGTCAATAATGGCATCTTCTAGGTGTTCTAAATGTAAGTTTTTACCTGTGGTATTAAAACTTTTGAAACTAAGCATATCTTCCTCATTTGTCCCATAAACGAAATCACTTTCCCATATAATATAATCAGTTTCTAATATTTAGTAAGGTTTATCTCCTTACTTGCAAAAATTCAGGAATACCACCATTAATTGCCCAAACTTGATTTTTATTTTGAAAGTTTACAATATCTTTTGCATCTTCTTCAAAGAAATACTCACCCACAATAACATTTTTAGGTTTTTCTATAACTCTCCATACTATCTTATTTTTTCTTTTAATCATTTTTTTAGAATATTTAAGTTTGGTCATAATTTAAAATCGCTGAATTTATCATAAGCGTCCTCCTTGTTAGAAATATTACTATCAACTAATGTCTGTGCTGTGTTCTCAACATCATACAATTTCATTTTTGACCTGTCAACACCTATTATAAACGATTTATTTACACTAGGGTCGTTGTATCTATTCTTTAACTGTTTAACTTTCATTTGACCTAATGCTTCTAGTTCATCATTACTCATTAACGCAAACATAAAATCAGCAGTAGCAGGTAAACCAAAACTCTCTGAAGTATCTTCTAAACCAATATCAGTAGAAACAAAACCACTTCTTGTTGTTTGTGTTGCAGTAAAAATAGGAACATTAAACTCTACTGCAAGACCTCTTAACTCTTCTGCAATTGCTTTAATATAGAAATAAGATGATATATTGCCACCTTTAAATCTACTACTAGAACATATATTTAAATAATCTATGAATACAACATCAGCATTAAAATCTTTCTTTAAAGATAGTTCATTTACTAATGCACGAAAATGTCCTGCATGTGCTGATGCTGTTGGATATTCTTTTATAATTAATTTACCAGATGATTTTGTATTTAATTTTTTAACTTTATCATCATATAATTGTTTTGGTATTGTATGCAAATCATCAGTAGTTAAATCTAATAAGTTCGCATCTATTCTTTCTGCAATCTTTTCTTCTGCCATTTCTAATGTAACATACAATACATTATAACCTTGTGTTAAATATGCTGACGCACAATGACACATGAATAAACTTTTACCAACACCTGTACCTGCAAGGGCAACATTTAAAGTTTTAGCAGGAACACCACCCTTTGTTATCTTGTTGAAATAAGATAAATCAAATTGATATTTCTTTTCAGTTGTGTGGTACCATTCATATCTTTTATCTGCATCAGCAAGATAATCATGACCGATATGACTATCAAATGAAACTGCAAGTGCTTCTGATAAGATAGAAGGTATTGCTTCAGGTGTTCTCTTCTTGTCTTTATTATCAAGTATCTTAATACCATCTAATACAGCATTATGTACAGCACGGTCTTTACAAAACCTTTCACAAGTATCTAACAACCATTGTAACTCTACTCTTTCATCTCTTAAACCATTGACAAGATTTTCTATAGATTTAAATTCATCTTCATTAATATCTTTTCTTTGACCTAATTCTATAAGAACAGATTCTTTAGTAGGATTATTTTTATACTTTACAATAAACTTTTCTACTTCTTCAAATAATACCTGTTCATCTCTACTTGAAAAATACTCTAGTTTGATGAAAGGTATTACCTTTCGTGTAAAGTCTTCATTGAAAAATAAGTTTCTTAATATTGTTAGTTCTACTCTTTCACTCATAACGCACCTACATAATGTAAATAAGAACCTAAAATATACTTTGGTTCTTTTATTGGTTTCTCTGCATAGTGTCTGTGTGTCCACAAAGGTGGAAACATTAACACTCTGCCTGCTTTTGGTGTTACTTTTATATCATAATCAGGGAAACAAGTCAACCCTCTTTCGTTATCATTTAGATAAACAAAAAATACTAGAAATCTTTTTGCAGTTTGATGGTCTTCAACATCAACATGTAATTTAAATTCATCTAAACCATTAGGCATATATTTTTTAATTCTCAATTGTTCATATACATATTCTTTTGGAAACTGATTTATATTGAACTCTTTTTTATATCTTTCAATTAAAGGTATAAAACAATTATGCATTAAATTTTTTACTATATCTTTCCATTGACTTGATGTATTAATATTTAATTGAGTAAATCTCATATTACTATTTTCTATGAGTTCTTTACCATTATCATCTTCATATTTTTGAATGATGATATCACAAAATTCTTTAGGTAAAACATCATTGTAAAAGGTAATATAATTATTCATTAAATTGTAATGTTCCATTATCTAGTTGATATTGTACTACTTCTAAAAGTATGTCACCAATATAGTTCATAAAGTCTTGTGTGTCAACCTTCGCTTGGTTAGGATTACCTAACACATCATAATCAAACTTTAAAGGTATCTCACCATTATCATCTGGTTCAGGTGCGAACTTTATGTGATTATGTTTGTAAACCACATCTTTGTATTTACCTTCTAATAATTTTATACAAGCAAAATCATCATCAGGTTTCTGTACAAATTTAAATTTCTTATTCAGTCCCGTAGGTAAATTTGTTTTGGGCGTACTCATCTATTTTATCCAATACCTCTTTTGTAAAATGTTTTTCAGGTTCGTTTAGTATTTGTTTACCATATAGTTTTGCACCACTTGGCAATTCATATCGTGTTGATACTTTCTTAAATACATCTGCCTCTTCAGCAAGTTCTAATAAACCATAATGTTTATCAAGTCCTTTTGTATAAGTTAGTTTAACATCTATCATTGCATTTTCTTTTGTTATTCTTGATTTAAAATTTTTACAATGAATAATATTACCTACAACTTCTGTACCTTCTTTCTCTTTTCTTTTACTTAGATATATTATAGATGAGGCAGCATACTTCAGTCCTGAACCGCCACCCATTTCTTTTTGTGGGAACATTGAACCAATAACATCATATGTATGATTAGTCATTATCATAGGTATATTTGCTTTACCTAATTTCAATGTCAATACTCTAAATGTTGATTTGACAATTTGACTTCTTGTCATATCTCTTGTTTCTTTTCCTGATGCAGTATCTTCCATTTCTTTTGTGGTTGATAACATACCTAAACTATCTAATACAAACATAATAGGTTGTCTTTTCTCTTCTGGTTGAGCAAGATACTTATCTATAATTTGTATTGCTTGTGCCCTAAACTCTTGTACTGTTGCAACAGGATAAACTGCAATTCTACTACTATCAACACCTCTACTCTCAATTAAATTTTTAGATATTGCATTTTCAGATTCAAAGTAAACAATGCCTGCATCAGGCGAACTGTCTAAAAAGTTCTTACATATACCTAAAGCAAAAAATGTCTTACCAGTCGCTGCTTCTCCTGCAATGGCAGTTATACGATTAGCAGGTAGACCACCATAAATTGAACCTGATAATAAAGCATTAAAAGAATATGAACCTGTATCTATAAAACTTGATACATCCCCTCCTGCAATGCCTTCATTTGCTAATGTAGCATAATCATTCTTAACATCTTTTACAATCTCTTTCAAAAAATCATTCATTTAAACTCCTATCAAAATAATGTTGCTCTTCTAGAATGTCTAAAGAAATCAAAGTTAGTATCTTTAGAAAAACACCAAATGTTTTCTATAAAGTATCTATCTCTAAATTCTTTCTTTTCTTCTTCTGTTTCAAATAACTTGTCGGACTTTGGTCGTTGCATTATTCTCATTCCTATTTGACCGACAAAGTTATTTATCAATCTATCTACCAACTCATCACAACTTCTATATCTCTTATTCTTAATTTGTGGATCCATTATATTGACTAATAGATGACCAGTTGATGATAGACTATTAAATGATTTCTCTGCAACAGGTAAATAGAAATCATCTCTCCACTTTTCATATTCATTAAATTTATACCAAGATTGGTCTTGTTCGTTATCACCACCTTTATTATATTCTTCGGTTGCAAAATATGGTGGACTTGTAAATGCACAATCTATATCTTTTATTCTTTCCCAAGGTAAGTTCTCTGCTCCACATCTGTAGATTGTAACTTTTTTAGGTTTAGATAGAAAAGAATTATACATTTCTATTTGTTTCATGTAATTATTATATGTGTTAGGGTTAGGGTCACAACCAATATATTCTTCTGCATCACTTGTAAAGAACCCTGCAAGTCTATCACCCCAACCACAACTTGTATCTAACACTTTTTTAGCATTAGTCATTTGATAAATAGACTTTGCAACATTTGGTTTAAATTGTGTTGCGATATAAGTACCTAATCTAATTGCTTCTCTATAACTTGCATCAGATAAATCACCACTACTGTTTACACCACGCCATAATGCACCGAGTGTTCGCCATATATCTTTCTCGTTGCCATTATACCAAGTGTCTAGTGGTCCTTTATAACTGTAAGATGAACAATACATTCTCAATTCTTGTTGAAAATAATTAGAAACATCATTATGAATATTAGGAGCATCAATAAGACCTAGACCGTGTTCTTTAAAATTGTATTTGTAATCATCATATTTTTCTTTTACATTTCTCTGTAATTGTTCTTTGGGTATGATGTAATCCCAAACATCTTTGTTTTTTAATTCAAAGAATGTCTTTCGCATTTCTTCTTCTGTAATATTATTTAATGGGAATGCAGGTCTTTGTGTTGCAATATATTTAGATAAATCATTTCTAAATGATTCTTTACCATAGATATCAGTAAGTCTGTTAAAACTCTGTTTATCTACAATAGGTAGACCTTTATCGTTTGCGTAATCAAATAAGTATTTCATAGTCCTCATTATACAAAAAAAGGGACTTGTTGTCAAGTCCCTTTTGATAAGAAATTATATTATATTTCTAACTTTTGTATGCATACTTGGTACCAAGCACAGCATTAATGCCTGCCTGTATGATTGCTCTAGATGGTTTGCCCATTCTATATGATACACCTTCTTTAGTACGATTAGTGTATACTACATTACCCTCAGATTTGATGGTATCAATCATTGCAGTAGGTGATTTAAGATTAAATCGTGCCCTTAATAGTTTCCAAGATACTGAATTACCTTTAGATAATAAGTTAACGATTTTTTCTTTTTTAGTTAGTTTTTTATAAGACATATATAATTTACCTTTATTTAGTTATTAACGAATCAATATAATGATTATATACTAATTATCTCAATTTGTCAAGCATGAGATGGACTATAGTAAATATTCTTTATATTCACAATAAATGATTCTTTACGAATCAATATAAAGAGTATATCAAATATATCTCTATTTGTCAAGCATAAAACTACATATTTTATCAAATATTAATTTATGACCCTTTGCGTTAGGGTGACCATCAATAATCCAACCTTCATTTGCTAGATTATCATCATTAGAATTTAAAACATACTCTTTCCAGTTGTCATTCCAGTATCTTCCTATTAACTCGTAAAAATTACCCCCACCCAACTCTTTTGTACCAGGAAACATAAAGAAGTTTTCTTCGTTTAACTTATCAAATAACTCATGATTCATGTATTCTTTTAATATAGTAAGGGGTTGTTTTCTGTCTTTTTTACTACCTTCTGGATAAGGTCTAACTGAAAATGCTTGTATATTCTTTATTTCTTTATGTTTTAATAAATTATCTATTGCTACAGAATAGTTTAGAAACCTATCTATCATGCATTTAGTGTCGAACAATTTGTCATCTGTAAATAAAGTATTATATTTTTCTGAAGATTTATATGTTTCATTTTCAAGTGTTAAATTGATGTGAATAGAATCTCTACCACCAGTATTAGTAAATGGTAAATCTACCCTATCGAACTCTGACCAACAAATAATGGCAAACTCTATATCATCATTTGTATTTAAAGCATACAATGTATTATCAAATATTTGTTGATTACCAGCGCCATTAAAAGATTGATTAATAATATCTAAATTTAATTTTTCACCTAGATATTCAAACCAATATTTGTATTCAGATATTTCCCACAAATAAGAATTTCGTTTTGTTGCTTTAACTTTTCTTGCTTGTTGTAAATATCTAGAGCAAAAACTATCACCAACAACTAATAATTTACCAGACATTCACACCATACTTCTCTGTAAACTTACTTGCATCTTTCTCTGTGTTTACCATAGGTTTACCTTTTATATTAAGTGATGTATTCAACAACATAGGAACTTTAGTTCTTTCATAAAACTCTTCTAGTATGGGTCTTATTACTGACTTACAATCTTTCTCAACAACTTGAACTCTTGCAGTATTGTCAACATGTGTTACTGATTTATAATCGTGTTTTGCTTTTGCTACAAACTGCATATAACGATTCATAGGTCCTTCAAAATACTCATCTGCATATTCTTCTAAAATTGCAGGTGCAAAAGGTCTAAACTTTTTTCTTCTTTTAATTGTGTTAACAGTATCTTTGATATCATATCTAGGGTCACCTAATAAAGAACGATTACCTAATGCTCTAGGTCCAAATTCTGCTCTACCATTTGCTACACCTACTATTTTATTTTCTAATATATCATCAACAACTTCTTTAGGATTTATGTATCTGCTAATATCATAACCAAGATATGGATGTTCCCAATTAATCTTACCTTGTTTTAATGCTGATGCACCTAAAGAACTACCTGCATCACCAGGCGATGGCATAATCCAAATGTTCTTACCCTTTATCTTACTATTAGCAACACAATTTAAAGCACAACCACCCATAAGTATCAAGTTTTTCTTCGGGCACATCTTTACTAATTTTAATAATTCATCTTCATATAGTTTTTGTATTGAGGCGGCGATGTCAACAGGTTCACCTTCAAGTGATTTTATACCTCTATGATTGTTTTCATATAAGAGATACTCATAATTATATTTGGGTTCACCAAATGCTGACATACCCATAACAATATATTCTTCTTCGTTAGGTTTAAATCCTAAATATTGTGTTACTGCTGAATATAATAACCCTAAAGAATATGGGTACGACCAAGACCTAATCTTGTTTAGATTGTCCCATATCGTAATTGTTTCCCATTCTCCAATAGCATCTATAACTAGTATATTACAATCTTCGAATGGTGCAGTATAATAACCTGCGGCGGCGTGA
>Ga0181409_1000739_pt1 | contig 12737 bp, 2 predicted proteins | sample 32SPOviralmetaG_FD_130138 | JGI IMG/M metagenome (GOLD analysis project Ga0181409, IMG submission 130138) | Marine viral communities from the oligotrophic San Pedro Time Series (SPOT) site, San Pedro Channel, CA, USA - 32 SPOT_SRF_2012-05-30 | ecosystem: Environmental > Aquatic > Marine > Strait... | reverse complement strand
TCTTACTGTAACAGGAGATGCTTCATTTAATACTGGATTAAGTATTGATGGTAATCTTAATGTTGACCAAGCTGCTACTATTACTGGTAAATTCATTGCTCAAGATGATGCTTCATTAAATAATAATTTAAATGTTAATGGAGATGTTTCATTTAATAGTAATCTTTACGTGAAAAATAATCTTACAGTAGATGGTTCAATTAATTTTACAGGTAATTTTATTAAAACAGATACCATTGTTAGAGTAACAGAACAAATTGATATTTCTAATACTGGTACTGGTCCAGCATTAATAGTGCGTCAACATGGAAATCAACCAATTGCTGAGTTTTATGATGATTTACAACTATCTGTAGTATTTGAAAATGGTGGTGATGTGTCTTTTAATGAAAATATACGAATCGGTAAAAATATAACTATTGATAATAATATTATAAATAATGGAATTATAACACAATTTTAAATTATACAATCATTAATATATGACATTTATACTAATAAATAAAATATAATTATTAGTATATATTATGAGTAAATGGTTTGATTTATCTAATAACGCCAATAAATTACGTCAAAGTTATGTTTCCGGATTTTTAGATATTAGTGGCGGAGGCGTTTACTTACGTTCTGACAATTCCTTAAATTTATATTCTTTAGATAATGAAGAAGTCCCAAAATTCAGTATAAAAGCCCAAGAATTACGTGTAAGACATGGTGTTGGAGCTGCAGATGTAACAGATGTAAGTAATGAAAAATTACGATTTATTGTCGATTTATCTGAAAATGTTCAGGATCGATTAGAAGATCTTAAACGTCGAACTAAATTTCTTGATACAACTGGTTCATCTATGTCATATTTGGAAGACGTTTCTATTAATAGAACATTACGTGTAGCTAACAATGCTACATTCGAAAGTAAAATTCACGCTATAAGCGATGCTTCTTTTGATACCACTCTCAATGTTGATGGTACATTAACTGCTGGAGGTGCTACCACTCTTAAAGATACATTAGATGTTACTGGTATTGCTACTTTTAATAACAAAATTCATGCTGTAAGCGATGCTTCTTTTGATACCACTCTCAATGTTGATGGTACATTAACTGCTGGAGGTGCTACCACTCTTAAAGATACATTAGATGTTACTGGTATTGCTACTTTTAATAACAAAATTCACGCTGTAAGTGATGCTTCTTTTGATACCACCCTCAATGTTGATGGTACATTAACTGCTGGAGGTGCTACCACTCTTAAAAATACATTAGGTGTTACTGGTGTTGCTACATTTAATGACAAAATTCACGCTGTAAGTGATGCTTCCTTTGATGCTACTCTTACTGTTGATGGTATTACTACACTAAAAGGTGATACTACTATTGATGCTAAATTAGCAGTTTCTCAAGATGCTAGTTTCAATAATAGAACTCAAACCGCTGAAAACGCAATATTTGATAAAGAAATCATTGTTGATGGTGATGCTTCATTAAATAGCAACTTAGTTGTAAGAAGTAACATCACAGCAGATAGACTGAATATTAATAAAGTTCATATTGACAATAATGAAATTAGTGTAGATGTTGGTCAAGATTTAATAATTAAACCAGGTAATAATTCCATATATACAGATGATATACACCGTTTTGTACGTATTATTGGTGATTTAAAAGTTGACGGTTCTATTAATTTTACTGGTGATTATATTAAAACTGATACAATTGTCCGTGTTACTGAACAAATGGATATTTCTAATAATGGTTCTGGACCTGCATTAATTGTTACTCAACACGGTGCTGAAGACATCTTTAAAGTTGTTGATGATTTAGATACTGTTATGATTGTTAAAGATGGAGGTAATGTTGGTCTTAAAACAACCGATCCTAAGAGTGTGTTAGGTGTATCTGGTGGTATTACTGTTGGTAGTTCTATGGTTAATGATAATAACTTCCGTGCTGAAGACGGTCAAATTGTTGCTTCTCAAAAAATTGGTATTGGTAAAGCTCCAATTGCTTCATTAGATGTTAATGGTACAACAGCCATTAGTGGAGCCACTACAATAGGCTCAACATTAGGTGTTACTGGTGTTACTACTCTTGGAAATAATCTTGATGTTACTGGAGCTACTACTCTTGGAAACACTCTTGATGTTACTGGAGCTACTACTCTTGGAAACACTCTTGGTGTTACTGGTGATGCTTCTTTTAATGCTGGATTAAGTATTGACGGTAATCTCAATGTTGACCAAGCTGCTACTATTACTGGTAAATTCATTGCTCAAGATGATGCTTCATTAAATAAAACTTTAACTGTTGGTGGTGCTACTTCATTAGGCTCTACATTAGGTGTTACTGGTGCTGCTACTTTGAATAGTAGTATTCATACTGTAGGTGATGCTTCTTTTGATAGTGTATTAAAAGTTGATGGTGCTACTACTCTTAAAAATACATTAGATGTTACTGGTATTGCTACTTTTAATGACAAAATTCATGCTATAAGTGATGCCTCTTTTGATGCTACATTAACCGTTGATGGTGCTACTAGTCTCAAAAATAATTTAGTTGTTCATCAAAACGCCACTGTATTATCTAATTTAGGTGTTAATGGATATGCTAGTGTTGATGGTACATTAACAGTCGGAGGTGCTACTGAAATTAAAAATACATTAGATGTTGTTCTTGATGCTAGTTTCGGACAAAAAATGAAAGTACATGATGATGTCAGTATGAACAAAAGTCTTACTGTTGCAACTGATATTAGTACTGGATTACTTAACGTTGATAAAATTCATATCAATGATAATTATATTGAAAGTGATGTCGGACAAGTTTTACAACTCCGTCCTGGTAAAAATACTGCATATAACAATATTGGAACAAATAGTACTGACCATAAAGTACATATTGTAGGTGACCTTACAGTAGATGGTTCTATTAATTTTACTGGTGATTTTATTCAAACAGATACTATTGTAAAAGTAACCGAACAATTAGATATTTCTAATGATGGTACTGGACCTGCCGTAATAATTACTCAATACGGTAATAATGATATTATGAAAGTACTTGATGGTGCTCAATTAACTAGTACAATTAGATATTATGTACGTACTTCTCCTGTAGCACCATATTATGTTTTCAGTAGTACATCTGCTGGAACTCAATTAAATAACGCTGAACATGATTTTATACTTATCAAAGGTACAACTTATGAATTTTATGGTGATGATGCTACATTACCAACTAATATTTTCGCGATGGGTGATTATATACAACCTGCTAATGCTCTAAGTGCTGGTTTTACTAATAATGCTTCTGCTTTCGAAATATCAAATAGTGGTAGTGGAGGTACTCCATATGTTACTAATGGTAATGGTAGTGCCCCTGATAGTGTATACTCTCCATTAAATAATACTGCTACATTTCTTTCATTTACTATTCCTTCTAATTATAACGGTAGTAGTAGTGCTCTTGCTTATTTTAATGGAAGCGTAGGACCTAATAGTAAACGCGCCAAATTTAGTATTGTTTCACGTGCTGACAGTCTCAAAACTAGATTAATTGTTAAAGACGGTGGCTTTGTTGGTATTGGAACTGATGCTCCTACCAATACTCTTGATGTTAATGGTGCTGCTCGTATTCGTCAATCATTGACTGTTAATGAATCTTTAAGCGTTAATACTACTCTTGACGTTACTGGTGCCGCTACATTTAACAGTGGTTTAACTATTACTTCTGGTAATTTAGATATGAGCAACAATTGTTATATTAATCAAGTTTTATATTCATAATTTAGATTGTTTAAAATCATAAAAATATTTATACCCATATTTATATAGATATAAATGTCATCTTGGCCTAGAACAGATATTTCAGCTAATCGTTATATTAATACATATTTTAAAGGATTTGTTGATATTAGTGGTGGAAACTTAAATATTAGAAATAATAATAAAATAGATATTTCAGGTGTCGAAATTGGCTCATCTGGTACTCAAGTAATTAATGTTCCCGAGTTAGACGCTTCATTAGGTCTTAATGTTGCTAATGGTTCTTTTACTATTAATAGCGCTGGTGTTACTACCATGACTAGTAAATTGACTGTAAATAATACCATTCGTGTTACAGATATTAGTTGCGCAAACGAAATTATTGCTGCTAGTGATATTAAATCATTATCCGATGTTACTCTCAAAGATAATGTTTATATTATCGAAGATGCTTTAGAAAAAGTTTCTAATATTAGAGGCGTTTCTTTTACACGTAATGATTTAGAAGATACTCAACAAGTACATTTTGGTGTTATTGCTCAAGAAGTCGAAGCTATTTTTCCTCAATTGGTTTCTGGAGAAAAAATCAAATCTGTTGCTTACAGTAACATGATTGCTCCCTTAATTGAAGCCATTAAAGAGCTTAAATATCAAAATGAAGGTCTTATTACTCGTGTGTCTAATTTGGAAAAAAAATCCATTGAATAAATCGTAAATAATTTTTTTATTTATGATTTTTATAAAATATCTATTTATGCTGATTCTAAAGCAGTTACACGTGCTAATAAATCAGTCACTTGAGTTTTCAATGTAGATACTTCGGTTTCTAAAGTCGCAGTCTTTGCTTTTTCAGCTTGTAATTGACGATCCACTTCTTGTAAGGCAGCGGTAGCGACAGTGAAAATGGCGGATTTATTTAATGTATGGAAATCATCTACTTTCTGACCGTATACAAAGATACTGGTACCATGAACGGTGACATTCTTCCATTCTGCTTTGTAAGTGCCGATCAAAGTATTGGACGCATCCTTAAAATTACCATTTGTATCAAAGTAGTTTCCAGAAGCATCAATATAATGTCCGTCAACATTCACAGAAGCAATAGTATTCCCAAAAGCATCTACATATTTACCAGAGCTGTCAATGGTATTGGTTCCAGTCAAATCTACCATTTTTCCTACTACGTTTTCAGATGCATCGCGTGTAGCAATGGAATCAATGTTGTAATCGGATAATACGACATTATTAGAAGCATCCAAAATGACCTTGGAATAGGTTTGTACTTCATTATGAGTGACAGTCTCATTAGATGTATCAGTTGCACACATCCATTCCGACAAATCAGTATCTACACGAATGGTATTGCTATCAACAATTTCAGTGATGGTAACTGCGTGTTCTTTATTTTGTGAGTCCATGACAATAATTGTGTTTGAACTGGCGTCTAAATCAGCAGTATCGAAGTTACTAAATGATATAGTGTTGTAAATACCATTGATTGTAGAAACTTGAGTACTTTCGTAAATGTTGGGAATATTTTCAGATTCTAGGGATACAGCATGGGGTAATATACTTTGAATTTGTTGTGCTAAAAATCCGTAAACAGTCCTTGTACCGCGATTGACTATGTCTTTATATTTGTAAGTTTTAGGCTGTATCAGACGTAAACTTTGTAAAGCAGCATCATCTGATATGTCTTGTATATCTGTTTTAATACGTTCATCAGAACTAACCAAAAGTCTATTTCCCACCCAGATAGACTGAGATGCTAAGATAGATATATTCGCCGCATCAGCACTAGTACCAGACTGAAACTGATTTGCATACCCAATCCAGGAATAACCTACCCCCCCAGGTGATGTCGCATGAGCGCCTACATGTAATGGATAACTAGGATTATTGGCGCTAATACCGACCCTGTTATTGCTATCAATATATATTCCTGTATTGTTATTAGTTCCTCCTTGTGTCTGTATATTGATAAATCCACTATTTGCCGCCTCTCTATTAAGCAAATAAGTAGCATACCCACTCTGTTCTATGTCGAAACCATCACTATTAGTATATCCAGTGGAATTATTTCGCAAACTAACCTTAGTGTTTGTAGAGTCACAAACAGTTAGGTCGTTTACAGGACTATCAGTCCCGATACCGACATGACCATTAGAATTTATTACCATTTTTTCTGAATTATTTATTCTGAATGATATAGATTGACCACCACCACTATTAATCAAAGTCATACCACTCAAATGTTGCATTAAAGCATATTCAGTTGAATTATTTCTATCAATATGAGCAAAAGCTGCCCAATCTAAATGACCTGTATAACCAACAGCAGCACGACCGAAATAAGATGTAATATCAGTATCATAAGCACTTCTAATAGAACCATTAACATCTAATGTAGAGTTCGGGTTATTAGTCCCAATACCGACATTACCAGCACTATAATGGATTTCATCTGTATTCACAGTGGTCCATTGACTGCCGATGTATGGACTACCTGCTTGATTGATTGTTCCTGAAATGTTGATATCACCACTAACATCCAAATGGAATGTCGGTACTTGTTTATTAATACCTACTTTGTAATTGCTAGGCATAATACTTATTGAACGATCACCCGTATTACTAATTTCATTAACACTAAATATATCATCAACAATAGTTTCCTCTGTTTCAGTTTGATATACTCTTATAATAGCATTATCACTTGAATCTGCTGTAGTATCCAAACTAGTAATAGCAACACGACTACCTTTATAATTTGTTACTATAGCACTTCCCATATTTTCACTAATATCTGTTCCGTAAAATACTCTTTCAGGAGTAGCTTGTCCGGTTGTATCAACCGGTACTTTTCCTTGTTTATCTAATTTTAATACAGCAACACTACCACGTCCTCCAGAAACATCTGTTGAACTTACAAAGAGATTTGTACCATCACCACTGATCTGTGCCTTGTATTTACCTAGACTCTGATTTCCACTATTATCAAATCCAGAAATAGCATTAAAAGAAGAATCGATATAATTGAAACTTGTATCATTATCACTGTATATTTTCACAGAATCTCCTAATCCCAAAGCAAACACTTTTCCTTTGTCATCCAAATTAGGGCGTAATAATCTTTCATCTGGTGTAAAAGGTACACCATACAATCTTATAAATTTAAGAGAAGCTGTTGAATAATCGGGGTGATAACCCGGAACTGGATTACCAACACCAGGAGTTATTGCTATTTTACGAATTATAAATAAATAATGACTATAAAATTTTTGATTTGATTCTGGTATATGATTATTTGGACCTGCTAAATAATTCATAGAAATATCCAAATCAGAATTTGCTGGTCTTACTTGTAAAGTACTAGCATTATCTATTCCTGTATTTTCGTATATTTCTGTAAAATCACTTAAGAAATTAGAACCATTAAATGGAACATATGAACCAAAAACTCTTAGATGTCTAGGATGCCATAAACCATTTACAGTCGTATTATGACCATATAATCCAAAGCCAGTCATTTTGAATGGTTTACTGGAAGAATAATGTAAATATGGACCATTATCATCAGTATTACCAGTGTTCATATGATTATAGAAAGCACTATCATAACCACTACTAAATTCAGAATTGGCGTATTGATTAATATTTGAATACCAAAAATATTCTCTTGATCCAAGAGTATAAAGATTTTGTACACCATAATCACTACGTTCTTGAGAAGCTGTGATTGTCCATTGTGGGTCACTTGGTGGAAATTCTGGAGATAAATTTACTTGTACTCTATTATCGTGTAAATAATCATTTACAATTGGATATGTTTTCTCAGGTAAAGTATAATATTTGACATCTCTATTTGCATATAATAAATCTATATCGTTTTGTTGCATTGCTATACCATCATAAACACGTATAAATCTATAATTACGTGAACCATATTTTGGACTCGTAGTTACTGTTTCAGCACCCAATGTTAAGGTTCTAGATAGATATTGTATGAATCCAGGAGTACCTGTAATTTGTTCGTTTTCCATTAATTGTCCATTTACCCAGAGTCTATTTTCACCATATCTACCATTTGTACCATAAGTACCACTTTCGGGATAAGCCTGAGGTGTAGTATGCGCACTTAATATATCAGTTGTCCATACAATGTGATATAATTTACCTACTTGCGGATTCCAAGCAGTATCCATAGTATAACTATTACCACCAGCAAATAAATTAGCTGCTCCATTAGAATCTCTATTTAGAAACCTCATATTATAAGTACCCGAGTTTCCATGAATATTAACTTCTATTGTACTATTGTATGCATTATTCTGATGTGCATTTGGATTAAAAAAGTATACAGCCTCTTGTTCTGTTGAATGTATTTCAGTAGGCATGAAATAAAGTTCTATTGTATATCTACCGCCAAAAGTCAAATTGTTTGCTATAGCATATTGTTTTCTAGATTTAACAGTAGCTAAACCAGTTCCAGTATCAGAATTTGGATTTGGTTGATTATCAGCATGGACATTCTCAAGATTAGCATTATACCTCATAAATATACCACTACCAGCACTACACATAACACCAGTACTACTAGGTACTCTGAAGTCAAAACTGTATTTTGGTTTCTTTCCAAATTTTTTATTTGTACTAAGACTAATATTCTGTAACACTTTGAAATTTGCGAATGTGGAAAGACGTTTTAACATTGTAATATTTGGATGTACTAATGCACCATTTATTGTTGCTGAATGGTCAACAACTAATGCTTTTAAACCATCTTGACTAATTGCTACGTGGGAAACATTATCAATACCATTCAAATCAGAACGTTTTAATGTTTGTTTTAATGTAAATGCTCTATTTGAACTGGAATAATCATATATTTGAACAACCCCATTTGAATTTGTTGTATCATACCCATAATTTTCATCACTTTTACCAACAATTAAAGTAGTATCATTATCAAAATCAAACGATTTACCAGAATTAACAATGAGATCTGTACCAGCAGTATAAGGTGATGTACTTTGACCATTTAATACGTAAGGAGTAAATACATAATTACTATTATTAACATCATACGAATGATTTGCTCCTGGATATTGTTTACTTAAAACGATTGTATTTTTATCATTTGACATTTTAACACCTCTTAAACCACTAGATAAATATTTTGGAAGACTTGTTGCTCTTGCACCTAATTTATCATCACGCGCATAATATAATGCCTTTACGTGGTTTTCTGTTAATGCGTGATCCCAAACGCAGAATTTTTTCATATTCGCATCTGGAGCATTTGCATTATTATAATAAGTACCCAAAAGATATGCGGAAACAGTAGTATCATTGTTAGTACCAGTACCAATTACAACCGCATTTGGATTGCTACTAGCATTTATAGCAGTCATAAATGAATTTATGAAAACACCATTCTGATATACAAAAAGTGTTTTATCAAAACCATTAAATACTAATACAATATGTTCCCATTGGCCTGGTACAACTTCTATATCTGTTACTGATGGAGAATAATTATTAGGTGAACTACCACCAACAGAACCATTACTACTTGGAAAAGCTGTATCATATCCAATTACATATTTATTTACACCATTATCAACATTCATTCTTAAATTGAATCTATCTCTAACATTAAATATTGTTGCATATTGTTTATACTGATTGACTTTGAAATATACTTCCCAAGAATGGACTGTTTTATCACCTCTGAAATTTGAACCTCCGATACCAGTTGTACCATTACCATCTGTTGTCGGCATTATTCCATAAACTCTCGGAATTCTTAAACAACTACCATTATTACCTAATCCTCCACTATTAGAACCATTATTAGTTAAACCATCTGCTACAGTTGCTGTTATACCATCACCCAAGTATTCAGCACAAAGATATAGATATTCACTAGGTGTATAAGTAGTACCATATACAGTCCTACCTGATAAAGGGTGAGTCGAGTTTGTGTTTACGCCAGTAGCTACTAGTCTGAAATCCCAACCCCATTTTGGATTTGGATGATAATCAATAACTGATGAATATGCGATTTGTTTATTGTATTTAAATACGTTTAATGTATTACGCGCATTATATAAACTTGTAATCTGATTTGTAGTCAAAGTATAAGGATATATACGAAAGTAAAATAATTTCGCATCTGTTTGTTGAAATAGATAATTTTTAATAAATATTCTTGAATTTAAAGTATCAGCAGTAGCTTGTTTAGTGTATGTACCTGGTGGAGTACTATTAACACCACCATTTATCCATACTTGATAAATTCCATTTCCATTATCCCATTTTATTACAAAATGTACTTTACTACCTTTTGCATGTGCAGCATCTGTAGTAGTAACACCAATATTATTACTATTAGGACTCATAGTAGCGTCTGAATAACGAGCTGCTGGGTCATGATAAGGGTCAACATTTGAACCACCATAACTTGTTCCACTATAATTTGTAAGAGCCAACGAACTCGCTTGTCCAGTATTATTATATGTGTTAACAGTACCACTATTTGAAAATTCATAGAATTTATTATTATTACCTAATCCTGATCCTGTTCCAACTTCATAATAAAATTCAATAGAAAAATTACCTCCAAATCTTACAGTATTTTCACCCAAATCAATATATTGGTTTTGGCCCCCTTTTGTCATATGTGTCAAACCTACACTACTTATAGGTAAAGAACCTTCATGTAATTCTATACCATCTTGTTCAGTTGTAACTTTATTTTGTCCATAAATTGTAGCTTTAACACCACTTATTGTATCATAAACATAACCCTTACTAGAATTTACACGGAAATCCCAATTATATGAAGGATCTGGAATTATGTTTCCATTTTCACTAACATCTACTCTTGTTGATGGTGGTGTACGATCTATAGTAATATTTTGTACAACTTTATCAACTTTATTGGAAGAACCATCATAATCCAAAATTTGTAATTCCATATCAGCACTTGAATTATATAATGAATCGCCGTTTGCTATAGCAATACGATGACCATCACTACTCATTGTGACAGTTTTATCAAATTCTTCATGATTATGTTTAACATTTTTGGAACCTCCATCTAATAAACTTGAACCAGCTGTAGCAATACCAGAACGTGTGAAAAATTCAGCACCACTTAAAACACTCCATGTATTTCCATCATACCCTTCAAAATGGCTATTATTTGTATTATAACGTATTTGACCTGCTTCTAGCTTTTCATTTGGTGGTCTTGCATTATTATCTCCCACTGGAACTTTTAAAGCTCCACTACCTTGAACACTTACAACACCCGATGCAGGTGTAATTTTTATTTCACCTGTTGAACTTGTTATTTCAGTAGTACTCAATGTTACACCATCATCCATTGTCTCATCGTCTATTTGGTAAATATAAACCTTTCCAGCATCCGTGTTTGAATCATTTGACTCATCATTTTTCTGTGAATTGATGATTACACGTGAACCGGAACTGTTTGGATAAATAGAAACACCAAAATGTTCATTAGGTCTCTCTCCATAATAAATTTTACTTGCTATAGCTTGATTAGAACTATTTATTTCTACTCTACCTTGTTTATCAACATTTAGAACTGCAACGGCACCTGCCTTAGCATGATTACTAGGATTAGTAGTATCTACAGTACTAACAAATATTTTACTTCCATCACCACTTAAACGTACAATATTATCACCTAATGATGCATCTGTTAATGTATTAGTTCCATCTGTTATTACAGAAAATTCTGATGATGCTACATAACCAAATGATATATCATTATAACAGTATACACGTACAGCATTTGAATTACCACCTTCTTTTGGAATACCAAAAGCCAACAATTTACCATCGTCACTGAAATTACCTCGCATATAGTCTGAACTTAAACCAGGGTCACGTGTAACTAAGATAGTTTGTAACTTACTGAATTCATTGTAAATACTGGTACGTTTTAAAATCGCAATACATTGTTCATTATTAACACCATTATTATTGTCCAAAGCTAAAGCAGATAAACCATTTCCGCTCATAGCAACATATTGACAATTACTCATATCACCATTTAAAGAAATTGAATTAAATGATTGTTTAAAAGTTAATGCATTATTTGTAGAACTATAATCATAAATGCGCACAGGATCACCTCCAGATACACCTACAATTAATGTAGTACCAGCATCATCAATATCTAAACTAAAATCTCCACCTTGACTATTTAATGAAATGTCATTTAAAATATTCGTTGTATATGAAGTATAATCATCTGTTGCTTTAAAAGATTTGATATTGTAATTAGCGCTTGAATCTACTGTACTACCTTCTGTAGCAATAAATATAGCTTTTTTATCTCCACTCATTACTACTTTGTGAAGTCCTACAAAAGATGAATCAACTAATCCATAGTTTCCTGATAAATCAATTGTTTGAAATTTTTGAAATGTTCCTGTATTAGTTGATAAATCCATAACATGAGCTTTAAGAGGTAATGATAATGTTCCATCGGTGTCTTTTACTGAATCAATATATACTAAACGTCTACCATCATTACTCATAGAAACAATTTGACTCTTCTTTTCTTGAGAATATGTGTCTAATTCATGTAGTTTTTGTCCTCCTAATAATTTAGTTGCTCTTGTAAATAATTCATTATTTGCTAATGAATTCCACCCATCACCACCTTGAGCACTATTATACCCTTCAAAAACTTGTGTAGTTGTGTTATAACGTATGTAACCATTTACTGCATTTAAAGGTCTTTGAGCGGTTGAACCTGAAGGAATAGATATAGCACCACTATCACTAATATCTAAAATAACATTAGGTATAGTAGAACCAATACCGACTTGACCAGAAGCATCAATTACTGCTACTAATTCCGCACTTGTTGTAAATTGTATACTATTTGAAGAAAGCTCACTGGTTTGGTCTAATGCTGTTACAAAAGTA
>Ga0181409_1000737_pt1 | contig 12757 bp, 24 predicted proteins | sample 32SPOviralmetaG_FD_130138 | JGI IMG/M metagenome (GOLD analysis project Ga0181409, IMG submission 130138) | Marine viral communities from the oligotrophic San Pedro Time Series (SPOT) site, San Pedro Channel, CA, USA - 32 SPOT_SRF_2012-05-30 | ecosystem: Environmental > Aquatic > Marine > Strait... | reverse complement strand
GACTTGTACCCCCGTTACTAAGTATAGGAGTGCTAAACATGAACCAACGAGAGGAACTGTAGTTATAAAGTCTTTGAGCCAGTTCAAAATCTGTCTCCCCCTTGTAGGTTGCTCCGAAGACGGAGGCTCTTGCGAAGGCTTCTTGTGCATGTGTTTCGTTCTCCCAAAAATATCTATCTTTTAATGTATCAAGACTAAACTTATCAAATGTTTTTTCTTTGTCATAGTCTATTTCAATTCCTAAGTAAGGCTTAGTTCCTATCTTATCTTCAATCATTTTTCTTCCTGTAAATATAAAGCTATTATAGCATAGTGAATAATCTTTAGCAAGTCTGCGTTATTTTTTCCGTTCTTCTTTCCGTACCTCATAGCGTACTTCATAATGTTTCCTACACAGAAACCTTCTCCATGTCCTGCATCTAATATCATATCTGTTGCTTGATACTTACCATTAGCATAATGTTGTTCGTATGTTCTGTTTACATATCCAATTATATCTTTTATAATTTTGTCTTCTTTGAATTTATACTTCACTCTTCCATTCCTCCGGTAGTGTTTCCTCACTATACCAAGTGAAGTTGTTTGTTTCTGCCCATTCAGCGTGGCTTCTTTTAGTTCCGTCTTTTCTTTTCTTAGCCTGTGGCATAGGAGACAAAGGCTTTTGAAATAAAAACACTAGCTCATAGTTTTTAGGTAGTGCTTCTCTAATGTGTATGTACTTACTATACTCTGCATAGTCCCAGAACCTACCCTTAGCTTCTATCAAAATAGTTTTACCAGATATAACCTTAACAAAGTCAGGCTCGTATCTGTGCTTAACCACATAGTTAATGTTATCCCAATGATGCTTCCAACTTTTAAGAAGAGTTTGGTGTATGTCGTATTCCCACACACTATCATATCCTTTAGGAACATTTACTTTTTTAGGTCTTGGTTTTCTAGGCACTCGTCTAGGCATTAAGTTGTTCCAAAGTTATATTAGGATTTCTTTTTACCTGTTTATAAAACCATCTACGGCTATAGGCACTAAGAATAAACTTACCGTTTGCAAAGACATGCGTCTGTTGTGGTAAGAACTCATGTAAATTATTCTTATTTATTTTAGTCTCATCTTCTCCTTCAGGGACTAATGTTCTTATCCACTCTATCAAGAGTCTCTCTCCTTTACGCCTTAATAACTTAGACTTTTTTTGACTCATAATTTTTTACCAGTTTCCAATAATTTAAAATACTATTAAACATTTCTCTATGTTTAGACTGGGAATCTTTATCCCAAATGTGACAAGCTATAAGCTCTGTGTTCTCTCTATCGACAAAGATAGATACTCTTTCTACATCATTAAAGCCACAGCCTTGAGCATAAGCAGACAACTGCATACCGTGTTCATCATACACTAACTTGGCTGGGTCTTTACCTTCTAAGTTATCTTTTGTTTTAAAGTCAACAAAGATACCGGACTTAGAATATAAATCTATCTTACCACCATAGCCTAAGTCAGCACAGAAAGAATCTTCTGCTATCCATTTCTCGTCAGGGAAATTTTCATCTAACCAAGATTGAATAATCTCATAAGTCTTACTAGTACCTTCACCCAAGAATCCTTGTTCAATCATTGCGTGTATTTCTGTACCTTTCTTTGCAGCCTCTTGACCTATTCTTTTAGAATCTTGCTTACATCTATATGCAAATTCTTCTATAGATTCTAGAGGGTCTTTCTCTAAAGTCAAAGCAGAGTTAAGTGCTTGATTTATTTTCCAATTCTCTAGCGATGGTTTGGCTATCATACCAAGAACGGTAGTGACAGAGGGTACTAGGTTATCTTTCTTTGCATCTCTAAGGGTAGTGTTTCTTTCTTTACCATTAGCACCTATGACTGTGTACATTGGGTCGCCCTCTTGGGTATACCAATGACCAGATTCCGACTTAAATTTATTAGCCGACAATGTATTATATACTTCTTGTGTAGAACTGTCAAGTGTTTCTTTATTTTTTTCCATCTTCTGACTCCTTAAATGCTTTGATTACATCTGATGAGAATAGTTTTTGTAGGTTTACCAAGAACATTTTACTAGCGTTGTGGTCTCCACCAGCTACAGTTTTAAATGTATCAAGCTTATCAACTATAGTTCTAAGTACATCTGTTTTAAATACAAGAGTACAGAACTCGTTGTCTCCTACACATAAGTTATGAAACCAATAGTCTGATTCAGTTGCTCTGATACCAGAAGGTTTGTTCCAAGACTCATACTCTATACATATGTTTCCTGTCTTCATCCACATACCTTTCTCTGATTTAACTTCTATCTTCTTTCCTGTCAACATATCTTTTATTTTATCTTCTCTTATCTCTCCATACTCTAAGTCAATGTCAAACTTCTTTCTATCTTCTTTAGTGGGTTTCACTCCAATTTACTCCTGTCTTGTATTCACCGTCCAATGGACAACGAAGATTAAAATATTCTCCTGCTTTTATTATACTCTCAACTGCAACTTCTCCCACGAAATCTGCTTGACTTTCTTTAACTTCTATCTGCCACTCATCATGTATGTTGGCAACGAACTTGTACTGTACAGCATTTAGTTTTAGCATATCGTCTAAGAGGACAAGTGCTTTCTTCATTATGATAGCACCTGCTCCCTGTAGTAATGTGTTAAGTGCTGAATGTTGATTACGCACATATAACTTTCTACCATCTAATCCTTTAAGAAATTTTTTAGCCGATGCTCTTTGCACCCTGTCTCTAAGAGACTTAAATGATGGTTTATTATCAAAGAAATATTGTCTAGCTCTTTTGCCATCTGCTGTATTTCCGCCAACCACTTTTCCAAGTTTCTCATCTCCTGCTCCGTACATGAGTGCATAGATGAATGTCTTCGCCTTATCTCTAGATTCAAGCTGTGCAAGTTGCTGATTAGCGGTGTGTATGTCTCCATTGAGTATTTCATTTGTGTATTCCTCGTCATTCATATAGTGTGCTAACATTCTAATCTCAAGACCAGAAGCATCCACACCTAGTAAAACATTATTATCCTCTACAATCCAACAAGCTCTACACTCTTTGCCGTAAGGACTATGAGAGCTAGGTACTTGTGCCATGTTAGGACTTCTGTGTGTCATTCTTCCGGTGATAGCACCGTTAGGTATTACGAAGCCGTGCACTCTTCCATCTTCTTCAGTAGCATCTATCCAAGAATCAATCTGGGCTATACGCTTTTGTAGTAAAAGAAATTGTGCTATAAGATTAGCTTCGTGTATGTGTGTGATAGCTGATAAAGTTTTCTCATCTACTATAGGTTGTCCTGTAGGTGTGAACCTATCGGGCTTCCAACCAAAGTCAATAAGATATTCTCCTATCTGTTTCCTAGAACCAAGGTTGAACTCTTGTAGAGACTGTCTCATAAAGGGACTAAAGTCTAGAGTGTTTAAACATCTTGCGTACTCATCATCAGTAAGACCACGCTTAGACAACTGTCCATCTTTTCTTACATAAGGTGTAACAACTTTATCATCTACCCACTTAGGTTTAAACGTGCTGTGTACTTCATCTTCTATTGCTTGTTTCTTTTCTCTAAGTTCAGCAAGTAAAACTAAACCGTGCTCTGTATCAAACTTGAACCCGTTAGTTTCCTGTTGCTTTATTATACCTGCAATCCTTTGTTCTATATCTATGCACTCTCTACCAAATCCTTTAGATTCTTTTCTCAACTCTTTGAGAACTACCATGTTAAGATTAACATCTCGTATACAATAAGTAAGCATGTCTTCTGAGTAGTTAAGGTAGTCACTAAAATCTATCTTATGATATCCTAATTTGTATCCCCACTTCTCAAGACTATGACCACCATCTCTGTTAGGATTAAATAGTCTGGATAAAACAAGAGTATCTATTACTGGAATGCTAGAAAGGTTTACATCACTGAACTTATGTACCATAGGTATATCAAATCCAATAATGTTATGCCCTACTAAAGTATCTGCTTGAGACAAAAACTTATATCCTTCCTGTAATTTATCAGGCGGAAAGGTGTAGACCTTTTGAGTCTCAACATCTTGAGCAACAATACAATGTATCTTTGTTGCGTTGAGGTCATCTGTCTCTATATCAAATACTAATTCCATTCTTTTTTAAAGTCCTCCCATGATATTAATTCCTCTTGCTCTACATAGATACAGGGATACTTAAACTGTGGCTGTCTTGTTCTTTTAGGTTTAGCATGTAGATTCTTACCTGTTATAACACCTTTGAGTTCACAAGTTACAGTATCCTCATTTTCTTTTACCACAAAGAATGCATATAAATCAATATTATTATTAATCTTGTTAATCCAAAGCACACCATTATTATGAATAGTTGACTTTACATCTATGCTCCAACCTTTATACTGTATATCTCCAACATCATCACCACTATCCTTAGTTTTACATACTGGAGAAAAAACTTGACTAGGATATACGTTTGTTAGTTTAGCTAATGCTAACTCTGCAAATAATCCTGTTTTATCAGAAAAGTATTTATCATTGGTATTATTAAGAGGTAAAGTTTCAGCATTACGACTTCTTGCTCTATCATATCTACCCTTACTTAAGTAGTCCACGATTGCTTTCTCGCCATCCTCCAATACTATTTTAGTCATTTAAAATGCTTCTCCCGTTGAGTCATCAAACTCAATATCATCATCAGATAGTTCTGATAATCTGCCTGTCTCTGAATCATATACAACTCTACAAGCCATGCCAACATCACCAGTATACCTAGATTTTAATATTCGAAGCCTAGTTGTTCTTGCTTCCTCTGGGTCATCTGATTGTTGGTTTCTTTCTAATGCTATCACACAATCACTGAGCTGTCCAATACTATTTGAACCTCTGAGATGAGATAGAGAAACCTCTATACCATTCTCGTGTCCTTTGTTACCATCAACTCTACGTAAGTGTGAAACTAAAATGATACCTGCACCTGTCTCTTCTACCAAACTTCTAAGTCTAGTCATAATAGAATCAATGGCTCGTCTCTCATCTCCTTCATGCACAGCACTAACTAACATATGTAAGTGGTCTACTACCACCCACTTGCAATCACATCCTATAATCATAAAGCGAAGCTTAGTAAAGATATCATCAATGTCATTCGTACCGAAGTGTGAATGAACCCATACTCTATTACGATTGTCGCCATCATACAGTATATCGAACATCTTGTCAAGCTCTTCTTTAGAAAACTTATCGCGTTCTTGGTCAACATAAAGTCTAGCGTTAGCTTCAATGGATAGGATACCATCAATGGTTCTCCTCCAATCTTCTTCTAGTGCTATGATACCTACGTTGTCATTAGTATTCTTAATAAGATGATGCTCAAGTTCTCTAGTTACACTAGACTTACCAAGCCCAGTACCACCTGTAAGAGTAACAAGCTCTCCCTGTCTTAAGCCATATAGCTTTTTATTTAATCCTTCATAGGGATAAGGGACGCTTTCTTTCTTCTCACGATTGTGAAACTTCTCTCGTTGTTCTGAAACATTTATGACACCAGAAGGTGTGTAGACTTTTGAAGCCCACCAACATTCAACAAACTCTTTGTGTCTGTTAGAACGAAGCATATCATTAGGGTCTTTGAACCCATGAGGAAGTGTAAGTATCTTAGCCTTGCCCGGTTTAAACAGTCTGGCAACTTTAATAGAAGCCTCCTTACCAGCTTTGTCATTATCAAATGCTACAATAACATTCTCAAACTCATCAAAGAATTCTAAGCTTTCCTTTATATCACGGACTGCACCTTGTGCACCACGCTTTATAGACACTACTGCCCACTTAGAACCAAGTAGTTCATAAGCTGACATAGCATCACACTCCCCCTCCACGATGGTAACATACTTACCACCCTTAAATAACTGCTGACCAAACAAACCTGTGTCGTTGTAAGTACCAGAGACAAAGAAGTCTTTAGCTTTTACGTTACGATACTTGGTAGCTGATAGCTCGTGACCATTATAATATGGGTACAAATGCTTTACTACATTTCCTTGTAGGTCATGTACGCATTTAACACCATACTTAGTAGCCGTTGCTTGAGATATCTTTCTGTCTGTAAGAGCAGAAAACTTCCCTTCATCTACAATATCAGGTTGCTTAATCTGAGTTGTTGTCGCTGTTTGCATATCCTTTCCTCCACATGCTTTTGTGTAACTAGGCATGAACTCACCGCAACTGAAACACTTTGCTGAATCATCTTCATTGATTCCTACAGCATCACTACTGTTGCAAAGTGGACAGGGTTGGTGAAGCTTGTCCCAAGTCTTATCCATGTTAGCCCTCACTATGTTTAAACGTCTTCGTCTATTGCGTCACCTTCTGTAGTTTCCTCTACTACTTCTTGCTCCACCATCATCTCTTCAGGAGTATCTATCACAGCTTCTTCAGAGTTTTGAAGTAGCAATTCAAGATTGCTTTGATGTGATTGGGAAGCAAAGTTTAAAGCTTCTACAATTACATTCAAAGTTCCTATCTTACTTATAGTAGTATTGGCGTTGCCTTTACTATTATCATCTGCAATCATGTTGGTATCGTAAGTAACAGTACCATCATCTTTTCTTATAGTAATAATCATAATTAAAATTCCTCATTGTCATCTGAATTACCTTCAGAGTATTCAATTAAATCAGTAACCTTCACAGCTATTAACTCTGCGAATGTACCATACTTTCCTGTATAGGGTTTAATCTTTACAGTTCCTACAGAACCATTGCCCACACTAACATCTAAATCATTGCCGTCTCCGTCAACTAACTTAGGTGCTTGGTTGGTAGTCCCGTCATGTTTGATAACCTTTCTACTAAATGAGAATGCTGGTTCATCATACTTAGCTTGACCATCTCTGGTTCTTACTTGTGATAAACCTAGACCCTCTAGTCTAGTAGCTGTATCGCTATCAGTCAACACCACTACGCCATACTTATGTGGTTCAAACTTTGTGTTTGGTGTGCTGACATTAGCCCACATAAATTTTCCTTCTACATACTCATACATATAATTCCTCCATTGGTTGTATTAAGTTTTGCCATTCTAACACAGTTAGACTTTATTGTCAAGTCTTTTCTGTCTTCTTCTTGCATTATTTTTATCCCTTGTAAATTGGATAGCGGGTTGCAAGTCTTCCCATAGCTCGTTTAAACACTCTTGCTTTTGTTCTTTCTTTAGTCTGGTTACAATTTTTATATCAGACTTCTTAGGAATCCAAGTGTCCCAGTATGCTTTGTCCATGTCTGTCCATGTCCAAGCTATCTCTTTGTCTAGTGTTGTTGATTTGAAATATAGATTCATATAGCCCTCCAGCTTTTGAAAATTAAAAGGGTCACTTTTGAGTGATAACCAGCACTAGTTACAAGGGAAGGTAATCGGTTTAGTTCTTATCCCATTTCAGCTACAACTTTAATAAGTGTTGCCACCTCTAAAGATTTTACAGTAGCTCGAACACCTTGTAAAACTTAGTCTAGTTTTTGTGGCACGAGACTAGAAACTCGCACGATAAAATCGTATGCCTTCAGGTTCAGGAAGGTTAGTTGAGGGCTACACCCTTAGACATACCTTAAAAACAAGTGGCTATTATACCACAGCTAACCCTCGTTGTCAACCTTTAAATCCAATAACTTTACTTTGTAAACATCATCTTTCCAATTAACCTCGTAAGATACTTGGTCATCTGGATTGTCATGGTTGTGTTTTGCTACACAGTTAGTCCACTTCCTATACTCTTCCTTCGTCATAGGGTTTATAAAACCATCTATCATTTTATTAAAACCTACTCTTAAATAATTGTTGTAGCAATTTTATATTATCACTACTTAAATACTCCAAGTGTTCAGGTATCGAACCTCCTGCATACACATCATCACTATCTTCGTTCGTATCTATCATAGGTGTATTACTATAATGATTATCTACAATGTTATCTATCTCTGTTTCTATTCCTTGTATCATATTTATTCCTTATTATTTAATATAATTAATATTCATTCTCTTAAATACTATTAGATTGTATCATATTTTTAATCTAATTGCAAGTGTTTTCTTCATAATGTTTTGCCATCTTGGTTAGTTCTTTAGATGACATAGCGTTTAAACATTGTGTAGATAAGAACCTTATAACCAGAGAAGGTATGTCACCCCCTGCTGGGTGTTCGTAATAGAACATATAGTTATCACTTACATAGTTTAAACAGTCTTCAAGTAAATCATCTGATATGTTTAGTATATCATTGTCTACCATACTATGTACCTCATCTACAATTTGCTGTTCGTACTGTTCTATCCCTTCATTACTCATCAGTTCAATCCCTCCACTTGACTCCAATCCTCATCAAGGATAAGCACTTCTTCAAAGTTATGTTTGTAATCTACATCTACACCATGCCAATTCTCAAAGACTTTTTCAGTTCCGTCTTTAAAGGTTATCTTCAAATCTGCTCTACACAAATCCCAATCTTCTACCTTATCCCAATCAATACCTAGTTCTTCTAAGTCCCAATTAAGATAGCAACTATATCTAGCTTCTATATACTTTGGTTTATTCATCATCTTCCTCCTGTTTAAACGTCCTCTCCATACTTAACCTCTTTGATTATATCTTCCATCATATCATCATTGAACCACATGGTCAAGCCTCCTTGAATGTTTTTCTTAACGATATATCCTATGGTATCTAAGCCCTGCTCTTTGTATACCTCATTCAATAATCCTGTAAGCAACCCTGCTTTTTCTAGTGCGTTCTTTACGTCTAGCTTTGCAAAGTAATATGAATTAAATACTTTACTCATTACTTCCTCCTATATATTATCTATATATCTTAACATTTAATTTCATAAAGTTCAAGCCAAGCCCTTGATTATCTTTGTAGATATTGTACTTGTTTAAACGGTCTCTCGCATAAGTCTTCACTCTAAATTTAAAACCTAAGACATTGATATGTCTAAACTTTTTCTTCGGGGTGTATCTATCTTCGTATATTTTTAACATGTGTATTACTCCTGTTGTTGTTAAATTATAATTACCTTACCACACTTTTTAATTGGTGTCAACAATTTTCTATAACTAATTTCTCGAAGGTACGAAGTGCTTAACTATTCCAGCTTCTTCAAGCTGTTTAAACGCCCCTGCCTTAGTTCTTTTTAGTCCATAAAAATATTCTTTCACCACTCCGAACGCAGATATCCTGCTCATTTTCATAGGGTGATTTTTAATCTCAAACTCCAAGCCTATTAAAGCCGTTGCTAGTCTCATGTTATCCATGCCCTCTAACACATAGCCTCCCTCTTCTCCTGCTACCCACCTTTCTCCATTTAATTCTAACATATTTTTTTCTCCTTTGTTAATCAAACAATCCCTCAAAAATTAGCACCACTATTAATGCTAGTATAAAAAACAATCCCATCATATAACCTGTAAATGTTATCACGTTTAAACCTCCTAAGAATTTAAGTCCATTAATATATATTCGCCTGTCTTAATCTTGCTGTCAATAGTTTCTTTATCTTCGTTAAGAAATATTCTCAGCCATTTGCTTGTAGTCCTTGAAGATTTCCAAGCCTCCTTATTATCTCCGTTCATTTCTATCATTGCGTTATTTAGGTATGTGCTTCCGTGTGCCTTAATGCATATAGTAGTTTTATAAGACTGAAAGATTACACCTTCGCCTGTATAAATTCTAAATTGATTTGCAACATCATTCCCATTGTCTGGGTTGAATAAGTTTTCTACTCTCATAATTTTAACTCCTGTATATATTTATTATGTGTTATTAATTTACGCCATAGCGTACCCTAATTCTTTTCGTTTTGCTACTCTGCCTGTGTCAGGTTTTCGCAAATGTTTGAAAGCGTTTAAACAGTCTGCCTTCTTCTCTCCAGTATCTCATTTAATAAATGAAGTCTACCTTGGTTCTCTAAATTAATCAAGCCCCTTGATGGACAAACTGAAATCATTTTAGAACCTAAGTGAATATTAAATTCTCTAGTTTCTTTTACTACGTTTAAACGGGCTGTTCTTTTTTCCTGTTTAACTGCTTGTCTTTTCTGTTTTCTGTTTAATGTTTTCATGTTGTAACTATGCCACCCCTAAAAAATAAATGCAAGTCTTTTTTTAACTAAAGTATATTTATTTTATATATAATATTTGTATACTTTTACTATTGCTTTTTTAAATTAATCATGTTATTTAATATTTTCTCTAACATTTTATTAAATCAATGTCAATAGTTTAAAAAAATTAATTCAACTAAACTACTGTACAAATATACAGCATCTTAAATGCTCTGTGTTGCGTTTTGTGTGAGTGGTCTAAGCCTTACTATCATATTAATTATAATGCTTTGTGCGTACTCTCTGTGCGTTGTGGTGTGTGTCAAGTTTAGCAAGTGATAGAGATTTAAAAGCGTTTAAAATGGTAGTGCGTTTAAACGTAGTAAGATTTTACATTTTAACAGACAAAAAAAACCCCCAATAAAGGGGGCAAAACTCAGGGGATTAGTTTTAGTTTATAAATAATTAGATAATCTATTTCTAATGGCTCTGAAGTGCATAATCTCTGCCAAGATTTCTTCAGGTTCTTCCACCTCTAAAAGTTCTTTTTGTAATTCTTCCATTTTATCATTTACTAAATCATGCAAGTCATACAAAGCCCCAGCCATTAAAGGTATTACAGTATCATTATTATTTATATCTATTTTTACAGTCTTCATTTTTATATTCTCCGTTAGGTTATACCACGAAAGCCCCACATTTGCGGGGCTGTTTAAACGTGGTAAGTTATGCAATCGTTAGCGTATCATTACCGCAACTATTACAGATTGCATTATTCATTCTATCAATCATGGTCTGTGATGCTCTCCAACCAAAACCGCAAGAGCTACATTCAACCTTTATATTTCTAGTGCCTTGCTTCTTCTTGTTAGCTGTTGAAACTTCCGCGTGGGGATATTCTCCCAGTTCTTTAACAATCTTTTCAAGCTTTGCTGTCAACTCTTTCCCCGCGTGGGTGCTTGTCATCTTGCCTTCAAGACCAACATCAACGGCAATAGTTCTGAATAATCCCTTATGTCCATTTATACAATCATCAATAGCATGTATTAGCTCATGCGTTAAAACATCTAACACCCTGATACTATCATCTTGAGTTGGTGATATATAGACTTCATTTACTCCAGCCTTAGAACTTGCCCTGTTATGACAAGTTCCTATTGCTTGATGCTTTGCACCAGTTCGCCCACCACTTGCAGGAAATCCGCAAGAGACTTTTACATCCTTTGGCACTTCATAGCCGTGCTGTTTAAACACCCCGTTATTAAGTTTATCTGTTGCCATGATGAGCCAGTTTTCACGTGTTATTTTATTTTCAATTTGTAATGTTTTCATTTTTATTTTCTCCGCTGTTAAGCTTTTTAATTAATTACAAGATGTATTATCGGTTATATTGAGTTTAAACGCAAGTAAAATTATGAAAGTTTTTAAAGTTTTTCATACTAACAACGTATTAAATTAATTTGATAACTCCATAAACTAGATAAACTTTACAAGGGGCATGTAAAATCTTTTAAAGTTTGTATAGTTTTTATATATAAATCCCGCATACGATAAAGCTATACAAGTCTTTTAAAGTGTGCTAGGTTTTCTAAGTTGTTGATATCCTGTGGATAACTTTTGAAGCCTTGGCAAGTAGGGGGAGGCAGGATGCACAGGGGGGGTGGGGTGGTATATATATAAAACACATACATTTCTAGCCAATATGGTTATAAACCAGTTAGCCGCGTACTCCCAAAACTTCATAAGCTTTAGGACATAAAAAAACCCCTAGTTTTAGTAGAGGTTTGCGTGGGTTATGTAGGTGTTGAACCGGGGGACGTTTACAACTTTATTATACACCCCCTTTCACTATTTGTCAAGGCATTTCTAAAATACTTTTAAAGTTTACAAAGTACTTGACAAACTAGTAAATAGTTCTTATAATAGAAGCATGAGTTATCTACCAGAAAAGAAACGAAACCTTACCGAGAAACAAGAAACATTCTTAAATAACCTCGTTGAGACTGGAGGAGACTTCAAAAAGTCAGCCGAACTTGCAGGATATTCAGGCAATCACTATCAAATATTAAAATCATTAAAACACGAAGTAGTAGATTTAGCCTCAGACGTACTTGCGAGGGAAGCCCCTACAGCAGCATTCAAGCTTATACAGATTATGAAATCAGATAAGCCTGTTCCCCAAGCTAACAATAAGTTACAAGCTGCACAGACGATACTAGATAGGGCTGGTGTTGTTAAAACAGATAAGCTAGACATTAATCATAGTGTTAGCGGTGGTATCTTTATACTACCAGAAAAGCATACTATTGATATAGAAGCAGAAGATGCACAATATGAAAATTTGGATAACTGAGTACATAGATAATGTCCCCGGTATTCTTATAGGACCATACATTAAAGCTGATACAATGATACAAGCTAGTAGAATAGCAATAGAACACGGGTTGTTTGTAATTGGAGAGATACAAGAACTACAACACGAAGAAATAATAAAAGAAAGGACAGTACACTAATGAGCATTGAATATAGAGGAGAAAGATTCTCAGGTTATAACAAACCTAAAAGAACTCCGAAACATCCTACTAAATCACATGTAGTGTTAGCCAAGGAAGGCAGCACTAGTAAAATGATTAGGTTCGGTGAGAAAGGTGCGTCCACAGCTGGTAAGCGTAAATCAGGTGAAGG
>Ga0181409_1000734_pt1 | contig 12764 bp, 13 predicted proteins | sample 32SPOviralmetaG_FD_130138 | JGI IMG/M metagenome (GOLD analysis project Ga0181409, IMG submission 130138) | Marine viral communities from the oligotrophic San Pedro Time Series (SPOT) site, San Pedro Channel, CA, USA - 32 SPOT_SRF_2012-05-30 | ecosystem: Environmental > Aquatic > Marine > Strait... | reverse complement strand
GTGTACTTACCTTTAGTAGTTGTCTGTTTTAGCTCAATAGCAATTGTTTCAGATTTAATACCTGTTTTTCTATCAGCTGCTACAATTTCATTAGCTACGTTGGGTGGTAGCATAGCTCTAAGATCTTTTTCAGATATTTGAATATCAGGGGCAGATTTAGGGTTTGCATAACCCATTGCTCTTGCCTGTGCTTGGTTAGGGCCGCCTAAGAATCCAATAAAAGACTCTAATTGATAAGGACCACCTGCGCCTTCTCCAGAGAAAAAATCAGATAAGGTTTTTAAATTAAGTATCTCTGCTCTTTGTTTAGGGTTTGTTCTATATTTGCCTGATGTGACTTTTCGAATGGCTTTTTTAAATTCAGCAGGAGTTTTTCCATCGAATATAAACTTTATATCAAGATTCATTATTGAATCCTGTATAAGTCTAAAGTACGTCTAATATGTTGAGGAAACCCTCCTGATAAAGAGTTTTTCTCACTACGCTCACCTTCAAAAGAGAATCCTTTTTTCTCTTGATCTTGTTTATATATTAGTTTAATAACGTCAAGAGTTGCCATTTGTAAATCTTGAGGAATATCGGAGGATTCATACCCTGCGCGATATTCAATTTTAACCCCTGAAGGAAAAGGCATAAATCCTGGAGGACCACTAAGTGTCATTGATGGGTAGTTATGACTAACTGTAGGATAATTGCCTCTAACACCTACAGATCCTGTGTCCCGTGTTACTTCGCCCATATCTCGACTAAAGTTATAATCATTTACAGCATTATGTACGTCATTAGCTTCTGTAGTACCGTTCTTACCATCAAAATGGATAAGCGTAACAGTATCTTGATCAGGCCTAAATCTTTTAGTAGGAGTTGTAAAGTTAGCTGTATAACGAGCTGTATCAGATACCCTAACTTCGTCTATATATCCTTGAAAGTTTGTGCCTATCTCAATATTTGAAGTGAATGTATGATTGGATACTGCATATACATTTGAAGCATTTGAGATGACATTACCGTTATAAAATAAGTATAACTTTTCATCATCCAGCTTTCTTGATACTGCTACGTGCGCCCAACGACGTTTTGCAAACTGTTGAGCTTCTATTAAAACATTAGGAGCAGTAACTATAGTAGATGTTCCAGAGATATTTGATTCAAAAGCTAATCCATTTGCGTTTGATAAACGAAATTGCATATAATTTGAAGCGTCTGTATTAATTGCGAATAGGACGTTGTCTTGAATAGTCGGCACATCAACGCGAATAAACATCTCAATGGTAAAATCACCTTCTTCAAATTTAAGTTGTTCAGGAACATTACCAGAAACTAGAAAATCATCTTTATCTAATTCTAAAGAAGATTGCCCAAACTTCTTAATCTTGCCATTAATATGAGCATCATTTTTAAATATAATACTCATCTCGTCAGAGTCGGTTGAATTAGGTCTGCCTATAGTAGAAGGATCGGCAAGAATTTTATCTTGAGTTCCATCGAATTCAGTAACTTGATAAACATTAGAAAGTGGAAGTCGAGAAATCATAACAGAAGACTTACCTCCATCAAACACTTCTACATAATCATTAGCTAATACTTCTTGTCCGATATAGTGCTCGACCATACCAGTGGCATAACTAATAATATTAGCAAGCCTAGCATCTGCTGTTGTACTAGAAATTGAGAGATAATCTTTCACCTGAGTAAGAGTAATAAAAGGGTATTTACCCATATTCTCTTCTAATCTGTCTACCATAGGAATCCCCTTTTATTTATTTTTTGTATTTATGACTTTAGAAAAGAGTCCAGGTTTTACTACCTCTTCTTCTTCTTCGTCTAAGTCTTCTTCTTCAAGTTCATATTCATCTTCTTCTTCGTCGTCCCAGTCTTCTTCTTCTACCCATTCAGTAGTTTCTTCGACTTTATTTGCTTCCCAAGCATTTACCATTTCTTCGGTAAGAGCAAGATCGTATCCACGTTTATGCAAATACTTAGTTGCTTCTTCGCGGGTCTTAATTTCATCAGGAATAATAATTTCCATGGGGTTCTCCTTATAATATAAAGGGAGGCGTTGACCGCCTCCCCCTGTAGTAGTTAAAGATGTTACTAGTTAAAATTAACCAGCTTCAACTGATACAGCGTATGAATACTTAGTTGCATCCAAAGCGTTGCTGCTATTTGTTGTCAGAGCTTTAAAGTCAATACGTGTTGACATGTACATAGCTGTGACCTGCTGACGTGGTTCGTATTCAGACTCAATCTCAATACCACGACGTTCGGCAATCATAAAGCCTGGCTTATAGACCAATGCACCGATGTCGTTACCTGTCTGACCAACGTTATCCAAGAACTCAGTGATTGCAATTGGGATACCGTAAACGGCGCCAACAGAACCTGTGAGGTATGTTGCGTTTGGACCAAACTTGTCAACTGTCTGGAAGTCAGATGTTGTTACAAGGTTATTGTAACCTTCGATTGATGTCAGATAAACAAGATCTGCACCAAGCTGAAGTCCGTACTTACCAAGCTTTGTACGAGCAGAAGCGATATCAGATGGATCAGCTTTATCGTTTGCTGAACCTGTATCAACTGTAAGACCTGCGCCTACATCGTCAGTTAGGTTTGTGATACCTTCGATAACAGAAGCATAACCAGTACCTGCTGTGATAGCATTTGTTGGTGATGCTGTAAAGCCGCTAAGAGCGCCTGTACCGCGAAGGATTGACTTATCAATCGCACGAGCAAGACGACGAGTCGCTGCTGCACGTAGGAAGTCTAGAAGTGGAAGAACTGTATCTTCCTCTTCGTCCTTGGCTAGGTGTGTTGTAGCCATGAACTTATGTGGTGTGAAGTCTACAGATGCGATTGTGTTTTGATTTGTGGTCGCTACACGTGTTGCATCAGCAATGCCTGTGGCAAAAGTGCCAGAAGCAAACTGTGCTACATCACCGTCTGTATCTTCGTCTGCTACTGGTACGCGGAAAGTTTTTGCGTCCACTGCAATACGGTTAAATAACGGAGCAACTACTAACTGCTGTTCCATTTCTGTATAGATGTTGTTTGAGAAGTTGCTCAAGAACTGATCTACAGATGTAACTGCTTTCATGCGCTCACCCATTTTTGTATCAAAAACGTCACGCTTGTTAAGTAGTTTAGCAACCAATACAGCATTTGCCATATCTTTTTCAGAATACTGTGCTTGTGAGCGAGTATTTTCCTGGTATGCCATTTTTGAGCGTTGCAGAGCTGCAATCTCATCTTGGTATTTGTTCATCTGAGCCTTAAGTTCTGCAACTTGCTCAGTTTCACGAGGTGTGTATGCTGTTGGGGCATCACCTTTTACCAGCATCTGCTGATCTTGTGCTTCAGATTCAGCCACGAATGCTTCACCAGTTTTTTCTACTAGCGCGGCAACTTGTGGTTCTGATACGCGTGCTACCGGAGTAGCTTCTTTTTTGATCTCTTCAACAGCCTTCTTTTCAGATGCGCCTGTATCAAGAACGATTGGTGTATCAACGACTTGTTCAGCCATTTCTTTCTCCTTTGTAGAATGTGTGTGAAGCTCTTTTGACTGATCGATAGATCCTTCGTCCTCACTTACTTTTTTAGTTTCGATTTTTTCGACTTGTGAAAGTTCTTCTGCGTTCACATTAAGAACATTATCACAGTCATTGCCTTTAGCGTCAACCTCTAAAAATTTATAGATTGGGCTTTGGCCTGTAGCAATCTTAGTTACTTTAAACATCTTTTCGTTGTAATGTACTAAATCACCGTGTTGAAGTTTTGTTGTGTCTACTTCTTCGGAAAGCATATTAACGAAAGGAATAGAGGCGTCTGGATCACGAATCTCAATTTCGTCATCCTCTTCATCTTCCTTCTGAATATCGTTATGTTCTACTTCCTCAGAATCGGCTTTAACTTCAATTTCTTCAGCTTCAGTTTTCACTTCGGCTTCTGTTTCTATTACGGTCTCTTCAACTGAGATCTCAGCTTTGGTTTCCGCAATTTCTTCAGATTTTGAGTTATCCATTGCTTCCTCCTCGGATGGAGACATAGGACGTTCGTTAACAACATCGCCCTCCTCCATATCATGAATTGGAACACCCATCATGGTAATCTCGTGTGAATGACCTTCGGCCTCTAACACAACACCTGCCATAATTTTATGAGCATGGTTTGACATATGAGATGCGTAGGTTGTTACACCATTGCCATTTTCATCCATTTCCACAGTGTGGTAATGCCCATTGCTCACGTCGGTGACTCCTGCTTTAATTTTACGCATCATCTTAATTTCTTCTTCATTAGCTTCCTTAAGAGACTTCTTAAATTCCTCATATTCAGAATCATCTTCAAACGATTTACGGATTGAAAATAGTGATTCTTGATTACAAGGAACAGAAACTACAGAGATTTCAAGTAATTCGACATCTGTGATAAGCATTGAATCGTCTTGATTATTATACTTACCATCTTTTACACGAAAACCAACAGAAAAGCTTTTCAAAGCACCATCTTTAATAAGAGTTTGTACTCCGTGATTCTTTTCAGCGGCTTCAGATACAGCTGCTTCTACATGAATTCCTTTACGATCTACTCTAATGTTTTCTACACGACCAATTGGGCAGTCATGTTTATGTTGGTAGAGAAGAACAGGATTTTTTCTATAGTTATCAATGCCTTTTGCCCAAGCTTCTGCTGTAACTACGTCATTTGAACGATCTTTTGTAGTTGTATTAGCATAGCCTGCAATCTTAATAGATTTTGTTTTTTTGCTTAAGGCTTTAGTCTCGAAAGAACTATTGAGATAAAATGTTTTATTCATTTGATTCTTCCTCATTCTCATTCAGTGTTTCCCCTTCTAAAGGGCGTCCACCTTGGGTAGGGTCTGTGGCACTACCTGTAATGTTTTGTGGTACTCTTATGGTATCATTATTTTCAAGTTTTGGAAATCTTAATCCCTCACGTGCTTCATTTGGGGTTATAATTCCTGTATTTACCAGAGTAGAGTAATAAATTGCCTGTGTTCTGTTATCTGGTTGTAAGGCTGGAACCTTCATACGATCTGGACGAATGGTAACACCATTATTAAAGAAATGCATGAAGGCAGAAGCAAACTGTGATAACATAGGTAATATCGTATGTAGGTAAAATAATTTTTGATTAGCATCAATATTAGCATTATTACCTGACTTAAGAAGTACGTAAGGTACTCCTAATGCTTTAGCCATATCTTGTTGAATACGTTCAATAGAATTTTCAAAGTCTAATTGATCAAAAGACTTAGTTGAGAACTCATCAATCTTTAATCCCCCATCTAGAATAGCAGGATTACGTGCTCCATCAAAAATAGTAGTATAAGTATTACGCCAAGATTCTAATAATCTTTGCTTTACTCGTTGTGACAAGATAGAATCAGTTGTAAGAACAAAACCAGGAACAGCATTATTTTTAAAGAATTGACGTTGGAATTTAATCATGTAGTGATAAAGTTCCATCAGTTTAATTAAAGGCTTAAGTTTAGATGTTCCACGGAAAATAGATTGATCATTTTCTGCCATTACATGAATAATTTCATGTGGAGCAAACTGAATAGCTTCTGCTTTTCTTGATTGCTTTCCTCCACCAAAACCAAAGAAGTCAGAAGACTGCTGATTTGATACTAAGTAATTATAGTGAGATACAAAAGTACGCTCATCGGGAACAACTTCTACATCATTAGCAGGTAAAACATATAAATCTGCACCATCATAATAGAAAAATGCATTGCCATCTAAAACAAAGTCTAAAAATGCACGTCTAAATAGTCTAACTCTATCTTCAAAAGGGTTAGGTTTAATGTTAAGTATCTTATTAACTTTTTTAGCTGGAGAGCTACCTTCAACAATCATAGGAATTTCTATACAAGCATTAATAATCATTTCTACAGAACGATGAACTACTTCAATCTCTCTATAGGCTTGCTCAAAGTCAACAATTGTTTCAGGGGATGCGTAGGGCTCTAAAGAAGCGATTGAAGCCTGAGCAGGATTAAGTTTTAACCTATCAGCTACCCACTTCCTTACTCCTTGTAATTCTTCATAATCTGCCATTTTTTGCCTTTTGTATCTCTAGCCAGTTTTTAATCTTTGGAGCTAGATGATTTGAATAAGTTTGACCATAAAGAGAGTGAAGCTGTTTATGATGTTTAGAACATAAGGTAAATAAATTTTCATGACTCAACGCATCTTTACAGTCTTCAGCAAATTTTGGTCGTAAGTCTTTAATCATATCTACGCTAGTTATATCATTTATCTTGTTCGTCTCGCGCCACCTTTTGAAAAGCTCGCTTACGCTAAACAAATGATGAAGCTCTAAGAATTCAGTACTATCACAGACGAAACACTTATCACGTAACTTATAATCTTTTTTAATAAAATCCCTTATATATTTTATCGGGAATCTTTTTAACTCACTCATATTACGATATTTTCACTCAGCTACCAAGTTAAATTTTTAAATTTTTCGACTACCTTCCATCTCATCGAAAAATGAGAGGGATCTTTATTTAATCCTACATTACCTTCTGGTAAGTTTAAGACTTTTGCCGAAATGGTTTTCATAGGACATTTAAGATGTTTCTTTAAAAGATAACTAACTATAATATCATCTCCGCGTCTAGGGTATCCTATTTTTTCTAATTCTGATTGTATCTTATTTAAACCATCTTGTCTAACTAAAATTGCAGATCCTACAAGAAAGTCATTTTCAGCGTCAACGCACCAGTTGTCTTGAAGATCTTCGTAACAAGAGGCCTCGGAAACATTAGTCTTACCGTAAATTCCAACTATAGTTTGTCTTTTCTTACGCATCCTAAGAATAGTATGAAGATCTATTAACATGTCATCATCTAAAATAAGCTTATAATCTTCAGGATAATCAAAACAACGAATCCACCGTTCCATACAATAGTAGTTCTTATTATTATTTATAACATCAACAGGTTGTCCTATGTAAGGAAAAGGTTCTGTAGGATTATTATTAATTACTGTAATAGGGTACTGATCTCTATATGCCTTGATTATTTTATGAACATTCTCCGGTCTTTTGTAGTTTAGAACCATAATTCTTATATCAGGCATAGATTGAAATATTACTCATCTTAGAATGTGTATAGATTGCATATCTTACTGCATCACAAGGGTGAGAGGACCAGTCATGAATTGGCTTAGGTGTTTCAGTATTAGGGTTCCATCTGTAAGAACTCATAGCTGAAAAAGTATGAGATGCACCTAACGTATCAAAATATAAATTATCTTGTTCTAGTAATACTTGAACATAACTAATACCGTCATTTACTGACTTAACTGCATTCTCACAATAAATATCGTAATCGTAAGCAAAATCAGCTTTTACTTGTTGAGCTGCTGAATCAATGTATATTGCATCTATATTCCACTCATCAACCTTCTCTGAAATTACAGAAGCAAGCTCAGACGTAGTTGACTCTTTTGATATATACTCATCTATTATATAGTAAGATTGTCCATCATACCCGATCACTACAAACACATTCTCATCACGATAACCAACATCTAGTCCTGCGATAACTTCTGAGAAACGTTCTCCTATAAACTCTCCAATATGTTTATCTTCATCAATAGATTCATAAATCTGTGCCTCTGTAGTAGTCCATTCACATTCATATTCTTGTGCAAATAGTGCTCTTGATACTGCTTTTTTAGCTTCTTTAATATCATTCTCAGATAACAAGGGGTTAGACCTCCAAGTAAATAAGTCACCACCCCAATCAGGGTATTCTTGGTCTTGTCCTCTTAAATAATAATTGTATAAATAGTTGCCTTTACCACGTGGAGTAGAAATCCATAAACAACGAGAATCTTTAAAAGTAGAAAGAGCTGGACGAAGATCACGAGTAAAATACTCTTCATTAGGGATAATAGCTGCTTCATCAACTATTAATAGGTTAGCAGCTCGGCCAACAAGAGAATCACGATTATTAGCAGATAATAGTCTAAAAACTGACCCATTAATTAGTCTTACTACTTTATCTTTTTGATTGAATTTATCAACTTCGATCTCAAGTTGTTTAATAAGATCAGTTACATAGTCCCAAATAATAGAAGAAAGAGAAAAGTTAGGAGCTACGACCATAACCTGTTGACCAGGCTCTAGGAGCTTTGCAAAAGCTAATATAGCGGCTGCATATGATTTACCTGTTCTTCGTGCTGCGATGTGGACAAAAAATCTATTTTCATTTAGACCTTTAATCATAGCCTGTTGAGACTCATTAAAAGTAACAGGATTAGGAAGTTTAGTTAAAAGTTTGTCTACATTAAGACGAAAAAATTCTTTATCACTCATTTAGGTAAAATATTAATTGCTGTTGCTACAAAAGCAACTATTGCTGCAGCGGCTCCGCCTACCCATAAAAGGGTTTTTAACGAGGTCTTGCCTTGTGATGCCAACTGGCTGACCTCGTTTAATTTAGTATGCATAGTAGTCATTTGTTCTTTCATCTCTACCATTGCATTCATTATTTGTGCGTATCTTTCCTCACACACAGCTTCGTGGGCTGAAATGTTAGCTCTGTTAGTCTGAGAACGCTCATGGAGTGTCTCGATACTGCCTTGTATTTTATCTAACTCTCTAAAAGAACTCTCAGCCATCCGATTATGTCTTAATAATCCACTGTACAACTTGTGAAGGTAGAGTAGTGTTCACTGTAAAAGCGTCAATAGTTAGTGCAGGAATTGAATGTGTGTGCGCTGCTTGGTTGACTGAGTTTACACCAGAAGCAGTGGAACTATCCTTCGCTGAGATAGCAAAGTTTCTATTACCGATAGTCAGACTAGCAGAAGCAGATCCAGTAGTTCCTGTAGGTGTCGTGGCATCTGATTTTGATGCAGAAGCCATCACTGCAGAAGCAGCAATACCTGTTGTAGCAGCACCTAGAGAACTCATATTTGTCCCTTTACCTAGCGGAACACGGTCTTTAAGATCAGGTAAATTAAAGTTAGACGATCCATCTCCAACACCGAAACTAGTACCTATTACAGCAAAAAGTCTTGCAAAAGTTGATCTACTGATTGCGGCGTCATCACAGACTTTCCACCCTGCAGGTGCGCTAGCATTACCGAAAGCTACGATTGTTCCTGCGGGGACGATCTCAATACCTCCCGCATCTGAACCGTTATGTAGAATTAGAGCATCAGTAGACGTATCAACGGTTACTTCCCCGACTGCTCCTGTAAAAGAATTATTTTGTGACGTGGTACCACGTCTGAATTGTAACTGAGTTGGCATCTCATATCTCCTATTTTAAATATATTATTAGCTTAATGCACCTAAATCTTCGGTCCCTATTGAACCGGTAGGTGACGTTAGCATGTCAAAAAGTGTTAGTCCTGCTGTAACCTGACCAAAAGAATCAGTTGCGGCGTTAGCTGCATCTAATAATCCATAGTCTCCTGCAGGAAAAGTTGTTACTGCGGATCCTGCTGATTGTCCTGATCCATCTGCAAAGATTAACTGACCGGACTGAATTCTTATATTACCGTTAACAACTAGAGCATCAGTTGCAGCTGGGTTTGTATTAGCAATAGCCATATACTTTGCTATATATACATTACCTGCTATCCCGACATTAGCAGAAATTTCTGCGTTACCAGTAATTCCCACACCTGTTTGTTTGGTGGCGAGATGGGCGTCGCTGTCGTAGTATAGAGTTACTGCTCCATCAGAGTCAGCTTTAAGCATGTTCTCATTGTTATGTTTGGCTAATACAATAGAACTAGCTGTAGTAAGCCTTAAATTACCCGTTCCACTATCTCTGACATAACTATGTGAGCCGTCATGGTAAATCTTTAAATCCTTATCAGCACCTAAAGATATAACACCGTCATCGCCTACTATGACATTACCACCAGCTGCACCACCAACTGTAACAGTTGCATTAGCTTGAACTTCTAACTTACCAGTAGCGTCAAGACCTAAGCCGCCCATATATTTTGAAACTTTAGTAGTCATTATACGCCTTTCTTAGCTAAGTTATATCGAGTATAACAGAAATTTTGGTGGAGACCAAACTATTATTAGAATGCTCCAAGATCTTCTGTGGCCAAAGATCCAACGGGGTCTGTCTTCAGATCAAATGAAGTTAATCCTGCAGTGGCTATACCGAAGGAATCTGTGGCTGCGTTAGCTGCATCTAATAAACCATAATCTCCTGCAGGAAAATCACCAGTACTCTGAGCAGATATACCTGCCGCTAGTGCAACAAGATTGGAATTTAAATTCTGATCTAGACCGTCTAAGAAAGCTAACTCAGTCGATGTAATATCAGATATAGCAATCTTACCTGAGCCATCAGATACTAAAGTTCTTGAAGCAGTTAAATCTCCTGTAAGAACAGAAGAAATAGCACCTGCAATATTAGCAACTCTTCTAGCCTCAATAGCTGTTTGTTCTGTGACGTTTGCAACGCGTCTAGCCTCTACAGCTGTTGTTATCCCGACATTAGTTGTTAGTCGAGCTTGAATAGCTGTTGCTTCAGTACTCAGTGTTGTAACATTAGTAGAGATAGCAGTATTTAAGTCGGCACCATCATACTTTATAGTAGCCGCGTCAAGAACGCCTACACTAATATTAGACGCAGTTACAGGTGATAAGGATGTGTTAGATTTGGGATCTTTAGTGTCTGAGAACTTAAAAGTCTTAGCAGACTCGTCATAAAAGATAGCAGCATTACCTTGGTTGCCACGATTAAATAGTATACCTACATCTGCGCTTGGTGATCCAGAAACACCATCTGCAAGCATGATGATACGATCTTCAACATCAAGATTGGTAGTAGATACAGTTGTTGTAGCACCGTTAACAGTTAGGTTACCAGAAACAACTAGGTCATCACTCATATTAACTTGACCTGTAAAGGTCGCAGATACTAAGTTTGCAGCTCTTCTAGCTTCGATAGCAGTTGCAATAGTACTATTAGCAGTAATTCTAGCTTGTAACGCGGTATCTTCCGCTTGAAAGGCGCTAGAGTTAGCTGTTATCCTAGCTTGTAATGCTGTATCTGCATTAGTTAGAGCAGTTACGTTAGTTGTTAAGCGAGCTTGTAAAGCTGTATCTTCGTTATTCATAAGAGTAACGTTAGCTACTCTTCTAGCTTCTACAGCAGTAGTAATGGCTACATTAGTAGTAAGCCGAGACTGAAGAGCTGTATCTGCATCAGTAAAAACAGTAACGTTTGCTACCCGACGTGCTTCAATTGCGTCAGCATTTGCATCAAGAACATTTAAGTTTGCATTTAATCTAGTCTCAGTATCCGCCGCAGTGCCTACAGTTACGGACGCAACATTGTCTTGTACAAGATCAATATTAGCATTTAAACGAGTGAAAGTAATAAAATCATTAGAAGCGGCTACTAGAGTATTGGCAGCGATTCTTGCTTGAAGAGCTGTGTCTTCGTTATTCATAAGAGTAACGTTAGCAACACGTCTAGCTTCTACAGCAGTAGTAATTCCTACATTAGTAGTGAGTCTAACTTGTAAGGCAGTGTCTGCTGCATCTGATAAAACAACATTAGCAGCTCGTCTGGCTTCACCAGCGGCTGCATTAGCAGATACTACATTGATGTTAGAGTTAAGTTGTGTAAAGGTGACAAAGTCATTGGCCGCTGCGATTGAGGTTCTTAGATCAGATACCGCAACTTTCTTAGTGGTATCATTACCTACATCGACAATAGGAAATACATCATTATCTGCTAGATCGACTGCTGATAGGGCGACAAGCTCGGTAATTTTAACGTTGGCCATAGTAATTCCTTTACATAAATCCTGATACTTGTATTAAATCATAAGTTTAACATAGTGTCCAAATTAATTTATTAACGTACTTTTTGAGTGAGTATAACTTCATTATCTTGAGATACAAGGATTTCTCCATCCTGTGTTATAAGCTCTGTCCCTGCTGATTCTGCATCATGATTTAATACTAATAACCCGTTAGTGACGTGTTCAAGCTCTATACCCTTGCCATCTTGTGTAAGTAGGGTATCCGCAGTACTTGTAAAAGTCCCTGAAACAGGTGCAGACTCAAGAACGAGGAACAAACCATCATTCTGAGTAATAATTGAATCTTCACCTTGTGTAAGGATTCGGAAACCTGCATCAGTATCGCCAAAGCGTCGTCTGATAGAGGTTAAAGAGACTCCAAGTCTAAGGCGGGTTACTGCCATTAGATTCTCTCAGAAATGTATAATACTCCAGATTCTGTAGAGCCAAGAACTGATACAAACTTATCATTGTTTACCGCCGCAGTTTCAAAACCCATAGAGATATCATATGGAACTGTAGCTGGTAAAAAGTGTCCACTCGTTACAGTAGCTGCAACAGTGGTAAGACCGTGTGTTTCAATAAACGCATCTTTAGTAGAATACAAAGTTACTACACGGGTAGAAGATCCAATTTGTTGTGATACGTTAGAAGACGAAGAAGTAAAAGGAACTTGTTGTCCTCCATTATTTTTAAAGCCTAAAACGGGGATTGGATCGTTACCATCATCTCTTGGTTGTTTACTCATGATATTTCCTTTGCCTTTTCTTGATCTGTCCATGTAGAGTGCCAGCGGTGGCCCGCGCGGTCCATTCTTGCGCGAAGCGCTGCGATATTTTTTTGCCTGTTGTCCCAACTGGATCGAGCAGTTTCATGCCAGCCGGACAACTTTACATATTCAATTATAAAATCTTCCTTTGTTCTGTCCATTTTTAATCC
>Ga0181409_1000727_pt1 | contig 12822 bp, 18 predicted proteins | sample 32SPOviralmetaG_FD_130138 | JGI IMG/M metagenome (GOLD analysis project Ga0181409, IMG submission 130138) | Marine viral communities from the oligotrophic San Pedro Time Series (SPOT) site, San Pedro Channel, CA, USA - 32 SPOT_SRF_2012-05-30 | ecosystem: Environmental > Aquatic > Marine > Strait... | reverse complement strand
TATCCAACAGGATCTATCCATTGAACCAATGGACCAGACATTATCAACATAGTTCCAAATAACATATTTATTAGGTACTAAAGAAGTGCCAGTTGGGAAAAAGAACCACATTTCATTGTAGTTGGAGTTATGACCAGCAGAAGATGTTGGTCTATAAGTGTAGTTTATATTGTCATATATATAGTCATGTACTTCGCATGGTATTTCTTTGACTGAACCATCAAAGATAAAGAAAGAGTTTTCACCCATCCAAGCTAAGAAAGCACCAGCCGTTACGATGGTTCTAGGACTTATCGCTTTACAGTTTGTGCCAGCATCTTGAATACCATAAAGGAAAGGAGAACCAGTGTAATACATTCTAGCAACACCAGTGTCAGTAAAGATAATGACATCTGTTTGCCATTTCAAAGCTGATAGAACTCGACCACCTGTTGGTACAATTAAATCACCTGCTGTATTGGTAGCTGCTGCTGTCCAATCAGTTAGTGATTCTCTTGAGGACCAAGCAATCTTTCTAGGATCGCCACCTGCTCCTAAAGCTACAACGTGTCTTTCATTGGCGACTAACACACCCTCACAGTTTGTTGGTGCTCCTGAAACAACACTACCTATGGTAGCTGGAGCATTAGGATTCCATTGATATATTTTGCCATCAGAGGGTGAACAGAATAAAAGTATTTCACCAAAGTTATCAAAAGAGAAAGTGGTAGTATCAAAAGATAAACCTGATTGTGAACGAGCATCACCAAAATCTTCTTGACCAAAATGATAAGCACCAAAACCAAGTGGTGATAAAGTATCATCACCTATAAAACCTGTTGGGGTAATGTCATACCAAACTTCTTCGTAGTAAATTAAAACACCGTTTCTTGTACCAACCGCTAAAACTTTTTTACCATCGTTATCGTAGTAAGCATACATTCCTGTTGGTGTAGCTGTTAAGACAACTTCTGAAGCACTTGATGTTCTTGTTAATGTAGCAGCAGTGCTTGGCACATTTGCTTGGAACGTATTGATAGTAAATGTTGTGGTGCTTGGTACGGAAGCAATCGTATAAGTTTGATTTATTTGACTAGCTGGCATCCCGCCTGTTGCAGCAAAACCATTAAGATTAACACTAGCACCGACTAACGCTCCATGTGCGGTAGTGGTAGTAATAGTAATAATAAGACTGCCAGCAGTGGTACTAACTGTACCACTTAGTATTCTGCCTACTGGATTTTGTCTGAGTTTATTCCACCCCTTGATTGGAGTGAGATAGCCGTTTTCAAAACGAACTAAATCCCCATCTACCCAACGACCTTTGTTAGCATACTCAGTACCGTTCTTAACGATACCTGCTGGTGGAGTTACGGGGATTAATGCCATTCACTTAACTTCCGATATGGCCTGTTACGACTTTTGGATCTATTAAGTCAGCAATTTGTTCTGCTAGGTTATCTTTTAAGTTCTGAACTTCTTCTTCACCCATAACTGCTTCAACCCAACCAGTAACAATTTCATTGGTTAAGTCTGCATAAGGGATAAAGTTTTCAATATCATCTATATTTAAAGATTGTGTACCATATACGCTTGCTGCATAGAAGTTATCTTCACTGTCTTTCTGATCGCTGACAGCATTGATTCTCCAATGCACATTAAATACCACTTCTGAGTGGTCGTCTTTTTCTGGGTAATAGTCAACTGTTTGACAATCCCAATTATATTCTATAGCCGCCATTTTAATTTACTCCTTTTAATTGGTCTATCTCACTTTCTAGTGACTCGATTTTTGTTATTGCTTCTTGTAGTGCTTTAGTAATTAAAGGCACAAGTTTAGCTTGGTCAATGCCTTGCATTTCTTCGCCATCTTTTTCACCACTAATTGCTTCTGGTACTACATCTTGAACTTCATGTGCTATAAAACCATCAACAGTTTTATCGGCATCTGCAATAAAATTAAACCTTGCTGGTTTAAGTTGTTTTAATCTTTCGATAGCATCAAAACTATACTCTACATTTTCTTTTAATCTGTAATCTGATGATGTGTTGTAAGCAACTGCTGACCCACTTGATTGAACAGTAATAAAACCACATTCAGTTCCGCTTGCGTTGTTAAAATTAATTACACTGTTTCCGTTGCTGTGAACTTGTGCTGTTATAGCTTCACCACCAGAAGTTGTTGATTTTACTTGTAATACTGAATCGCTATCTATCAAAGACCCTGTATTTAATAAAATTTTCCCCTGACTGTTAATAGATAAATCTGTACCAGAACCACCACCAACAAAATTTATTGCTCCGCCACTGGTTATATTAAGATTATTGTCATCATGGGTGTAAGAAATTTTTGCAACATCATTGTCTTGACCATCGCCAAAAGCAATCATACCAGTTGAGTCATTAAAAGATAAAATTGATAAACCAGAGTCGCCACTACCTTCTATTACTAATTGGTTTGCACTAGAACTTACGCTAGAAGCACCACTGTCACCTGTTTTAAGATGAAGTCCAACTCCCAAGTCTTTGTTTGATAAACCAGAAGTAGCGAAATAATTATCGGCTGGTGTAGTTACACTAGCAAAAGCTAATGTGCCTTCAGAACCATTCAAACTTGCTAGTTTTAAGAATTGTCCTACTGTGCCTTGAGCAGCAGGTATTACCAATGAATAATTGCCACCACTCATTTCGTTTGGAGCTTTTAGTGCTGCATAGTTATCAGCACCACCAATAGCTTCAAAAAATCTAAGTTCGTTTTGAGATCCAGTTAATTGAATTGTACCTGTCGCTGTTAATGTACCACCAACTTTTAAAGTTTTGCCAGAGCCAACTTGTAGGCCTACAGATGTTCCTGTACCAGCAGCGTTAAAGATACCATCCAGGGTATCTGTGTTTGTATTAAGATAGCCACCCCATTGGTTAGTATCACCACCGACTGTTGGTTTAGCTAGGTTTAAATTTGTTGAGTATGATGGCATATTTATTTCCTTTTGTTATTCATAAAATTATACATTATTTTCTGTTGTTTTTACCATGTGCTTAGTGCAACTCGTTTCCATGTGTCGGTGTTAACACAAACATAAAGATAATTTGCATCCCATGAAATTTCACCAACTTCACCATTGTCATCTGCATTGGCTATAGTTCTTGCTGTTCTTATTCTTAATCTATTACCATTAATATCTAGTGGAGCATCTGGAGAACTCGTGCCTATACCAACGTTAGCACCACCAAGATTTAAACCTGAAGAAGTTGTTTCTAAATACGAATGAACTGCACCATTCTTACCAAATGTAATTTGTTTAGCATTAGATGTATCGTCTCTAGCAAGGTTTAAATAACCCCTAGATAATTCAAATGAGTTTACATCTGCTGGTGTACCACCTATACCTACTTGTGCAGTTATACCACCTAATAGTGAGCCTGACGTGTTTATTCTTAATCTTTCTGTTGATGCTGTATAGAAATCTAAAGTATCTGAAGCATGGTTATAACCAACTTGTCCATAACTTCCTGAACTACCATCTGAAAAAATAATATTACCAGCCGCACTTGTACTTGAAGCCTGAATATCTAAACCAAATGATTGTCCACTTGCTAATTTAATTAATTGTTTAGTAGAAGAACCACCTCTACTTGTGTTTGAGCTTGAACCTAATTGTAAGTTGCCTGAACTGTCTATTCTCATACGTTCTGTGCCACTTGTGAAGAATCGCATATTACCAGCTTCATAGTTGACTAATAAACTGTCATTACCGCCTTGTTCTAACAAGAAGCCATCTGTAGAGCCTGTGCCAGTTGTTGAGTTTTGCAATCGCATCGCTGTATCGGCTGATGCATAAATATGTAATGATTTTGAAGGACTTGATGTGCCGATACCGACATTGCCATCTATGGTTGCATTACCACCTAGATGTAAGTTGCTAAATTTATAAGTGTTGTTACCTAAACTTATATTATTGTTTATGGCTGCACCATTTTTATGAGGTAAAATTGTTGCTGACGCAAACTGCAATCCTGAATGTGATGAATCGCCTTCTATAACTAAATTATCTGCATTATCAACACCAATATTACCGACAAGAGTGTCGTTTTTGGCAAATTTTAAAATATTACCATCAGATGTTTTTCTGTTTAGGTATAAAGGTTCTCCACCATCTCTAGCGATAGAAGCAAAACCTGAAGCACCATCAAATCTAAAACCAACTGTAGCATTATCAACTGCTGTTTTACCGATTAGTAGTCTGCCTGAGCTGTCTATTCGCATACGTTCAGAGTTGTTATAGAAAGATAAATTATTACCTTCTGCTGCTACAGCTAAGTCAACAGTTGTAGAGTTATCGGCAACTAAAATACCACCTATACCATCAGTTGATTCAAATTTAGCAACAAAGTTTGCTGTGCCACCATTAATGTGTAATTTACGACTTGCCGCAGCAGTTCCTATACCTACGTTGCCATCGGATTCTATAGTGAACAGTCTTGTACCATTGTTCATAATCCTGACAACTTCATCAACGACACCAGAGTTATCGGCATTGTGATTAATTTCTAAAGACCTGCTGCTACCATTGTTAGTAATTAATAAAGCATTACCTGAAGCATCTTCTTTAGTTATAGCGATTCCACCTGTAACATCTATCCCTGTTGAGGTTGTGGCTAGTTTGGCAGCAGTATTGTGATATAAACCTACAGCACCGCCTGGTATCATATAAGCCATTAGGTTGTTACTGTTATCTAGGAAGTTTATAAATGTACCATTAGACTTTATATTAAGACTTCCTGTGCCGTTTTCGTGAATCCAGCTATTACCACCATCGTGGTAGATTTCTAAATCTTGACTAGCACCTAGTCTAATCTTTTCGTTGTCGCCTAGATCCAACCTATCGACAGAAACATTACCAAGCGAAACAGATGTGCCACCTGCACCGAAGATAGCATCAATGGTGTCTAGGTCTGCGTTAAGTTTAATACCCCAAGTATCTTCGGATGCACCTGGTTCTGGTTTAGTTAGGTTTAAGTTTGTTGTAAATGTATCTGCCATCTATGCTGCCTTTTGTTTATCTAATTCTGTCCAAGTAGTTGATGGGTTTGTTTGATCGGTCCAAGTTGCTGCGGCAACATTTTGATCTGTCCAAGTGTCCGATGGAACTACAATATCTTCCCATTTTAGCCCACCTATTGCTATAAGTGAACTTGTTTCAGAAATGGTTGAAGCTGCTGAGAATATTATACCACCACTTGCAGCAAAGCCTGAACTTTGTGCTACAACCGCTTCACCCTCGGCTGTGATGAAACCAACACTTATAAAGTCTGAGTTTGCGGCTATGGTTGCTTGAGCACGATCTATTTGTGTGCCTTGAGCATTAAAACCTGAAACAGCTTGTATGGTTGCTGTCGCTTTATCAATCTGTGTACCTTCTGCACTAAAACCAGAGGTAGCAGCGATGACTGCTGTTTCAACGTGAACTTGTGTGAGTGTGCCAGCTCCAGAAGTTGTGGCTGCAATAGTTGAAGAAGCCTGTATAGCAAGCTCATTCCATTTGGACCTGCCGTAAAAGCCCTTATTGTAGCCTATGCTGGCCATGCGTTATGCCAAGGTTATATCTAAGTCACCAGCATTGAATCTGAATACATCCCCTGTGCTAACAACTTTAGATGAAGTTAAATTTGCATAAGCCATTAAGTTGCCACTGGAAGAAGCATCAAAAATACCAACAGCTACAACTGTGCCATAGTTGGCTGTTGCAGTTGGGTATTCTATTGCTGCTGTATTACTTGCTTGTGTTGGGTTTGTACCTGACACAGTAAAAGCAGCAGTTTTTCTAGTGTAACCACCACCTGATACTTCAGTACCACCACCTGTATCGGTAGGAGCAACTGTATAAAGTGCTACATATAATGTTCCAGGAGCAGAATAAGCACTGCCACCAAAAACGTGTTTTAAAACTTTGTCTTCTAAATAATCTGAAAATCCTGCCATAATTTATTCCTTACTTCATGTGGTAAACATTTCTTTTTGATTTGCCGTAGGTCTTTCTTCTTTGCATTAAAGATCCTTTGCCAAATTCAGCTTTCTCTTGTTCCATTTTGATTTCCTCTAGGGCCTTTTCAAATAGAGCAGAAAACATTGCTACTCTGTCATCTTCCATTAAATAGATAGATGCGTGCTTTAATGCTCCATACAAGTAAACATCTTGATGGTTAGCCAAAACAAAATTACTTGTGTTGGTATCGCTTAAAGCATCAACTTTTGCGTAGTAGGTTAATTGTAACGTATAACTGCTATCAGGGGTAGGGCAAAGTTCCATTGTTGAATCAACAAACGCATAATACACTGGTTGCCCTGTCGAGTTGTTAATTGATTTTCTGTAAACGTCTAAACTTTCTATTGATTGTTGGAACAGAGGGCTAAAGTTATTAGAAGCAATTTCTACATTAACACCTTCTAACCAATCGGTTGGTAATGATAAGTATTGAGCATCTGCTGTAGCAGTAGCTCTTTTAATCATTTCTTTTGTTCTTATTCTTCTATTTAGTTCACCCTCGACACTATCAATAAACATATCCATCTGACCTGTTAGGTCTGACCTATTTAAGTAGTTTGCTATGTTTGTTTTTAGTTCAGAGTAGTTCATACCTTACCTTTCCATGTTCTAAATAGTTTGTTGTCTGGGTCGTTTAGCCATTTCTTCCATGCTGCTCGGTCATTCACCCAACCTTCTCGTACAGCTTTATTATAAATTATTATTGGCACTTCTGCGACATGACGTAAATCTTTACCAGGTTTGTTGTGACTGAGCATTTTAACGTGCTCTAAGACTGGTTGAATGTTTTGTTGAGTGTGAACGTGATAAGCCGTATCACTATTGTTGTCTAGTTCTTGAGTAACAACAGCAGATTTAAAATCTTTTTTACTATCTACGATTGTAGTTTTTTTAGTGGACATAAAAAAAGTGGGAGAGCCGAAGCTCTCCCTAGTTAAATAACTATCCTGTTAAGTCAGCGACTATACCATGAGCAGCTTCGTTGCTCATTTCTAATCCGTACTCAGCGACAATCATTTTAGTTTCAGCATCACCAATTTTAGCAATGTCCTGAACATTAAAGTCTCTTAAATAAGATACTTTTGCATATTCTGGATCAACTAATAGTAATGATCTTTCTCTACTTAGATTTGATGGTACGATTTTTAGATCGCCAAAATCAGAAGAGTAGATAGAAACAGATGCTTCTACAGTAGTTGCATCAACAAATTGTCTTGCTTGTGATCTACCTGTAAAACCAGAAATAACTTGTTTGTTAACTGGACCACAGATTGCCAATGAAGGCTCACCACCATTTGCAAAACAAGATTGTAGAACAGCTTTAAGTAGAGTTTCTGTTAATGCTCTTTTGTTATTGTTAGCTGCATCTGTTGGAGCTGCACCAGCAGCATTACTAGCACCACCTGTTCCTCTTGAAACATTAGATTCCATCCAAGATTCAAAACCACCAGTTTTTCTAGCTGTTCCAGCCGCACCAGTTGTTTTCGCATTATTTTGACATAGTGCTACTTCCATGTCTCTCTTTAATGCTTTTGACATTATAGAAAGCTGATGAGCCATTTCAGATTTTTTACCTGCTGGATCTGAAGATTCTTGTGAACCTGTTACTGTTGCATCTCTTGATGAGATTTGACATACGTTTGAAACTCTCACAGTTGCAGTTGCTGCACTTCTTGATAATTCAAAACCTTCTAATTGGCCTGCTCCACTTGGTGTTGGAAGCGATTCTGTTTGCCAATCGAATACTACATTTTTTACGTTATTTTTGCCTATTGATGACATAAACGGTGTTTGCTGTGGAGAGATGTTATATATCACATTGGATAATGCTTCTCTGTCAGCTTGTGCTGAATATGTATCGAAAGCGTTAGTTACTTTTGCCATGTTATAAACTCCTAAAAGTTAAATTAAAGTTAATCTATTAAATTTTCAAAGACTCTTGCCGCATCACGCAATTTGCCTGACTTAGCTAATCTTTGTTTTGCTTTTTTCAAAGGAGTTGCTGTTCTAGGTTTGTTAGCACTGCCTGGTTTACCTACTCTTGCTGGAGCTTTCTCAACTGGCTTCTTTTTAATAGCCTTGCCTGTTTGGTGATGTAACCATGCTCCTCGTAAACCAAGTAAAGCTCTGTAGTCATAGACTTGATTGATTTCATCTTGCGAATAACCAAGTACATCCATGGCGTACTTTGCGATACTTTGTTTCTCTTTAAGAGCAACGTCTGCATCTTTCCATTCAGGTACAGCTTCAAGAAGTCTCTGATTACCAACTTCAACGGCTTTTTGTATTTCTGCCTGTTGGCCTGTCAGTTGTTCTTGCTGAAGTCTTTGTTGTTCAGCTTGCACAGCTTTGAACTTTTCTTTCTTCTCATTAAATAAATCTTTTTCCCTTACATAAGCAATGGGATCAGATTCATAAAGAGACTTCCAGTCTGGTTCATTAGCAAGTTCACCTTCTAGTGACTGTTCCATCCTAGGTAGCAATTCTTTGTAAATCGCATCCTTTTTCACTAACTCTGCTTGTTGTGCTTCAAAGTCTTTTCTTTGTTGCGACAATTCTTGAGTTTTGCGAGTGTAGTCTTTTTGACGTGAATAACCTTGTTGGAGTTCTTGTAACGTGACCTCTTGTTCTTGTCCGTCTATTTTAACGGAATAAACTTGTGGTTGTTCTTCTTCCTCAAACGATTCTTGTTCGTCTAATTCTACTTCTTCTTCTGCTTCTTCAATATCTTCGTCAATGTCATAATCATCTTCGACAATATCTTCTACAGCTTCTTCTTCGGCTTGTTCAGCTTGCTCTTCTTGTTGCTCCTCTACTTCTTCGATGGGAGTCATAAGATTTTCAAACTGATCTGCCGTTTGTTGTAATTCGGTTTTAAATCCAGTCGATTCTACGTTGCTGGGTTCACTCATAGTTTAATCCTATAAAGTTAATAGTTATATGTATTTTAAAGAATTTAAGAGGAAATAAAAATAAAATTACTTTATTTTTTCTAACTGACTTTTTGTGATCTTACCTTTTTCTACCAATATGCGTAGATGTTTCTCAACAGTAGTTAAGTTTTTAATCGCTAAGTATAATTTTTCTCGCAAGTTTGAATCCAGTTCTTTTGACTCTTCCCACATACTTAGGTATTCAGATTTTAGATTTTCAAAAGCTATTTTAAAGACTTCACTATTTAAAATAGTTTCTGCTTCGTGACCTTGTTGTAGTTGTGTTTGTTTATCTGACATTAACGAAGTTGATTAAATCTTTCATAATCGAAATCAATCATGCCACCACCGCCCATTCCACCGCTAAGAAAATCTATTGGGTTTGGCATACCAGGATTAGGTACTGGCATTGGCATTGGTGGTTGAACTGGAGGTTCTTCTTTAGGTGGTAAGACTGGCCCAAACATTGAATAGCCTAGTGGTTGTTCTGATGAATAACTAATACCAGGTGCAATCATGTTAGCAATGTTTTGTCCGCCTGCAATAGATTTAGCGAAGTTATGACCAGAAGTATAATTAGGATCTGAACTTGGCATAACGTAACTTGATGGTTGACCAAACAAACCTTGAAGTTGGTTTATGTCATTCATTGAATTTATTAAGGGGTTGTATGCAAATTGGTTTAAAAAATTATTCATATTAACTTTGTATCAGTTTATCTATTTTACCATCTAACTTGCCTAGATAGTCAAATATTCGTTTTAAATCTTCTTCCAGATCATCTTTAGTTACATACTCTTTAGCAACTTCTTCTCTGGTTTTATTTAATAATATATCAATTCTTTTTAATTCATTAGCGTTCTGTCTAATGCTGTAGATTAATGGTGCGTACACCAAGGTTAAAATAATGTTCCAAAAAATAACAGGGCTTAAATCATCCATCAATAACTCCAAATATGAGGTCTTGGTCTGTCATAGCTATTTGATGCTATGTCCAGATGTATAAAGCGTGAACCATAACCTCCTTTCTGACTAACGCCTATGCCACTAAAACCACATTCAAGAGCGTAACCGACAACTTCGTAGGCTTCTGCTCCGCCTACCTTGACATCGACTGCTAATCCTTGTGCATGAATACCTGGTTTTTCTTTGGCAGCTTCTATCGGGTGCTCCTCAGAACGATAACCAGAATTGATTATTATTGGGAATCCAACTTTATTTCTCAATAATTGTAACTTATCTATTAATTCATGTGAAATGTTATTTTTGCCTGTGTGTTTACACGCAAATTCCTCTAAAGAGAAATTATCCCACGAACTCATTTGGTTAGACCTTTGGCCTTCTCATAGGTACGCATACCTCCTAATCCGAGCATACCAAGCAAGACGGTCATTAAAGAACTCATATCAAACTCTGGTAAATCGTATGATAAGCCTGCAACAGATATTGCAAAAATGGCAATCGGCTGAAGAATGAAGTGGTATGCCATAGCGAACGATAAACACCATCCAAGAAAAGGTCTCCACCCTGCAACGAATATACTACGATGGCCAGCTTCAATTTTATTAACTTCAATCTGAGCCATATTAGCTTTGTGGAGTTCTGTTTTAAGTTCATGTTCTAGTTTTTGTTTTAAATCTTTATCAGCAACGAACTTATCTAAGATCGTTGCTACTGGATCAATTAATTTTTCGATGACATTCATCAGAATTATTTTTTGTGTTGTTTTATAACTTTAAGGTCCATGTTTAAACTTGCTCCTTTGTGGGGAACATATTTTTCACCATGTTTCATCAAGGAAATATTCTTTCCTTGTTTCATAAAGTGATAACCTTTTGGTGCTTTTACTTTCATTTATTTTCCTTTCTTTTTCTTTTTCTTTTTTCCGTAACCGTACATCTCTTACTCCTTATTTCTTTTTCTTTGGAAAACCAGCTTTCATGTTAGCGTATGCTTTTTTAGAAATCGTTGATTTCTTTTTTGATCTGCTAGTTCCTTTTTTCTTTCTTGCGTTTATATTTGCGTATAATCCTTTTGGCATTTTTAACTCCTTACCATTTTTTACAAGACCAATATCTTGGTGTTAATTTATTAGGTGGATTGGTGTCGCACTTATGTCTTGCTCTAAAAGACTTCCTTCTTTTGGGTTGGTCTTTTTTGATAGTCATATTGGGATCACCAAAACGTAATAATTTTACTTGATCTTTTACTTTTGCCAGAACAGCAAACTTTTTGCTTTTTCCTGGTGTTCTTTTAGGTTTATTATAACCGCTAAACCTTTCACCTCTGTATGTAATAGCCATTAGTGTATCTTGTTCTCCTCAAAGGTAATTATTTCTGCATCATCAGAAAGCAAGAAGCCAAATAAGATCATAGCTTTTAGTTCTGCTTCTTCTTTATTTTGAGCAGTGATGTTCTCGCCTGTGTAGATTTCATCACCGTCTTGTATTTCAATAAAATAACTTTTATTGGTTGCCTTGTTGTCCGCCATTGTTAAATAATCCTTGTGCTTGTGTTTTAGCAACTTGTCTAATTACTTCTCTATCACGTTCCATCAGAGCTTTAATTTCAGCCTGATTGATCTGTGCACCAAATTTAGCTTGTAGTTCAGCAGACTTAATCATCATGTCTGCTTCAGCTTCGTCACGTTGTCTATCATCTTCCATTAAGATTTTCATACGATCTGTTTCAGCATCTATCATAGCCTTCTGAGCTTGGACTTGAGCTTTCTGTAGTTCAGCTTGTGCAAGCATTTCAGCAGGATCAGGTTTTTGCTGTTCAGGTTGTGGTGGCATAGGTGGTACTTGAGGATTGATAAAGGCATCAACATCTTTGAAGCCTGACATCTCAATCACCTTGCCTAAAGTATTGGCATACTGTTGTAGTGATACCAATGGATTACTTGGTCCTAGGGTTTGTAGGATTTGTTCTTGCTTTTGGGAAAGCTGTAACAAGAAATTAACTTTCTCTGCATCGCTTGATGGTGAGAGAGCTATATTAATAGACACATCTTTATCAGCATCCCAGAAACGTGGGTCTATTGGTACAAAACTATTATTAAGTCTGACCATTTCTTGTTGTTCTTGGTGTTTAATGATTAAACGATAAACCAATTTGAATAATGCTTTCATACCGCTTTCAGCAAAATGACGACATATTAGTTCTATTCTGCCTTGTGCTCCTGACATTGTGGCTGAAACTGCTTGAGCAGTTGAGCTTTGTAGAGCATCAGCGTTTAAACCAGCACTAGCTTTAGAAACACCACTACGGTTTTCTTTTGATTCATCTAAGTAACCTAAAACTGGGAAGGCTTCTTTACCAACAAAAGGCACAGCGAATGGTTGGACCATACCTGGTGCTCTCATTCTAATCGGCTGACCAATATCGGTGTTGAGGACATCATCAACATTAACTTGCCCTTCTACTATCCCCATTCTTGGGAAGATGGCGTGACCTAAACTGTCGAGTGTGTCTCTCATAATCTGAGATTTCGCTCTTTGAATAGGCATTAGATAATCTGCTGGACAACTACCAATCGAAGTGTGTGGTTCGGGATCAGGAGAAAAGAGAACTATTGGTAGATCATCCCAAGGGGAGACATGTACCACATTTACACCGTTACCAGCAGTACAAACCCTAATTCGTTCGTCTATGCCATCGCCATCTAAATCATAATTTAAATAATGTTCAACGTATAATACGTTTTTGTTTTTTGGATCAGGGCTATCAAATTCATCGTTAGCGTATGGGTTTCTAGCATTTTCTTCATCGTAAGAATCTGCATCAAGCATATTGCCTGACCCTGCATACTGTTCCATATCTTCTTGTTCGTAACCCATAGCAACTAACTCGCTCACTGTCTT
>Ga0181409_1000725_pt1 | contig 12849 bp, 7 predicted proteins | sample 32SPOviralmetaG_FD_130138 | JGI IMG/M metagenome (GOLD analysis project Ga0181409, IMG submission 130138) | Marine viral communities from the oligotrophic San Pedro Time Series (SPOT) site, San Pedro Channel, CA, USA - 32 SPOT_SRF_2012-05-30 | ecosystem: Environmental > Aquatic > Marine > Strait... | reverse complement strand
TCTTAATTGTACCTGAATAGCCATTTATACGCTCCCATAATCGGTAGTTGTAACAGTTGCATTAGCAACACTTCCATAATCATTAATAGCAGTAAGTGCGCCTGAGTTTAAACTTGATGCTACTAAATTAACATTTGCTATGTTTGCACCCACAAGGCCAATATCTGTTGCATCATTAGCAACAGTTGTAACATTAGCACTTATTCCAGAAACTGTAGTTACATTAGAAGAAATGCCAGCAACCGTATTTACATTTGAAATTGCTCCTGCCACCGTTCCAATGTCTGTGCCATCAGCAGCAACAGTATTAATATTAGAAGCATTACCAGCAACCGAAGTTACATTTGATGATATGCCAGCAACTGTAGTTACATTTGCTTTTATTGCAGCTAAACCAGATATAGCATCAGTTGCTGTTGTTCCATCCTCAATATCTGCAAGCGTTGCTATATCAGCCGTAACTTGAGCTAGAGTTTCTACATCAGTAATTGTTGGCCCATTTTCCATTGCACCAGTAGTGGCATTAAAACCAAGGACTCGGCCTTTCCTCGTTGACAGGCTAGGAATAGTTAAGGTTGGTGCATTTTCGCTGTCTGAGGCTCTTACACCTCTGCCTGATCTATCTTCATTGTCTGCTGCAATAGCTGTTAAAGTATCTAGCTGTGTATTTAAAGCTGCTCGATTGATTGCTTGTCCTGCAGAAAAATCTGTTACTCTTTCAATATCTATTCTTCGAACAATAGTAACTGCATCATTTAATGTAAGGCCAGAGCCAAAGGTTACAGTACCAGTATTACCATCACCACCAGAAACAGAATAATGTGTAGTAATTGCTTTTTGTACATCATTTACAAACACATTTAGATCTGCATCATCAAAAAACTCAAACGATACAGTAAATGCTGTTTGCCCTGACGTTGCAGTAAAATGTAAACGACCAGTATTTGCTGAAGAAGTTATAGCCATATAGTAATCCTTTTTTCTTTTATTGTCTGAAAATTATAAAAAGTACAACGCACAAATAAACTAGTACAAATTACTGCGACCACATTCTTGTGATTGCATTCATGTCATCTTTCCAAAACCACATTCGAGCAAATGGTAAGTTACGAACAACTTGCTTTGCACCTTCGCCATAATTACCAGAAGCAAAATCAACAACGCCTCTACTTATATCAGTAGCTATAGATGGGCCAGCACCAGCAATATTTGTTATTGCATCCATAGTATTAGGTTCTTGCGGAAACTTAGGGGCAAGAATACCATTAGATATATTTGGCCCACCAAGAGCTAATGAAGTATGCATCGATTGATAAAACAAATCACTATACAAAGCAGTAATACCACTAGCATCCCATGCTCGAGCAATTCTATCCTGTGCTGACATATCATCCCAAGCAAATTCTGCACCAGATAAAGAGTATCTTAATTTAACCGACAGATAACCAAGGCCAAGCATTGTCGTCATGCCAATAGCTCTATTCTTTAATTGACCATGAGCCATTGCGCCAACCATCTTATTTACGTTAGCAAACGTATAACTGTAAAACTGAAATGGTAATGCTAATAAACCGTTTTCTATTCTAGCATAACCTTTAACTGTTTTATCTTCTTTGTATCCAAAATTCTTTGCAATATGATGCGGCACAAAAACAACGCCATCATTTATTATCGGCCTATCTGCTGGCGTTGCAGCAAGAATAGTGTTTAACACACCAGAGTTCATTGCAGATCTAAATGTGTCTACTGTTTCTTGCTGTACTGCTTTTTGTTTTCTGTATTCTTCAAGAGCTAACTTGTTTATTGCATTTTCATAACCAACAATATCTTTTTCTTTAGTTTTTCTTTTTACTTTTTTAAATTCAGTTACTGTTTCTTCAAAAACCTCTTTTTCAAAAGTTACTTTATCTTTATTAAAAACAAAGAAATCACTCTTTCCACTTCCTAAAGAAACAGATGGATAATTAGAAGTAACAACCTCACCATATTTATTTTTAAATTGTTGATTCTTAGGAATATCCCAACCACCATCACCTCTATCAATAAGATGAACAGCATCTACAAAATGCTTTGATAAATATTTTTTAGCGTCCTTCATAAGTCCTTGAAGATTTTTCTGACTTTTATTCTTTCCTAATATTTTTAAATATTTTTCTGTAGAATCAATAACTAAAATCTTTGCGTCTTTTGCAAGATATGCGCCAACAGGTTCTAATTCTTCTTTCTTTAAACCTTTTTCTACAGTTACATATTCTTGTTTTTTATAATCATAAGAAATAAGATCTTCAGTTCCAGTTCCTTTTTTTACTTTTATATCTCCATATTTCCAACGACTTAAATCTTGAGTAAAATACATTACATTTCCAGCAAGCTTATCTCCTGTATTTAATGGAAATATAGATTTTCTTCTAAGATCATAACCATTTTTTAACAAAGATTCGACATTCTGTTTTCTAGTAAAGTGTACAAAATATGTGCCAGATGTATCTATGTTTTCTTTTCTTCTAAAGCCTACAACTTTTTTTTCTTTTGGAACTTCTCTAATAACTGTTGAAGATTTTAAAAATCCTAAATCTTTTGCGCTAAATCTTGTGTGCATAATTTCATGCAACATTACAAAGTTTGACCAATCTTTTGGTGAATCAAATATATCAGGAAGTGCTTTTACTCCCTCTACTTTAGGAGATAGCCATGCTTTTTCATCGAATTGTGTAGTTTCAATATACTCCCTATCAAAATTAATTGTATTTGATTTAGAATTATAAGAAGCAGGAACATATCTATTACCCTTACTTTTACCTACTAAACTGCCATCTTCATTAGCTTCAATAACTTTAACAGTGTTGCCTTCTATTTCTGGAATTAAAAAACTAGTCGACCATTCATCTGTATTTGCAACATACAAACCACCTTGAGTTTCTTGCCAAGGCGCTCTAGCTATTTCTTTTGCTCTTGCTTCATCAATCCCATACCGAGCCAACCATTCTATTTCAAATGGCGTTGCTTCTTTTTTACTTAACTTAATAGATCTTTCTATAATTGTATGACCTCGAGCAATACCATCAAGCGTTTTACTTAGTTGTGTTACTGGGCCAAGACCATTTAATGTATAAAAAGCATTTCGTGCTTTATTCCAAAACTCAGGTGCATCAACATTATTAGCCATATCGTCAACTAATCGAGCAAACGCACTACCTTTTAAAATATCAATAGCCTCACCAGAAAGCCTAACCTCTTTAGAACTTTTCATTCTAATGTCTTTATCAAGAATTGCTTGAATAGCTTTAATCATAACTGCACCATCATGTTCCATTATAACACGACCAAACTCAGGAATAGCAGCTACAAAACCAGACCCCATATAGTTAGTCGCAGCAGCTTCTTTTAAAGTGTATGCAATTCTTTGACTCATAGCAGATGGATTTCTTAAATCTGAAATAAAGTTTTTTGATGGATTTTTAAGAACAGCACCAGCAATACGCTCATACATAATATGAAAATCTCTCATATGCTTTCGCATTTCTTTTTCGCTTACATTTTTATTAATCATGTCGCGCTCAAGCTTAAAAGCAACATCATCAAGCTCAGCACCAAATTGTCTTCTAAACTCTAATCTAGGAGCAATTCTAGCTGTATATGTTTTCATTATTGCAAGCGGATCTTGCATAATAAAATCCCAAACTAAATGATTTGGAATATCTAATTTTCGATGCCTAAAATGTTTTGATCGACCATAACCAAAACCAATATTACCTTCATTAGTTGGATCTGCTTCATTAAGAATGTTATCTATAGTACTCTTAACTCGTTTAGCTATTGATTCTTCATCTTTAGGTAATGCTTTCTTCTTCCATTTGCCCTTTTTAAACTGCCATATAGTATTGTTTTTATAATACCAATCTTTAAGTACACCTTCTAATTTTGCTCTATCTTTTCTAATAGCGGCTTCATTCCAAAAACGTGGCAAAAACTTATCGTTAGAAACTTTTGCTGTATCATCAAATGCAGCTAATGAAAGTTCTAATTCTTCTTGTTGTCTCCCTAAAAAATTTACCCTTCCCTCTAATCGTTTTTTTATTCTAGCATTTTTAGCTTTACCTATATCATCAGTTAAACTTTCTATGCTTCTTTTGACATACGCTAGTTCATCAGCAATACCTTTTTTAGTTCCAATTAAACCAGCATCTTCAAGTTCACGTTCAGCTTTCTTAAAAAAATCATCAATAACACTAATAGATTTCTTTTCTACTTCTGAAAGTTTTTCTGCTCTTGTTGTTCTTTTTTCATTAATACCCCTTAACCAGCTTCCATAACTATCATCGCGCCTCATAACACTTCGATAGGATTGAACAACATCAACGTCCATAACAGCAGTATTTGCTAAGTTCATATCCTCACGAAATAAATTAATTAATGAGTCATGCGCCCTGACCCATTCGCCATTGCGAGCAGCAGCCCTTTGATAAACAGATAACGGACTAGCAATGCCAAGCTTGTTTGCAATAAGATTAAGGCCAGAGTCTCCACCTAACTTAACCATATATTCTTTTACCAAAGAAGGAGCAGTTGTGGATTGAAGAACTCTCTTCATAGGAGTGCTTACAAACTTGTAAAGAACGCTATCGGTAAACATATTATCAGCAATAGACCAAAGGTTTTCTGGTGTGTAACCTTGATCGAGTAGATCCCTAACAGCAGATTCTTTTTTGTAACTTGCTAGTTCTTGTTTAACAACTTGAAGCTCTTCATTTAACGCAGAGCCTTGGCCTTTTTTTTGTTGCTCTAGTTGAGCATTTAGATCAGCTTCTTTTGCTGATAGTTTATTTATTCTTGATGTTATTGTTTTTGGTTTAAATCGCTCGTGTGGTCTTGGCAAAGTGTTAAGGTTATTAAGATCATCCGCAGTAAGCTCAGAAATGTTTTCAATAGTTCTTACACTCTTACCATAGTTTTCTAAACCATCTCTAACTTTCTTAAGAGTAGAGGCTCTACGAGTTATAGGAATAGATATAGCCCCGCCAAAAGCAGCGCCAAACAAACCAGCCCCTATAATATTATAAGTACTTTCTGTAGAAGTCTGCATTGGATCAAACGGCTGTATAAGAAAACCCTCAGTTGCAGTTTGAATAGCAGCAGTACCCATACCTACACGAAAAGCACTTCTGCCAAAGCCAACAGTTGGCCCACCAAAAGGAAGCGCAACTAAATTTAATGGGTCAAACAAACCAGCGCCAAGCTGAGAAAGAAAAGATGAATTAGCTAATATCCTTCTTCTTTCTACAGACTCATTTATACCTCTTTTTAAATGAGCCATATGTGCTGGACTAGTTGCATGACGTAAGTTCATAGCAAACAAACCATGATCACCTAGATCTGCAAACGGATCATAACCCTCTTGCCTTTCTCTAGGAAATGTATGTTGACCTTTAATATGCTCGATAACTGGATCGTAAGTATATCCTATTGTCGCTTCGAGCGTTTGTTTAAAAGATGGACGTTCAGCAGTTTTCCTTGGTGAGTAAGGACTAAAGTCAATTGTAAAAGGATTTGTAACCATTATTTTCCAAGCTCTATTAATGCTTGCATTATCGCATTATACTCTGGGTCAGTTATTTTTTTATTATTATTTTTTGCAATATCTCTAAGTTCTAATAATAATTCACCAGCATATTTTCTTCTATCTCTGTTTGAAAGTTGCGAAGGATCTTCAACAAAGATAGCATTGTAAGCTTTAGTATAATTTTTTCTAGCTCTTTCTTTTTCTTGCGTGTTTAAAAGCGGTTCAAATAATGGCTTAGCATCATCAGAAATAGAACTAACTGTACTAATAATATTTGTAGATATTTTTTCTTTTATTGTTGGTCTATTTGCTATTTCTTGTGCTTTTTTGCTTGCTTCTTCTGATAAAATTTCTTTTTTATTTACTTTAAATATTTCAAACATAGGGTCTTTTGTAGAAACAAACACAGCATGATTTACACCTTCACCATCTTCATCAAGAGTTTCCATTTGATAAGCCACATTGTTCTCATCTACTAAAGCATACACCTGACCTTTTGTTTGAGTATCATAACCAACAGCAACAAAATTAACTTCACTAATTCTTTTGCTTTCAATAAAACCTTCTTCTGAAACAAAACCTTCTTTTATCATAACCCTATTAAGTTCTGCTCTAGCCCATGTAGCAAAGTCATCACCATGACCTTCAGTTGTAATATCTAACGCAAACGGAGATAAGTCAGAACTTGTTCCAAATGTCCTTACTCTTGGATCTTCTTTAGCTGTTGCTTTTAATACATTATCTTTAATTTTTTGTGGGTCAAATGTTTCGCCTGTTGCTTTTGCAGTTGCAAAACCAGCACGTAAACCAGACGCTACTCTTTCAGCAGTTTCTTCATCAGTAATTTCTAATACTTTGTATACATAAGCTATTGCATTAGGTGCTGATTTATCATCGCTAATTGGTAATGAGCTTAAAAATAAAGATCTAAAATTATCATCTGTCATAATTCTTAGAGTATCTTTGGCTATCGTTGTTAACGCAGCATCTCTTGCTCGATCATCTAACTCTGGATCTATATCCATCTCAGCAATAACAAGAGCATCAAGAACAGCTATATCTTCTTTACTTAAATTAGTATTATCAAGACCAGAAGACGGAAAGGTAACTCCAGACACGGGGTCTGTTGGATTACCAATAGATCTATAAAAACGTAATACCCTACTCAAAGACCTATTAGGATTAGCAAACCCTCCTTGAGAAGCGGCTTGCTTTAATACATTAATAATAGCTTGCGGTGGAACTTTGTTATATTTCTGAAGCTCCATTGTAAAGTTTTGAATGTTTTCAAAATTTTCTTCTGTTAATGGTATGTTTGGATTAGCAATAAAATCAGCAAGATCTTTATATCCTTTTGGAATATTTCCTTGAAAATAACCCTCAACTATTAATCTATTTTTTTCATTATTTTCTGTGTTACCTGTTACAGCACCTTCAATAGTAGCGGCCTTTTCAGCATCTAATCTTGCAGCTTCTAGCTTTTCACCAATTGAATTTTTTTTAGTATTGCTAGCTGTATTTAGTGTTAATTGACCCAGATGTTTTCTAGCAGCATCTAGCATATTTTTTTGTTCATCTGATAATGGAGAAACAACACCAGTATCTGTTGGTCTTTCTTTTCCGTTCTTTGCATAATAATCAAGAGCTAACAATAATCCCTCACTGTTTACTCCAGAATAAACTTGTCGAACAAAATCAGTACCAAGCAATGAGTCTAACTGTAATAACAAAGCTCTTTTTTGTTCTTGACTAACATCAGAAGAGTTAATTTCATCTTGTAAATCTTGCCCTACATTTGTGTAGTTAGTTCCCTCTGTAAGAATATCTGTATTATTTCTTAATTTATCTTCTAATACTGCTGCATTATCATATTGTTTTTGATATTTTTCATGCGCTTTTACATCACCAATACTATTCATTGCTGTTATAAGGCTACCAGCAAAATTAAAATCTTCTATTCCTAAGTCTTGCTCAAACTCAAGAAGTGCTTGAAGTCTATTACCAACATCAGGATTTTTATTTTTAATCTTTGCTAGTAAATTTTCATCACGACCAGCAAGATAAGTTTCTATATCTTTTAAATCATCAAAATCTGCATCAGCTACTATTTTACCTATCAATGTTTCAGCAGCGGTTTCAGCTAATTTTTTACTCGTAAGTAATCTTGTCTGAGAATCTTCTGTACTTTTACCAGAAAACTCGTCTTTGCTTGATTGTATAAGATCTTCTTGATACTCTTTATTAAGTTTACCCAAAATAGAAACGGTTGCCGAATCATCAGCTTGCCTTAAATGATTTTGTAAATCTTCAGTATTAATAAATGCTGATTCTAATTTTCTTCTAGTTGCTTGAACACTTGATTTAAAATTTAAATTATTTTCTGTTGTTTGAAGAAGCGGTAAAGCAAGTTCTTGAATCGCTTTCATTACTGAAGGGTCATCTTTATGACGTTTTAAAAGAAACGCAATTTGTTTTGCACCCACAGGTGCTTCATCAGGATCTCCTGAAGCTATTGCAAAAAATAATTGTTTTATTTCATTTATATTTAATATTGTATTTTTAAGCGTATGTTTAACTATTCCTCTAGCTCTTGCTATTTCTTTTCTTCTAGGCAATGTAAGTAAATCAGATGAATAAATATACTGGGCATCTAAATCAGTTTGGTTTCTTTCATTTATTGATTTGTCTAACTCCATAATAAGTTTTAAATCAGCGGTTTCATGAGCGTATTCTAAACCTATTAAATACTCTTCATTTGCAAAAGCATTAGCATTAGCCATATCTTTGTCATGTTCAGCAGCAGCCTCAAGTTGCAAGCCAGCATAAACATTGTTTGTTATGTTTGTTCCTTTGTTTTCTATTGCCTGAGTAAAAATAGAACTCTCAGAAACATTCATCATTTCTGCTGTGTAGTCTGTCATAGCTTTCTTAAAAGCTTCTGGACTGTTCCTAAATTTTACCCGAAACTCTTTTGCTTTTTCATTTAACTCAACATCTATTTCTGTTTCAAATCTAGTTGCTAAAGCTTTTCTTCTAGCATTACTTGCAATGCGACCAAAGCCTTTAGGTGCTTTATACGCTTGCGGTAAACCAGTTGCAGGATCAAGTGCAAGAACCTCTTCATCACTTAACTTTCCTACAGACTCAATGCCTCTTCGTTCTGCATTTTCAGCAGCACGTTTATAAAAAATATTTGACATTACATTAGAGCTATCAGCTAACGCTTCGCCTGTTATGACTCCAGCCCTAGAAGATCGAGCAACGCCAATTGTGCCAACTTTAAACTGTCTTGTTTCTTTTTTAGGAGCCATTGATATACCTACATAGTGTCCTGAAATTCCATCATACCACTCATTAAAGTAGTAAATGCTTTAACTTTTGCAGCTTTTTCCCTAGCCCTGCCTTCAACTCTTATTGTTGTAGCTTGCTGTTGAATTTTAGCTTGCTCAAACATACCCATAAGATCTGATCTTGATGTATCTTCAAAGGCTATTTCTTTTTGCCTATCTAAAAAAGCCTTAACAGAAGCATCATCTCTACCTCTAAATGTAGCTATATTTGATGAAAGATTATTACGATATAATTCTAATCTATCATTGTGTCTCTGCAATGCAGAAACCTTACTGCGTTTCTTTTCAGTTTCAGTAGCAAAAGCATCTAGCTCAGCACCTTTGCGTTCTGCTTTACCAGCACTAGCTATAGCACCAGCTTGCACAACTTTGCTTCCAAAAGCCAATAAAGTAAATGGATCTAAAGCCATTAAATAATTACCTCCGTAATAAAACCATTAATATGCATAAACAACGGATTTGCTTGTTCTATTGTTACTTGAGGATCTCTATTATATCCAAGCAATCTTACTTCTTTTTTGCCAGTAAATGATTCCTCAATATTTAATGGCTTACTATTTATTTTTATAGACTTGGTATTTTTCATATCAACAACAACATTTGTAATTCCTCGAAGACTTCCTGTTAATGGCCCAGCAGCCCCAGACGCATCTATAGGATTAGATATAATTTTTGATGTAAACTTTTTCCCAGCATAAGCATTTGTATATGGCGTACCAGAAAATGCCGATAAATCAACAGCACCAGAACCTACAGTAAATTCACCAAGATAATCAGTTTCAGTTCCATCTGTTGCTAAAATATCAACTGTTACACCATTTGCATATGCGGAGCTAACAGTAAGAGAGTTAGATGATACTGCGCCATAAATATAAGAATCTAAACCAATATCATCCTTAAACTCACAAAGTTTTAGTTTATTATTTGCATCATAAATATTTACAAACATTCTATCATCTATAGAAACCATAGAATCAAAACGACCATCAGTTACAAACTGAGTCCATGACGCTCTCTTTTCTGCTCTATTAGATGTAAACACTGCTGCATTTCCATCTGTCATAGACATCACAACATAAGAATCTGATTGATCAAATCCACTATGAACAACAGCCATATACTTAGGTGTATTAATTAAATGAGAAGCAATCGTTGATATTGCCGTAGAAGCATAAGCATCTTCAGCATCTGTAAATAAATATTCTCTAACTATTCGACCACTAGCTTGTGCAAAAACAGTTGCTCCATCTATTAACTGAGGCGTTGCAAATGAACAGCCATATGGTGTTTGCTCTCTAATCTGAGCGTTTGTTGGTGTAATTGCTTGATTAAGATAAGTCGGAACGTAAAGCTCACCAGTGCCAGCAAAGACTTGAAGATCACGACTTGAGACTAAATGACGTATTTCATGAACATCGCCAGTTGCGGCTGTTAATTGAATAGCTTCGTTATCTTGTGCAGTACCAACGTCATGATTAAAGTACTCACCTATTTGGCTCATATAAATAGAATCTGGTTCTGCAATAGTCCCAGCAAATACTAATCTGTTTTCATGAAACGATACGGCTGCTGGGTAGCCTCGTTTAGCAGACCAAGACTGCTCATCAAAGTTTGTTGTTGGGGCATGACTTGCTATTTTAGGTTTACCACCACCATCTTCTGAAGCATTTGCAGAACCTCCTGCTGTAACAGTATAAGTATTTTGATCTACTATTGAAGTAATGCTTCTTGCTCCATTTAAATTACTTGCACTTATACCTCCAACAGTATCCGCTAAACTAATTGTTATAGAGTCACTAACAGCATGACCGTGGTTGACTTGAGTAATCTCAATAGAGTCACTTCCATTTCTGGTTCTAATTGGATTAGATATTTCTAATGATATAATTAAATTATCTGATATAGTTCCAGTTGCTTGCGTTGTAGACTGAACGCTTGTTATTTGTATTTCATTATCACCATATCTAAGAATAACACCAACGTGTAATGAGCTAGCATAATTACCTCCGCTTTGACTACCTGTTGTATCAAAGTAAGCAGAACTTGTAGTTAAAGTTACCCCACTTCCAGAAGTAGCGCTTGGATCTAAAGTAACACCAACACCATGAAATTTAGAATAAGGTTGATAAGTTTCTTTGCTATCTGATCTTTCATCAAATGTATAAGTGCTTACTGTAAATGCAGTAAGACTAGTTCTTGTTAATATTCTAGGCGCAAATAATGGGTGACAGATAAACATTACATCACCCATTTGTGCAGCAGTATATTGCTGTAAGTATTCTTTATCAAAGGGAAGAGCAGCGCTACTAACATCAGCAGTTATAGTAGAAACTAAAGTTACAGTATCCGCATCTACAACTCTAAAGCATCTTACTTTTTGATGCTCAATAGAAATAATATACTGTTCATTATTATCAAAAATAAATGGAAAAAGATGTGATTGATCTGGATTACTTGAGTCGTAGGTTATTGAGTAATCATATATATGCTTTAAGCCTTGACGCTTTCTTGCACTACCCTCAGTAGTAACAATCATGTTTTGTATTTTTTGCGCTGAACTTGTGTAAATACCAGTGTCAGTTCTCATTATTAAAGAGTCACTTACTTCACCAAACTGAAAACTGTTTTGTGGAACTCGAATTTTTTGCACTAACTCAGCCTTTCAGTAACAAACCTTTTTGTATTAAGCTTCTTAGTTGTTTGAGCTTGAGAGTCTAGCCTTCGAGCTTTTATCAACTGTATGTTAGCTTGCTGATCCATAGCAGCAGATAATGAAGCATCTCTTGCTAATGATATTGCAAAAACAGCAGCCACAGAAAACTCAACTCCAAGGGTAAAATAAGGTGCCCATGATGATTCACTAGCTCGATAAATATAATCCGCAATCACTTCATCAGTAACGCTTGCATTGTTGAATATTTTATTTTCATAGATGTTATATTCAATTGGTAAATCTTGAACTGTAATAGCATTAATCATTAATGAATCTGAAGGTAATTGATAACTAGCATCCCATCTTCCTATTGGAGCATCTGCTAATCTACTTAATTGAGATTGCTTGGTCGCAAAACGCCAACGACTGCTTGTTAAAGCAGCCCTAACAATATCTTCGTATACTGCATCAGCTATATCAGACTCTGTAGTTCCGTCTGTAAAAGATTGAATGGGGTCTCCACCAATCAATAATGATGCGCGAGAGCAAATTTTTATTGCTGTGTTTGCAAAATCAGGCATATAAAGTTGGGGGCCGAAGCCCCCATCCCCTTAGTCGCTATCTGTTTCTGCTACTGCCGTACCGTCAGATACGTCAACAACAGAACCAGTATTACTTAACACAGTTACAAAACTTGTTGTTGGAGCATTAGTATCATGCACCATAATCAAGTCACGAACAGCAAGCATATTTGCTGCGCTGTTAAAGTAACCAGCCGTGTTTACAGTAGCAATTGCATCAACGGTAGCATATCTCCATAGGCTACCATTTGAATCACCACCAATACGAGTTAGTCCAGTTGCACTATAAGCCATTTTCTAACCCTCCTAGTTATTGTCTAATAGTTCATAGATACCATTGTCATCAATAACAACAGCGCCCATAGACATCATAGATGTTGCAAGGTGAGATACTTTCTCAGCAACGTAGTTGACTTCAGTTTGAACATCAGAATTGATACCCAAGCCAACAGCAGTTGTGTGATAGCACATACTCTTACCAGCAGCCACAGCAGACGTTGAGAAGATCTTAAAGCCTAAGAACTCTTTCATTGTCATGCCACCAGCATAAGGTAAGTTTTGATCACCAACAAAGTCAGATGATGCAAACTCTGTAATCAAGAACAGATCAGCAAAACCTTTTGGGTGCATAGCAATATAACGCTGTCCATCCTCAGGAAGATTAGCTGTTCCAAATGTTTCAAATACAGATAATAAATCTGCTTT
>Ga0181409_1000724_pt1 | contig 12865 bp, 17 predicted proteins | sample 32SPOviralmetaG_FD_130138 | JGI IMG/M metagenome (GOLD analysis project Ga0181409, IMG submission 130138) | Marine viral communities from the oligotrophic San Pedro Time Series (SPOT) site, San Pedro Channel, CA, USA - 32 SPOT_SRF_2012-05-30 | ecosystem: Environmental > Aquatic > Marine > Strait... | reverse complement strand
TTCCCGCACAATACAAGTGCCACCCAAGGCAAACGAATGGGCGGGAAATCAACAATTCAAGCGTCTTATTCCGAAGACGCAACCCATGTCGTGAAGTATACCGACAGCAAGGGCAAGCACGTGAACTCTTCAAAAGCGATGACAGCTGATAAAGCCAAGGAACACGCTATGAAGGGTAACAAAATGGATAAAGTTGGTGGCAACTATAAAGTGCATTCTGTCAGTGAAGATATGGCAGGTGACTCCGAGGAGATGCGCTCAAAGACACAACGCAAACTGACTCGTTTGTCTAAAATGAAAGCCAGACAAGAGAAAGAAACTGATGCTGGCTACAAAGCTGCAGTGAAAGAAGATGCAGCTGCAGACGCAAGACGCCATGCACGTGCAGATTCTAAGGGTTTGGCTACCACCAAAAAAGATACTAAAGATGATGGTGAGCACAAAGGTAAGAAAGCTGGAGACGAAAGCCATGGCGGTCATATCGTTATGCAACTCCGCAAAGCTGTTACCATTAACAAGCCAGTCAAATTTAAAGACGGCAGTTCGCATAATATCAGTAAAGCAGACGCGCATAAATACTTGTCAAAGTATACTGCTGCAGCTAGACCTGCTGATAAAGAAAAGATGCACAGTGCTCACGATTCACACGATTCATTCCAAAAACATATAAATAGTTAAACAATATCCAATTATAGGAGAGACAAAATGTCAGGTTGGGGAAAAGCAGACGATAAAACAAGCGCAGGCAGTATTGCGTTGGCAACTACTGGTGTCGTCACAGGAAATAGTACTGCCTTTACAACAGCTGCAGCAGTAGGAGATATTCTTACAGCAAACAGCATTGATTTTAGAATCACAGCAATTGCTTCAAATACCTCGTGTACTGTGGTAAATGCTGATACAGCAGGAGCGGCAATCGCTGCTATTGGTGCTGGTGAAAACTACACATTGAGTGAAAAGCCATCAGGAATGATTGCTGCAAACTCGGTTACTGGTTTCACTTCTGAAACAGTATTCGGTGTTGACGAAAACGAAATGGCAGCTAACAAAGCTGTTGGCGCAGGTCATGCTGGTTGGGTTCACGTTCGCACAAATGGTACTCGCAAGATTTCGGAAACACTTGTAGCATTGTCGAAAAACGGCATTACTGGTGATGCTGAAGATACAGAGTTTGAAGACTTCTTACTGTCTATCACTACTCAGCCTGCTGACAGCACTAAAGCTGCTGGACAAGCAGAGACATTCACTGTAGTGGCTGCATCTACTGGAACTGGTGGCACGATTACCTTCCAGTGGCAGTTGCAGACTGGCGGCACAGGTGACTTCACTAACATCTCGAATGCTGGTGTATACACCACAGCAACAACAGCTACCTTGAATATTTCAGACAACACTGGTCTTACAACTAATAAGTATCGTTGTGTAGTTAGTAAAACAGGCGCAGATGATGTAACATCTGACGCTGCCACACTGACTACAAGCTAATATAAATACTTTGAACAATAGGAGTATTTAAATGGCTGATCAAAAGTTAAGTGAATTAACTGCCGCAACTACTGCCGCCTCTGCCGATACTCTGTATCTGGTCAAGGGCGGTGCTAGTCAGAAGGTCACGATAGCAAATCTGTTTGCCGATGTTGACACTCCAGTCAAACTTGGTTCAACAGTTGCTATCGATGATTCTGAATCTCTTACTGGTGCTGGGGTTGTTTCGGTCGCAAAGACTGTGACAACTCTCAGCGATCCAGGAGCGACTGGAACATTGACTATTGCAGCAGGAACGACTGGTCAAATCAAGATTATTGCGATGATATCTAATACAACAGGTAATGTGTTGACATTAGATGATTCGGATCTCGGTCATGACACGGTTGTTTTCAACGAAAAAGGTGACACTGCGACTCTAATATATATTGGGTCTAAGTGGTGGGTCGTAGGAGGCACTGCCGCAGTTACCAACTAAAAGAAAAAAATATATTATGCAATTGAATGAATCAAATTTTTTGATCTACGCTATAAAAAAATATAATAACCCTCAATGCGAGGGCATGGAAGATTTAGAAGAAGATCTAAAAAGATTCAAATATCTTAAACGTCTTTTTCGTCGCTATGAGAAGAATGGTATTCTCAGCGAACGTCTGATCATCAATCATTTGATTGTATTGTATAATGTTTTCGGGTCTAATGCAACTGAGTTGTTATTCTACAAAACAGACCCAGAACACTTTGCTATATTAAAGTCTTTTCTGGTGTACCTAAATAGAGTACCACTAGAAATTATTGGGTCTAATGAGTATTCTGATATACCACTAGACGCCAATATATTGGATGAACTTAGGAAGCTATAATGTCAAGATTCGTAGATACAGTTGTTGCTTATAGGCTTCTACGCTTGTTGGCTACCCCGATAGAGCGCAGTGATGCGTTCAAAATGGGCATCATTGACCGCGATGGAACCAAGGTGAAAGACCCAGTTTCATCTCAGGAAATGGACGCATATTCCCTCCTTCAACGATTTGTATTCAAAGTACAAAAATCCCTAATGAAATCACCCGACCGCAATGCAAAAAGGTTGTTGACTTTTGCAGCTGCAATGGCTATACTTAAAGAAGAGTATACCGAAGATGATGAAGATAATGTTGATGCTTTATTAGAAGTCTTTATGGAAGATGAAGAAGTAATTAAACAAGCGGAACTATTAGAAAGTTCTAATCTTCTATCATTTAATAATTTCATGACCGAAGACCTCGCTGCAAATAGTGCAGGCGGTGGTGCTATTGACGGAATTGGAGTTGGACCAAAGGGTGAGCCTGGAAGAAATCCACGTTTCATGCCCCTCGTAAGAAGGAAAAAGAAGCGTGCCCCAAGCAGTCGAAACTAAAATAGCCGTATTATCCACGGAAGTTGGTCAAATGAAAGATCTGTTCGGAAAATTGGACGAATCTATCGACAAGATGACCACAATCTCTATCGCCATCCAGCAGATGCTGGCTGTCCATGAAACAGAAATAAAAAGCCAAACTCAAGATACTGAGGATCTCACAAAGTTGGTCGAGAAAAGACGCTCTGAGAATGATGAAAATCTGAAAGAACTGCACTCTCGAATCACAACAGGGAATAAAGAGATGGCTAAAGATATGCATAATACTGCTGCCCGTATTATGGAAGCGATAGAAGAACTCAAGGTTTCAATAGATTCCCGTGAAGAAAGTATCCGTGCTGATCAGCAGGAACTCGAACAACGTATCAACGACATCGAGAAAAGAGGGTACTTTATGATGGGTGTTGCTGCTCTGGGTGGTTTCATCGCTGGTGCATTCGACTGGATCTCTGAAATCTTTTCTTAAAATAATCCTTGTCTTTTAGATAGAAATGGGGCATAATATCCATTATGTCCTTATATGTAGATGTTAAATACCTGAATATGGCTTCCTCTCGCTTCGAACTATTCAAGCGAAAGGGAGAGTATCTATTCAATGTCCGTTGCCCAATCTGTGGCGATTCTCAGAAGAACAAGCGCAAGATGCGTGGATATCTCTTCAAGAAGAATAATGACCTCCTCTATAAATGCCATAACTGCCAGTGGTCTGGCTCGTTCGGTAAGTTACTGAAAGAGATCGACACCATTCTCTACAAGCAGTATGTCCTTGAACGGTTTGCTGATGGCGAGACTGGCAGAGGTAAGGGTCATTCTAAACCGCAGAAGGTGATGGACTTCAAACCAGTCTTCAAGAAGAAGACGCTTATTGATCAGCTGATGGATAAGTTGTCTATCCTCCCCCGAGACCACGAGGCAGTTGAATATGCTCTTGGTCGAGGACTACCAAAAGAATCTCTGAGCAGACTATATTATGTGGACAATGTCCAAAACGTGGTTGGTCTCAATGAGAAATACAAAGAATCTATAAAAACCACTGAGCCAAGACTAGCCATACCATTTATGGATGCTAGTGGTAGGTTGACTGCTGTATCGCTGCGAGGCATGCGCGGAGAGGCTCTACGGTACATTCTCGTGAAGGTGAACGAGGATGCTCCAACTGTCTACGGTATGGATACGGTCGATAAGAACAAGCCAGTTATCGTCGTTGAAGCACCACTTGACAGTCTATTCATCCCCAACAGCATCGCTTGTGCTGGCACTTCTTTCAACAAGATTGATGAGTTGGGGTTGATTAAGGAGCAGACTACCATCGTGTTCGACAACCAACCACGAAACAAAGAGGTGTGTAATTTGCTTGACAAGTACATAAATCTGGGGTATAATGTGGTTATCTGGCCAAGTAATGTCAGCGGTAAAGACATCAACGAGATGGAGAACGAGGGTATTGATTCTTATAAATTAATAACAGACAACACTTTTAGTGGTCTAGCTGCAAAAGCCAAATATTCGTTATGGAGAAAAATATGAGTAAAGAAATAGTTGAGATGTATCGTAGTGTGATGGACTTGAGGTTTAATCCACTGAGGTTTATCCCAGACCCTGTCCTTCAGGGTTATCTGTTGATGGCACTGTTTGTAATGTGGTCTGCCTTTTTTGGTTTGATTGCAATCTTTTATCTCGGATGGCTTGGATATAGTATTCCAGTATCTATCGGTGTTCACATGGCAATAATCGTGCCAACAATTATAACCAATGCAGTATTCTTAGATGCGGAGAAAGCAAGAAAATGAGTCAAGTGAGTTTAGTCGCGCTGAGCAAACCATCAGCGACAACAGATTGTAGTACAGCAAGCGAATTGGTAGCATATACTGCACGTGTGAGTAATCCAGGAAATCAAAGCAATAAAAAGACTGCCCCAAAGTTGTTGAGTTATTTGATGCGCGAGGATCACTGGTCACCGTTTGAGATGGTTCATATGACGATGGAAATTAAGACGACACGAGATATCGCTCGTCAGATCCTACGTCACCGATCCTTTTCTTTCCAAGAGTTTAGTCAGCGATATGCTGAGGCGACTGAATGGGAAACACGTGAAGCTAGACTCCAAGATCCTAAAAACAGACAGAACTCGGTTGAGACCGAAGATAGACTCTTACAAGAGTCTTGGAATATGCAACAAACAAGAGTAATTCAAGCAGCAAAAGAAGCATACGATTGGGCACTGGAGCGCGGCATTGCAAAAGAACAAGCACGTGCTGTCCTCCCAGAAGGTAACACGATGTCTACGTTATACATGGCTGGTTCATTACGCTCATGGATTCACTACTGCGACCTGCGACGTGCTAATGGTACGCAGAAAGAACATATGATTGTAGCTGATCAGTGCTGGCAAATTATCGGACAGCACTTCCCAGACATTGTCAAGGCACTCAACGAATAATAATAAAAACCTAAATAGATTTACCTTCAGGAGATATAAATGGCAAAACGAGAATATATGGGGATTCAGATCGATGAATCCCGCGACGAATTATTTGACAAACTAGGTATTCAGCGTCTACAAGAAAGCTATATGCGAGACGAAGAAACTACACCTCAAGAGAGGTTTGCATATGTCAGTAAATCATTCTCGTCAAATCCAGAACACGCACAAAGATTATATGAATACAGCAGTAAACATTGGCTCTCATACTCAACTCCTATCCTTTCATATGGTCGCTCTAAGCGTGGTATGCCTATCTCTTGTTTTCTCAATTACATTGAGGACACGGCTGATGGTCTTGTTCAGAACTTCAGTGAGACAGCATGGCTCTCTATGCTTGGTGGCGGTGTTGGTATTGGGTTTGGCATTCGCTCAGCCGATGAGAAGTCTGTGGGCGTTATGCCTCACCTCAAAACCTATGATGCAAGTTCCCTTGCGTATCGACAAGGCAAAACTAGACGCGGAAGTTATGCCGCTTACTTAGACATTTCACATCCAGATATTATGATGTTCCTCGAAATGCGGAAGCCGACTGGCGACCAGAATATGCGTGCACTCAATTTGCACCATGGTATCAATATCAGCGATCGCTTTATGGAAGTTGTTGAGCGATGCATGCAAGACCCTGATGCAGATGATGGGTTTAATTTATGTGACCCACATAGCGGTGCAGTCCGCGAAACAGTGTCAGCAAAGGCACTATGGCAAAAGATTCTCGAGTTGCGTATGGAAACTGGTGAACCATACATTCATTTCATTGATCAAAGCAACCGAAAAATGCCTGAGTTCCAAAAAGAACTCGGTCTTAAAATCCACCAGTCTAACCTCTGTTCAGAGATTATTCTCCCCACAAACGAAGAAAGAACTGCAGTTTGCTGTCTGTCTTCAGTGAACTTAGAAAATTATGATGCTTGGTCGAAAGATCCTATGTTCCTGAAAGATATGGCTGAGATGCTCGACAATGTTCTTCAGTTCTTTATTGATAATGCTCCTGACTCTGTAGCGCGAGCAAAGTTTAGTGCTACACGTGAACGCTCCATCGGTATCGGTGCTCTGGGATTCCATGCATATCTTCAGAAGAAAGGTATTGCGTGGGAAAGCGCAATCGCCAAGGGTGCGAATATGCGTATGTTCAGACTCATCAGGAGTAAACTCGATGAAGCAAATCTTCAATTGGGGAAGTCGCGAGGAGAAGCCCCAGACGCTAAAGGAACAGGCAAGCGATTTAGCCATGTTATGGCTATCGCTCCTAATGCTTCCTCCTCTATTATTATGGGAAACACTAGCCCTTCTATTGAACCTTTTAGAGCGAATGCCTATCGACAGGACACTCTATCGGGAGCTTTTCTTAACAAAAACAAGTATCTGGATCAACTCATTAAAGCAAAATGTGAGGAAGATTCAAAGCTGGATTATGATGAAACTTGGTCGTCAATAATCGCGAACGATGGGTCTGTTCAGCATCTCAAGTGTCTCACAGATGATGAAAAGTATATATACAAGACCTCTATGGAGATCGATCAAAGATGGTTGATTGAGCATGCTGCAGATCGTCAATCATTCATTGACCAAGCACAATCACTCAATCTATTCTTCCGTCCTGACGTCAACATTAAATACCTCCACGCAATCCATTACTTGGCATGGAAGCAAGGATTGAAGACTCTATACTACTGCCGATCTGAAAAACTCGGTAAAGCTGATAGAGTCTCGAAGCGGATTGAACGCCAAGTGATAAATGAAATTGATATGAGTGCGTTGGTGAATGATGAAGAATGTATCGCATGTGAGGGATAACATCCCCCACGATAAGCGTATCGGTGTATGCGTTTCTGGTGGTTGGGATAGTGCTGTTCTTTGGTATATTGTATATAATGAGTGTAAGAAGCGAGGACAAAGCTGTCGTCCATACACAGTCCCCAAGATCGATGGGGCAGTAAATTATGCAAATAAAATACTACAATGGTCTGGATATGATGCAGAAACTAATGTAGTTGGGTGTGTCGATGCTGAAGATCCATCTGAATATGTAACGAGTGGCATCATCGACATTTTTGTGAAAGGTTATGCTGATATTGTATATGTCGCTGTAACCAAATATTATGATGGTATGGATCCTGATCACGAACGTCAGCATGCCAGTCAGTATAACGCTGAAGATATTTGTATTCAACCATTTCATAATTTGACAAAAGATCAAACCGTGAAGATGGCATTTGATTTGGGTATCGCTGAAGAAATTATGGATATAACCCATAGTTGTACTGAACTCGACGAGGGCAGATGTGGCTATTGTCCTTGGTGTAAAGAGCGCGAATGGGCGTTCGACCAAATAGGTGAAGTTGATGCTGGAACAAATTGATGTAAACATCGAGGAAGTAAATCCTTCGATGTCTGAAATGGTTATGAAATCTCTACAAAAGAATTTAATTGTAGTTATGAAAGGGCAATCAACCAATCCGATCTATCTTTCCAGACTCATTCATAATATGAGTCATATTGCAAATTGGAACCAGATGGCTTGGGACACTGACGGAAACATGCTCGGTCAGCCTACTGAATACACTGATCCGTGGTCTGTCGATACCGTACCTGTGCAACGAGTCACTGGTGAAAAGAAAGACGAGGAATTCACTGGAATATTTCCAGTAGGAGAACTTGATTGGCATGCAAATCTGAATGGACCAACGAGAGCAGATGGCGTGGCGTTGCAAGGAATCAGGGATGTAGCTGGAACGGTAACTTCTTGGATCAATACTGCTGTGGCAGTCAAGGCAATGAAAGAAGAATTACCCAGTCTGTATGATGACTTACATGATGTGTGGTGTGATTATAGGTATCAAGGTGGTATAGGGTGGTCAACACCTGCAAACGAAATGCAATACAATTATATGATGAGAGAAGTCACTGAATATTCAATGCGAGTCTTACAACGAAATGTGGCTGGTGTTGAGGGGATGTATCTTTATACGAATAACGATCAAACATCACAACACAGTGGCTTGATAGAAGAAGTACAAATGTTCTTGCATCAGGAACGATTTATGTATCATCATGAGTGGGAAGTTGGTGACATCGTGTTGAGTGATCAACTGTTGACGTTACACAAAAGACAACTCTGCTCTGAAGAGGTATTACAAAAAAGAATATTACATAGGTGGACATTCCCCATAAGCAATGCGGAAGATCCTGAATTTATATTAAAAAGGAATTTACATGAGAGTCTTAATTAAATCAAGAGATGACTGCTCTTTCTGCAGTCAAGCAAAACAGTTTTTAGATGGTATGGAAATCGAATTTGACGAAGAATATCAACCAACTGGTCAGGTTCCTCAAATTTATGCAGGCGATACGCACATCGGTGGATATACAGAATTAGTGCAACTTTCACAATCACTTACTGAATGGGACGAAACCTTCAATGGCTAAAAAATTAAATCTACAAGATGAGCGCGACTACTTCAAACCTTTTAACTATCCGTGGGCATACGAAGCATGGCTCAAACACGAGCAATCACATTGGCTTCACACAGAAGTACCGATGGCTGAAGATGTTAAAGATTGGAAGAATAAACTCAGCGAGGCTGAGCAGTCTTTCCTGACAAACATCTTTCGTTTCTTCACACAGGGCGATATTGATGTTGCTGGTGGTTATGTTACCAACTATCTTCCTCACTTCCCACAACCTGAAGTTCGTATGATGCTTGCTGGATTTGCAGCACGTGAAGCATTACACGTTGCGGCATACTCTCATCTGATTGAGACTCTTGGCATGCCTGAGTCAACATACAGTGAGTTCCTTGAGTATGAAGCGATGAAAGACAAGCACGAATATTTCATGGAGATGTCTAACGCATCTCAGGATAAGAAAACTGTCGCGACTAACATTGCTGCGTTCTCTGCATTCACTGAAGGTATGCAGTTGTTCTCCTCGTTCATTATGTTGTTGAACTTCCCACGTCATGGTAAGATGAAAGGCATGGGTCAGATTGTTACTTGGTCGATCGTAGACGAAACTATGCATGCTGAGTCAATGATTAAACTGTTTAGACAGTATGTCGAAGAGAACCTCGAGATCTGGAATGACGACCTCAAAGGCAAGATTTATTCTATCGCTGAGAAAATGGTAGAACTCGAGGACAAGTTTATCGACCTCGCATTTGCCATGGGTGAAATGCAGGATCTCACCTCTGATGAAGTGAAGAAGTATATCCGTTACATTTGCGATCGTCGTCTGATCAGTCTCGGTATGAAGGGCATCTTCAAAGTGAAGAAGAATCCACTACCATGGGTTGAAGAGATGATCAATGCTCCTACTCACACAAACTTCTTTGAGAACCGTGCCACCGATTATGCTCGTGGAGCACTTGAAGGTGATTGGGGTGACGTATGGGGGTCAGCAGCATAAATGGTAAAGCAAAGATGCGAATGTTCCTCGTGTGATGCCATATTTTGGGTTGAGCACGAGATGGACAAAAACTTTTATCCAGTAACTCACTGCACTTTCTGTGGCGACGAACTCGATATTGAAGACGAGTTAGAACTGGATTACGGAGAAGAGTACGATGTATGAATATTCTGCAACAATTAGGCGTGTGGTTGATGGTGATACTGTGGATGTCGATATTGACCTTGGGTTCGGTGTTATTCTTTCTAATCAGCGTATTCGGCTGTACGGTATTGATACTCCTGAGTCGCGGACACGAGATCCTATCGAAAAGGTTTTCGGGAAAATGGCGGGATCGTTCCTCAAAGACAAACTTGGGGAACGATGCACTCTCCGCACTCGAATGGACGGAAAAGGTAAATTCGGAAGAATCCTCGGAGAGTTTATTACAGAGGATTCGGAAGATGACGGAATGACAGTCAATGAGATTATGATTCGTGATAATCTGGCGGTTGCCTATCACGGTCAATCAAAGAATGACATCGAAGCGGAACACCTGAAGAACCGACAGATCCTAATCGAACGTCTGGATATGATGCTATAATACACTTCCTAAATAGTGTATGGCTAAAAAACGGAAACCTAAAGAAAAACAGGTTCACCGAGTTTACTGCACATATTTTCCGAATGGCGATTACTACATAGGATATTCGGGTAAACCGCAGAAACTGTATGAAAAGTATTATGGCTCGTCTAAGTATGTGCTGCAATATGAAGGTGAATTAGTGAAAGAAACGATTGCTGAGTTCGAGAAGAAATCTTGGGCGAAGATGCAAGAGTTTCTGCTGCAATGGCAACAGAGGCACGATCCAAAGTGCCTCAACTCTATGTTGAATATACGATTGAACAAAGAGCCATTAGCAGAGTTTGTAGAATTAGAGTGGAAACCTTATGCTGATCGATCACATTAAAACAGATCGCTTCTCGATTGGATGTCTTGGAAGAAGTGGAAGCAGAACGATCGCAGATTTTTTATCTGGCTATTATTCTACATTAGTCCCATTTGCAGTAAGGACAAGATTTTTATATGACCTGAATAACCTTTCAGAAAACGAAAGGGATATTGTCTTGAAGTCTATGGAAGTCAATAAATTCCTATTTCAATTGGTGAAAGATGGATTCTTTCCACACCACCGTATAACACAGACCTCTATAGAAGATTTCAATAATTACGATGCACCCACCAAAATACTGGTTTTGCGTCACCCGCTAGAGAGAGCGAAAAGCGGTTCAGACATTAAATTAGAACCAACCTTCCATGGAATGCCGTGTTTGTCTAGCATTGATTTCGAAGGAGTTGATTATATTATTGACTTTAATGAATTGAGCGAGTATACTAATCTCTTGCACCTCGGAAGTTATGCATATGATAACCAAACAGCAGAAGAAATAGATTCTTATGACATAAATTCAGATCTATTCGATATTGAAGCATCAACTAAAGATTGGCGTCCTTCCGATTATGATTACGAGGAAGAAGTAAAGATATATGACGATGTATTGGAAACTAAAGAACGATTACCAATAGGTCTGTGGAAGGATCTAACCAGAAACATTAATGAAATGAATTTACCCTCAATGTTTACTGGCATAAGATATAGGAAGTAAACTATGGGATATGTAATATTACTATTCGCATCCGCTCTGGGTGTTTCAGCTGTTGCTGGTTATTTCTCGATCGTCGGTTTGATGGCGATCTTCCCTGCAGCTGCAATGTCTATCCTAGCGATGGGTGTTGTCCTTGAAGTCGCTAAACTGGTGACAGCATCATGGCTGTATCAAAACTGGGAACGTGCCAATATCTTTATGAAGGCATATTTCATCCCAGCAGTCGCAATCCTATCAATCATCACATCAATGGGTATCTTCGGATTCCTATCTAAAGCGCATATTGATCAGGGCGTGGAAAGCGGAGACGCGACAGCCAAGATCGAGAGACTGGACATCCGTATCGCATCTAATGATAAGGCGATCTCTCGCGCTCAAACCACTCTCGATAATTTTGATGCAACACTAGATCGCTACACCGATCTCGGATATGTTACTCGTGGTCTGGATGCTCGCAAAGAGCAAGCAGAAGAGCGCGAGATTATGCGTTCTATCATCGACAAAGCAGAAGCTGAGAACGATGGTCTGTATGACACGAGGTCTGAGATGTCTGCCGAGGTTCGAGCATTCGAGGTAGAGGTTGGTCCAATCAAATATATTGCGGATCTGCTTTATGATGATGGCAGGCAAAACTTGGAAGAAGCAGTTCGGTTTGTAATCATTATGCTTGTACTGGTATTCGACCCTCTTGCTATCCTACTCGTTATCGCGGCAAATATGCAGTTGAATATGGCTACAGGTAAACGCATCGAGTTTATGTCTCTGGATGAAACTGCAACCGAAACACCCATGGAAGAGTTTGTAGAAGACTTGGATGATGTGCCCGAAGAAACGGTAGAAGACAAACCTATAGAAACTGACGAAGCATTTGAAGATGCCATGGATAAAATCAGTGCTGGTGAAAGTCTAAACCCCGTTGACAGAAAATCTATCAAGTCTAATCTACAATGGTTGATTGATAAAAAGGGAAAATGATGATGTGGAAGTATGAAGATATTGATCAGATCAATATCGAAATATCTAGTTTATGTAATTCAATATGCGCTTGGTGTCCTCGTTACGAGAATATGTCAACAGTAGTCAACAAACAACTAGAACCTCAGTACATAACGATTGACCAATTCAAACAATGGTTCCCACCAGAATTAATATCTCGCGTAAAACACTGGACATACTCTGGTGATTATGGTGATGCAGGAACAAATCCAGACCTCCCCGAAATCTTCAGATATACCTTCGAACATAACCCAGAAGCTAGTGTTCAAGTCAATACCAATGGAGGAATGAAGACCCCCAAATTCTGGAAAGAATTAGGTGAAATATTCTCAGAGAAAGAACAGAGAAAGATGATATTCTCGATAGATGGTCTTGAGGATACCAATCATTTGTATCGTCGCAACGTGAAATGGCAAAAAGTAATGGATAATGTTACTGCTTATTTGGCTTC
>Ga0181409_1000723_pt1 | contig 12868 bp, 15 predicted proteins | sample 32SPOviralmetaG_FD_130138 | JGI IMG/M metagenome (GOLD analysis project Ga0181409, IMG submission 130138) | Marine viral communities from the oligotrophic San Pedro Time Series (SPOT) site, San Pedro Channel, CA, USA - 32 SPOT_SRF_2012-05-30 | ecosystem: Environmental > Aquatic > Marine > Strait... | reverse complement strand
TTGCGTCTGTATAATATTGATTTGTTCCTTCACTTAAATTACTAGTTGTTAATGTACCAAAATTAGCAATATTACCACTACTACCTAAAGCAATACTAGTACCATTAACTGTAAGACTGCTGTTTGCTAATTCACTATTAGTTAATAGTAATGCACTTTTTTGTGTTATTGATGCATAATACTTTGAACCATCATAAAACACGTTCATGATATTCCATGCACTAGGATCAGTATCTAAATCTGTACTTTCATTAGCAAAATTCCAATCTGTCCAATTAGAAGGCGTAGTTGTGGTATCTATTAATTTACCACCGCCACCATCTTGTGTTAAAATTAGTGTTGCACTACCACCTGAGGATATATTGTTTAATGTTATACCTGTAACATTACCAGTTAAAGTTAAAGTATGTACGGTACCACTTGCAATGTTTACAGATACTGCTCCGCTGACACTTCCGCCACTTACTATTGTTTCTTGGTATTTTTTTAGTGTTAAATCATCTAAATTAGATGTAAATCCAATAACACCTGTTACATTATTGTATGTTATTGGTAAGGTATTGCCGATTGCAAGTCTGATATCAGCGGTACTAGTAGTAATTGCGTTTCCTACTACTACATTTGAAATTGTTGATGCTACACTTACATTAACTAAATCCTGACTAAGAGATACTGTAGGTTCTGTAACTGCTACGGTTATATTTGATACGGCCATTACAGTCTCCTTATGTTGTTAATGATACGAAAGATGTGTCTGCTAATATATTTCCAATTGCTTTATCACCAGGTTTGTATCTTTCTAATACTGCCCATCTATGTGATTCTGTTACAGTAGGCGTTACACCTGTGTTTGTCCATGCGACTGAGAATATTGTGATTGGTACATTTGTTCTTGCATCTGGCATCAAAACGTTTCCTGCATATAAATTTGCAGGCATTGTAATATTAACTGTTCCTTGTGCGTTGTTTCTGTTAGAAACATTTACTGCACTTACATCTACATTAGCAAAATATCCTACTACTGAACTTGTAGTAAAATTTGGATTACCGTCATTGGTGTTGTACGTTAAAGTATCTACAACTATTGTTTGGGAATCTAACTCAAATGTATAATTACTTATATCAGTATTATAATTATAGGTAAATGTTTTTTGTTCTGATGGGAACTTTTCAATGACTTGTACATTATCTGCACCGCCAATGTAGTTCTTAAATGATAAGAGTCTACCGCTCATGTTATTCTCCTGTTGGATACGGAATAATCCGTGTTCGTATTATCCCTTTTGTTATATTTATCTAATTTCCATTATTTATAAATGGATTAACTAGGAAATCCTTAAACCCTGTACCGCTTATTTGTACTTTTGCTACAGATACATTTGCTCCTGGCATACCTGTATTTCCTGGTCCTATTCCTAGTAACATGCCTTGCCCTGATTGTCCAATACCTGCATAATTTATGTATGAAGATTCACTAGTTCCTGGTATATTGTAGTGTTTAATTTGTTGATATGTAGGACTATCTGGTTTAGAATCTATACTCATCAGTGATTGTACTTCACTATTAGCATTACCAGTGTAGGAAAATGCATATATGTTTCCGTCAATTCCTAATGTAGAATCTATATACACATTACTAGATAGATATGTGATATTACCTTCTGTAAGTGTAATATTAGAATCAACTAAAGATTCTAAATAGTCAGCATTACCAGTATTAGATTTCAAAGTATATCCACCCACATTAGCAACATATCCTGCTCTCCATGATTCACCATTAAGAGTAGTTATATTAGCATCTGTAAGACCACTAAATGTAACTGGTTCATCAAGACCAATGCGATCATGCGAATGACCTCCGTCAAACACATATACATCAACTGGGTTCGCTGAACCGCGATTTACTACTTTACTTAACACGGCAGTTACACGGCCAGGCTTAACATTAATGTTACCATTAGTAGTTGCTGTATTAGATACTGGATTATAAATCATCATATGATTAGATCTATAAGGTAAGAAATATATATTTTTATCTACACCTAATTGTGCTGTTCCAAAATAAGAACCACTAGTGAATAATGGTTTTGTTTCTGAAAATGCTACTTCTCCTCCTGAAGGTATAAAATTAGCACCTGTGCTATCTAAAAACGTAAATCTTCCACTGGGTTGTCCACTAATATAAATTTTTTCATTATCCGGACTTGCGGCCGCGGCTAAACCAGGTCCTCCACTACCATAAGTTGGAGAACTAGGTAAAGCAGTTGAACCATAGAAACCGCTGGAAGTATTTAACAGATAAGCCAATGAATCAGTCGCTCCAAACCCGTTTCTCATTACTAAAACCAGACTACCTTGTAAATTACTTAGACCTCCCCAAGGTATAAGTATAGGATTACTTATAAGGAAATCACCAGGAACATTTATATTTTGTGCGGCACTTGATACTGAATTTGTGCCATTTATTAAATCAATTTGTGCTATTTGAGCAGGACTATTTCTTCTTAACGATATAAGCATGCCAGATGTTGAATCTGCAACTATTTGTGAATGCCCAGACATTTCTACACCATTATTTAAATTTACGGCTATATTTGCAATGTTTCCTGATTCGTCATCATACGCCCATAAAGGACCATATTGATTTCCAAATGCACCTGTTGTAATATAAATGTTACCATTAAGTGTTGTTTGTACAGATAAATTATCGCCTATACTACCGGCACTTACATTAGGAACAAAATTGTGTTCTTCACTTATATGTATATTGCTAGGTGCTCCAGTACTTGTAAACCCTTGTATTATCTCAGTAAACACAGTCACGTTAGGCAGGTCAGGCCAACCGGGATAGCCTGTAAATCTTGTACTTTTACCAGGTTGTTTTCCTCTAAAAAATTTACTACTTCCTATAGGCATTGTTTACTCCGGTTGCGTTGGCCATGTTACATCTTCTCTGTTTGTGGCACTTGTATTGTTAGCAGGAACATCACGTAATGCTTGTCTGTATGTTTGCCATTCTGTTTTCTTACTGTCACTTAAAGGTGAATCTACACCTTGTGTCCAGTCACAGGCTTTAAGTAAATTGTTTCTGCGTTCTCTCATCCAACTATCTATGTTAAATGTTGTAAAAGGATTTTCTTGTGATTCTACTTCTAATGTTTCTAAATTTATTTTGTATTCCATTGTGTTTGGAACATATCCGTTTATACTTGCTAAATTACTACCTTGTTGTAACTGCAAAGCCAATATTGAATCACTCATACGTCTACAGGATTCTATTACTCCTGTATCTGTTTTATATATTATTCTATGCATTACTTTTCACCTTTTGTGATACGTTTCATTTCATATGCCATGTTACCTACACTTCTAGGAAATGAATTTGCTGTATCTAATGTACTATATCCTTGTATTTTCATAGTCGCTTGTACTGGTTTCATATCAGCAGGTAGACTATGTGCTGTAGGATCTAGTTCTACCTTTTTAGTATCAGTTAATTGTGGAGGTGCACCTGTTATATTTGTAAAGGTTACACCGCCGCCTGTAATTGGTATGTTAGCACTATGAGTAGTATTTGCATATTGTAATGTTACTTCGTTACGAAAACCTGCATCATACCCTCCGCCTGGTATAACACCACCTAGATTACCTACCGCTGTAAATGTATAATCTCCTATATCTACACCTGATATATCATACACTTCTGGTGTAATCAAGTCATTGAATGTAGTACCATTTACCACATTTGTATTACCTAGTCCTGCGTTTTCTAACTGAGCACCTGCACCAAATATTTGCATAGCAGGATTTGTAACAACATTACCGAATACTGACCCTGGTAATGCTGATTAATTTCCGTATGTACCATTATATACTTGCGGTATGAATATAGGAGGTATAATAGGTATTCTTGGTAAATCTATATTACCTAAAGGAGGTGTTTCAGTTGCTATAGGATGTGTATAGTAACTATCTGAATATTCTATAGCACTTATTTGTGCTGTTACCATACCTGTTTCGTCTTGTTGTTCTGTTACTCTCATAACACGGAATAATTTATCTGTCCAACCGTATAAATTATTAGTAACCTTTATAACATCACCAACATCACTTTGAATTCCGCTAAAATCACTTACGAATTGAATTACTGTTCCTACTCTGCTTTGATTAAGGTCAATGTTTGCTAATATTTCTGCTCTCACATTGTCATTAATCATATCTAATTTGTAATTTAACACATTATCTGGTTCATTAGGATTTCTATCTGCTGGAGGTGTTGTTATTTTTACTGTATTTGTTTGGTCTTTACGTTGTTTATCCATAAATTCAACTTCTACACCATTATATAGTGCATATAATTCTGTTGAACTTATGTCTATTTTGCTAACTATGTTGTCATCATTATATACTAAACAGTTAGCCTTTTCGGCAGTACTAAGTGCTCTGTTTGGTATTGCTTTGAACTTACCATCTTTAACATTGAATGAAAAGAATGTACCCGCTGACTGACATAATTTATCTATGTTTGTTGAACATACATCAAATGTACTTAACATACCGTTTATTTCATAACGTTTCAGTGTTGTGCTTACATTACTAGCATTTGTATAACTAACAAGTTCATTACTATAACCTTTCATTGCTGTATTGGCAGTACCTGTTATACTTGTTACATCTATTTGACTAGTACTAAGTCCTGCGCCATATCGACTATCTGTAAGGTAATCGAATAAACAATCACCAGGATTGTTTAGTGTGTTATTCATTTTAAAGGTCATTTGCGGTAAACCATTTAAACCGTTTTCAGCATCGTAATCTATCTGTAGTACAGCAAACACCATGTTATTTGCTGTATGATTTGCTCCCCAATGAGGTACTATACTTGTAGCAGATGCACCACCTACTGCAGGAAATATACAATCAGTAGCACCACTACCACCTGCATATATGTTTAACCTTACATTACCTGCATAACTTGTATCTGTACTTTGGTTAGGATCTCTGTGACTTGTTACTGAATTTCCAGAAAAGAATAATTCTACATCATTCATAAACACTTGACTGCAACTAAATGTTCCTGTTTGTGTTTCTTCTGATAATGCAATACAATATGTCATTGTTTTGTTCTCATTACTAATTGCGGCATCAAATATAGGACCACTAGTAAATGCTTGTCCATATAGTACTGGTAATTTATTATCTGTTGCTGGTGGTAACTGTATACTAGTACCTGGGTCTGCACCTTGATCAAAAGAAGGTGGTTTAAATACACCTAATGCTCTTGCTGTACCATAAGCAAGTCCACCTGCTATAACTGATGTTGCAATAGTGGCTAAAACACCAGTTAATCCTACTGCTCCTACTATTGCTGTTGCTATTGCTGTAAATACTGCCATTGTTAACCTCTAAATGCCCAATTGTAATCTATTGGTTCCCATCCTCTTTGTTCTAATTTAAGATCTGGTGTAGTTGCTAATGTTGTTAGTGTAAATGTTGATATATGACCTCTGTCTTTTGCTTCTATACCTATTGCAATATATCTGTTTAGTAATCTTGCACCTGCTGATGTGCCTCTGTAATCTTGTTCTACCCACCAAGCAACTTCAGTCATACGTTTTACATGTGGTAGCCATAAATCGCCCTGTATAGTTGCTAAGAGCATTCCTATAACCCTATCGTGTTCTGTACATACCAAAGCAATACCTGTTTTAAGTATGTGGTCTATAACTTTATTTACATGTACATAATCATATTTAGGATTTTTCAGATCTTCTATAGGATTATTATTTGCAAAGTCTATCATTAATCTTTTGATATCATCATAGTCTTTTATTTGTGCGTTTCTTACTTCCATTATCTTTGTTGCTCGTCTGCTATTCTTTTGTTTCGACCTCCGCCGCCACCGCCTCCACGGCCTCCGCCACCGCCATAGCCACCACCGCCGGATTTATATTCTTTACCAAAGTCAAATGATACATTGTATAATTGAGGAACACGAGCAAATACTAAATCATTTGGAAATAATCTTGCTCTATCATTTGGATTTGTACGTTGTCCACTTATTCTGTTTTCTAATAGACTGTTTATACTTGCACATGTGACTGTAACTGAATTAGTAAGTGTTGAACCAGGCTGAAAATCTTCCTGTATAGCAAAGTTAGTTATAACACCTTGGAAACGTTTATACACTTGATTAGTATCTAATTCGTGTGTTGTTGTATTATAAAACCCTCTGTATACACTTATGTTACCACCTTTAACTGGTGTTGTAAGTATAAGACTAAGATAATTTTGTTCTGATGGTATGCCACCTAATGTTAAGGATATATCACCATTAGTTGTCCTAATATCTTCCTGAAAATCTGATACTTGTAGGAAAGAACCTAATTCCGTATATGTATTTGAATCATATGTAACAGGTTTATAAGCACTACTTATATAGTAAGTAGTTGAGTCTAACGTTAGATCAATTAACAAACAACTTGATATATGATCCTGTTGTACTGGTGTAATAGTTGTTGCCATTAAGTTATAACCTCAATTAATTCAAAATCTGCTGAAAATTCTAACAAGTCATGTGGTACAATACTGTATTTTGGTAAATTAATTATTTTTACATGCCAATTCACATCATTACCTAATTTTACACCACCACTATTTAATGCTACTCCTGTTTGACTTAGTATAGGTCTATGTACAGGTATTGTTAAGTTAGCATTTGAATTTGTAAATGCAATATCACTTGTAACTTGATAAGGGTATCTGTAAGTGCTTGTATTACCTTCTGGTTGTATATAATCACCTTTTTTAACAATATGTGTATGTCCTGTAACGTTACCACTAATAGGTTGCGTGTTTACATATATTTCACTTCCTGATACACCATTTACCGTTATTTGTCCCTGTTGTGCTGAAGATAAAGAACCCTGATATGCTGTTAAATAATTCATACCACTATTATTATTAAGACTTATATTGGCCTCATTTGTGCTACCAGTAGAATAAAGATCTTGTATAACACCTCTGTTTGTGCTATATTGTAAACCGTTATGCATGCCTACTTTTAAATTATAAACATTTACGTTACGATCTGCTGTTTTGTAGTGTCCACTACGTGATATTGTACTACCACTTTGCTCTCTTATATCAAATTCTACATAAGTTGCGTTATCAATTATTGTTTGTAGACTCACTGTTTATCTCCTATGCTGGTGTTCTTCTTGAACCTGCTCTGCTAACGTTAAATATGAATTCCGGGTCCTTTGCAATTGCTTGTTGGAAAGATTGTGTATCAACAGCACTTATATTTGTAACATAAGTTGTTCCTCCTCCACCCATTTGATGATTAGGCACAATTTGTCCTGCACCTGTAGGAACAAATAATTCAGGCCCTCTTTCTCCTACAATATAAGGTTTATTTGACATTACAGGACCGCCTGTTGCTAATTTAATTATGTTACCACCTGTACCAAATCCAAACCCAAATGGTCCTAATATAGCACCTAATATTGGTTGTATTACAGCAAGTCTAAATACATCTGCTATAATTTGATCAATAACTGTTTTAAAGAACTTTTTAAATGAACCACTAGCACTTTCACCTTCTCTAAATGCCGCAACTAAATCTTCACTTAATGTTTTTTGTGCAGTTCCTAATGTATCTAAGAAGTTATTGAGTCCTTCGTTTTGACCAAATGTGTCATCTAAGTCTCTTAACATTGCTCTGTAATCTTCTAGACCTATTTCACCTGTCCTAAATAATTCATTTAATCTTTCCATAAACAGACTGTATTCGTCTACAGTAAGACCACTCATTTCTAAGTCATCTCTGAATTTCTGTAATGCTGTTCTAGTATCTTTAACACCATCAGCCGCACTAGCACCTATGTTTGAAATATCTACTAGTAAATCTTTAAGACTATCACCTGCTGGTTCTACTTCTTCGGGTAATCCACTTGCTGTTTCCTTTATATCAACCAGTAAAGCATTGAATTTACCTAATGCACTATCAGGATCTCCGTCTAAACCAGAATCTGCTATACTTTCCCCTGCTTTATCAAATGCTTTTGTTAATAATGCTGTAGTGGCTGCCGCCGCGGCTATACCTGCACCTACCTTAAGTAAACCTACACCTGTAACACCCTGTAAGAATATAAATGCGTTAGCGGCAGCCAATGATGCTGTTTTAAATGCTTTTTGGGCTTTAACTACTACATATATTGCTGTTGCTACTATTGGTAAATTAGTACCCATAGTATTAAGAGCATTGTTTAAGGCTATTACTGGTGAAATTAAAGTTCTAAATACATCTACTGTAATTGCTACTGCTCTACCTATAGCAACAAATCCATTAAATACTGCACCACCTATTGTTTTGGCTAGTGCATCTAAATCTTTTTTGTTTTCTCTTGCTAAAGTTGTTAAAGTAAGTAAGAATGCTGTAAGTTCTGGTTTTATAGCATTACCTAATTCTCTTTGAAATAACGTTAAGGCGTCTCCTGCCTGTGAGGTTGCACCTGTTAATGATTGGTTAAGATTCTTTGCAACACCATCTATTTCGCTACCGAATTCTCTAAATTTTTCTATTGTTTGGTCTACACTATAACTAACACCTGCTTCAAATCCAGCCGCTGATAATACACCTCTTTCTCTGAATACATCTGCACTTGCGGCACCGGCACTAAATGCTCTTTGTAATGAACTTGCGGCTTGTTCAAAAGGTATGTTAAAGTTAGCGGCAATATCTGCGGCTAAAGATATATTATCTTGAAATTCTTCTAGGTTTTTACTTACAGTTAATAATACTGGTGATGCACTTGCTAAATCACTAAAAGCAAAAGGTAATTCCTGTGCCTTATCTGTAATGACTTCTAATGCTCTAGCACCTTTTTCTGCACTACCTGTTAAGTTACTTAAAGTAATTTCAATTGTTTCAAATTCTGCGGCTACACCAATAGATCTGCTAAGTGTTTGAAATGAAACAGCAATAGCACCAACTGCCGCGGCTACAGTGGCCGCCACAATGGCAAATCTACCCATTTTACCGCCTGTTTCAGTAAAGCCTTTACCGGAACCGTCTAGATCTCTTCTTAGATCTCCTAATTCGCCCTGTAGTTCTCCATTTGCTGTACTTAAACGTCTGGTAACATTATATAATTCTGAACTTGATTTAGAACTGCCTTTTACACTATTAAAATAATTTTTTAATCTTTGTACATTATCACTAATTTGTGTTCCAAAAGAAGATGATATTCTAACTTGTTGTGATAATTTACTACTAGATGCTACTGTGGCCGCACCAACTGCCGCAATGGCTGTTGTGAGTCCGCCCATGCCTTGTTGGCCGCTTAAACCTTTTGCACCTGTACCAGACTGTTTTAAATTACGTTGTAATTTATTTAACTGCCTATTTGCATTCCTTATACCACGAGTAAAATCTTTATCATTAAATTTTAAGGTTACTTCAATACTTTTAGCCATCTTATCTACCTATTTTTCGCACTTCTTTTTCTATTTGATCATCTATATAATCTATAGTAGGTTCTGTCATACCTTTAGGTGCTTGTTTACTCCAACCCTCGTCTAACTTGCCTGCATATGGATATCCGCTTTTGATTTGTTTTCTACTTAACTTTGTTTTACTACGAGCATTACCACTTCTTACAGGAGTCTTGTTTTTGTAAAATTTATATGCATCTTTTATGACATCTCTAGGCATATCCTCTAGATCTCTTAGCATATTTTCTACTTCTTTTGTGTTAGACTTTATAGTAATCATTTTTTGCCCTTTGCTTTATCCATAATACTTTGTAATTCATTTTGATCATACATACTTTGATCAACTGTTTTGTTTTGCTTGTTATATTGTATTCTTTCCCATGCAATAGCAACATCAAAAACCATTAAATCAAATGAATCCGCATCACATAATAATTTACTAGGTAAAGTACCATAACGTTGAGCTAATGTATCTAATAGTATTAAAGTATTAGTACTTGAACTTTTCTCATCTAATGGATGCGATGTTACTTTCCCATATGTTCACCAATTAGTGTCATTGCTTCTGTTAAGATGTCAATAGGCAACACTAATTCTTCTGATGTAACTTTATCTCCGTTTTCATTTAGTATTAAGTCTTGTAATATATCGATATACTGTCCAATATTATTCTGGTCAACATCTGCTAACTTTGTGAATACATCTAGGGGTTGTCTATCGAAAATAAAAAATTCTAATTCGTCACCATACTTTTCTACTAGTTCTGGCTTTGTAATTGTAATTTTTTGTAACTGTGGTTTTTTTGCTAATTCGCTTAATTTCATATCTTTATTCCTTTATATCTCTTTTTTTCAAATTGTGTAATGCACTTAAACAAAATGCAATACGTTTATGTGCTTTGGCTATATCACCATTGGCACATCTTAGTTCATTCTGAGCCTTCGCTATCTCCGTCTCCATGCTCCTCAGCACTTCCTTCGTCGAATGCTTCTCCCATATCTCCATAACTTTCTTCCTGTATATCTGTATTTATATGTTTTTTAGATTTTTTACTGCCTGGTAACTCTATATCATGTTGTTTAGCATAATCATATAAGTCATGTTCTTCTCCATTAACTTTTATAATATGATCTGCTGGACCATGATAATTACCTTCTGCATCAAAATATCTATGTATATTTGCTATTTTCATGTTTATCTCTTAAAAAATAACACCCCCAAATACATGAGGGTGTTAAATGTTTTGTTACTAAACGGTTGATTTGCTTAGATCACCATTAACAATGATGGATCCTGGTGAGATCCAGACTGCTTGGTCGATTGAAGCACTAGGTGCCAATCCGCCAATAAAGCCTTTACCATGTAGATAGTAGTCAGTACTATCTGCACCTTCAAATGCAACTGAGAAGAATACTTCTGTTTTGCTGTTTGAAGTTGTCCATAAACCACTGTTGGCAACACTATTAGTTGTGTTTGCTAATCCAAAGAATACGTCATCATCTAACAACATGTTAAATGATACTTCATTCTCTACAACTGTTGTGAAAGCACTAGAACTTGTAGAATCCAAAGTTGAATATCTTACAGTCCCTGGTGCTGTCGAAACACTTATATCTTGAACTAGGGGAACAGACAGTCTGCCTGCCGCTCCTGGCACAGCCAATTGTGCTGTATTTCCTAATGTGAGGATTGCTTGGTTACCGCTAGTTACATTAATTACTCCTGCCATTTGTTTTCTCCTATATGGTTGTGAAGTTATACTCGAAAGTATATGTTATTACGTCATCTGCTATTTCTGTTTCATATGATTTAGTTACCTCGACGGTATTACTAATTACATCACCTGCTAGTAGCAGACTAGAAATAACGTTATTAATATCACTAAATTGTTCTTTGGCATCTGTGGCTACATAGGCATTGATTGTGGTAGTTGTTTGTTCAACATTACCTTTATCTAAAGTAACATATAATGTTTCTTTTTCAATATCCTGTTCGCCAACATAGACAGTATTCATATTAGTCGAATAAAGTGGGTTACCGCCTGAAATAAACGGTAACTCACTACTGATTGTAATATTAGATGTTGCAGATAAATTTGTAGTAATCTGTGAAATTAAATCGCTTCTTACTGACATTATCTTACCTGTACAACACTACTACGTGATCTTGTTCGTCTAGTACGTTGAATTGTAACTGCTTTTTCATCACTATCCACTGTACCTGAATTGTCTGCATCATACCAGTCTGCAATCGCTATCAACTCTTGGAAGATATCGTTAAATTTTGCATTGTAGTATGTAATCTTTGCAACTTCTGGTGAATCTTCATTACCGAATTCCGCAAATAACGGAAATAAGTATTCTCCGAAACAATAATATACACACATGTCTGTAAATTGTTGACGTCTGTTTAATTTATTACCCGGATCTATAAGATCTGGATTTACATTAGGTCGATTGTTTAAGTCAAACGAATTACCTACATAGTAATTATATTGTTGCCACCAGGAACTTGCTTTGATTTTTAACAGTATTCTTTGTGTACTCTTTTTCAACAGATCTTCCACAAAGTCTTCAGTACTGACAAAGCCTGACTCTGCCGGTATCTTAAGATTGTTTGCTTCAAATACTCGTTGATCTTTCTGTACAATATCAGTGAATTCCGCAAATGAAATTACACTACCACCGCCGTCTGTTAAAAATGCCATAAGTCAATTCCTCTTATTAAGATGCGTCTGGTAAGTTGTTACTTCTATATAAAGTAGCACCTGAAACCATTGCCAACGCCGCATTTCTCAATGCATTGTTACCTAGGTCACTTAGTGAACTAATAGTTGTACCACCAACACCTGCGATCTGCTTGTTAATAGCAAGTTCTAAACCAGGATCAATTATACCAATATACATGCCGTCTGCGCCTACTGGTGCGTTAACACTTCTTAGGTTAGCAACAGAAGTAGCAATCGCTTGGATGTTTGCTTCTGCTTGTGAGCCACCTAATTTATTAGATTTAATTGTTCTACCAAAGGTACTTCTTAGTGCTGTGAAACCATTTCTGACTGTTGCTCTAAATTCATGAGTATCTCTGTTAGGGTTATACCATACTTTAACAACTGGTTCTCTTTTAGCCGCATAAGCCATTGCTTCTGGGGACATAACAAAAGATTGTGTGAAAGCCGCGTTTGCGCCTGTTACACCGTCGTTGCTTGTGAATGATGTTTTTGCTTGTGCCAAACCTGCAACGTCTGTTGCTTGGGCAATACCACCTGAAAGTCTTGATAAAACACCGTTTCTGACCATGTCAAATCCGCCGTCTTCTAAAGATTCTTCAGTTACGTCTACACCTAATCCACGTTTCTGGAATATGACGT
>Ga0181409_1000721_pt1 | contig 12882 bp, 9 predicted proteins | sample 32SPOviralmetaG_FD_130138 | JGI IMG/M metagenome (GOLD analysis project Ga0181409, IMG submission 130138) | Marine viral communities from the oligotrophic San Pedro Time Series (SPOT) site, San Pedro Channel, CA, USA - 32 SPOT_SRF_2012-05-30 | ecosystem: Environmental > Aquatic > Marine > Strait... | reverse complement strand
TGGTAAGGTCTATTAAAGACTGATTGCCTTCGTAGATATACTGACTAAAGACATTAAGACTTAAGAGACACGCTACTGCGTAGCATAAAATTCTTTTTTGCATTGCCTTTTAGTTTTAGTTTTTCTAGTATAAATAACTTTAACTGCACCTACCAAGTCTCTGTTGATACTGTCTCTGTTAGGGTTTCTATCGTGTGTGCATTGCTGTATAAAAAGTTTTTCTTGATCTTTTACATCTGGTCTTCTTGAAGCATTCTCAGCCCAAGCCATTGATGCTTCTTTACCTATTTTACCTTGATAAGGGCAAGGAGTACCAGCCATTTCCATAGCCTTAAATACTCTAGGGTCTTGACAAAGTATAGACACTGAAGCCACTTTCATACCGGTATCATACAGATACTTGGAAAGTTTTAAGCGTTCACAGTTCTCGTCAGTTACAGTAGCTCCTGTAGAGAACCCAAATACTTGCCCTTGAAAAGCACCAGAACGTCCTACAGTACAAAGGTCTTGAGAGTAAGACATAATACTAGGAGCTATAGCAGAAGCAGGAGGTGCTTTGCTACGTACATTCTGGTTGATTGTTTGTGTAGAGTTAGACTCGTTTATATTTCTGTTAGTGTTGTCGGACTTTGTATTGTTGTTATTAGTATTCGTGTTGTCCGTAGTCACATTAGAGTCTGACGTAGATTGATTAACGTTAGTATTGTTATTAGTATTCGTGTTGTTACTAGTAGAATTACTGTTGTTATTTACGTTCTGATTAACTGTAGAGTTTACAGTAGAGTTAGATGTAGACGTAGATGTATTAACGTTGTTATTATTATTGGTATTACTGCTTGTAGATGTAGAAGTATTAACGTTGTTATTTGTGTTAGTTGAGGTATTAACATTGTTATTATTGTTAGTCGAGGTATTAGTATTAGTATTTACATTAGTATTATTATTGGTATTACTATTTGTATTCGTGTTGGTGTTGGTATTATTATTAGTATTGTTATTGGTGTTAGTATTAGTAGTCACCGTAGTATTAATAGTAGTTAAACCATTGTCTTCACAATACTGTGTACCCGAAGTACAGTCGCCTGTTGGGTCTGAACTTACAGCAAATGACATTGTTAATAAACCTAATATAAATAATGGTCCAAAAAATCCTCTATTTAAATCCCCTCTTGACACTTTATCTCCTATTTAGTTTTTGATGTTGATGTGTATAATCCAAACCATGCAGCACCTGCTCCAACTACTACTGATATGAACCCTGATTGTTCCATTGTTGGGTCAGTAATATCCATGAACCAAAAGGTTGTATAGTATAATAAAAACATATACACACTTAGAAAAGCTCTAGGTATTATTCTCCAACTATCCACAGCTTGTGCTACAAATATTAATTTTTGATAAGGGTTATCGTTCTTGATATCCTCTAACTCTCTTATCCTATCTTTTAGTGCTGACTTCTCTTGCAGCAACTCCATAAATTTATTAAGGTCTATCTCGACCTCGTTCCTATCCATGTCGCCACTAAAGCCACCCATATTATTCTGTTGCATAATGCCCTCTTACTTTTTAACTAAGCTGCCACCGAAGTACATACCTATGATTGCTGATACAAGGTTTGTATCTAATTGTGTTATTACCAAGCCTTGAAAAGTTATCCATTCAAATACTTCTCTACCATCTGTAAAGAATAAAAAGCCCGGATGAAATAGTGTATATCCGACTGTTACATCAACATCTGGATAATATACTGCTACCAGTTTAGGTAGTATAACGATTGCAAAGATAGACGATAGAGCAATGATACGTCTTGTCCATTGAAACCCTGCGTTATCTACGTTACGTGCAGCATCTACAGCTTTGAGTTGAAACTCGCCACGAGTAATCAACATCTTCTGCTCATCTTGTTTAGCCTTTAATCTCTGTGACCACAGACTTAATAAACTACTAATTAAAGTAGAGCCTAGCATAGTTATAATTTCAAATGGGAACATCATACACCTCTTCTAATAATTCTTCGTAAAGCCTTCTAAAGTTTTCTAACTCCATAAAGCCTAGCCCTTGTCCAATCTGGTGCATTCTATAAATGTTATAGGCTATGCCTAATTGTTTCTCTGTGTAAAGTAGCATTAGTTATTTAACGAATTTAAAAATTCTAGCATTTGTTTTGTTGTTGTTCCTTTTGGAAAAGAATGCTTTGCTAACTCTACTGCTTTTTGTTTTGCTTCTTTATTTTTTATGTAATAATTAGCAGCTTCTCTACTAGCAGCTTCTCGCATTGCAATTGCATCAATAATTCCTTCATCACCATCTCTTTTATACTTAAACACAACATCATTAATATATCCTTGAACGTCTGGATTATAATTAGAGGTATTAGGTTGTCCAGTTGCACGTTGTATTTTTTGATCTAGTGTTCCTTCTCTACCACCACCTAGATATTCTGCAACTGCATGTCCTAATGGATTGTCAGTGTCTTTATATCTATTTTGTTTTGTTTTTATATCTCTTAAAGATGCTCTCATTCCAGATACAGGAGAATCAAATACTCCAAATCTTCCATCTTGACCATATGTTTCACCTGTCATACCTGCCCAGTAATCAAACCTAGATTCAATATTGCCCATATTATTATAGTGTGGACCACCATGTTTAAAACCTAACCTATCCATTTGTTCTTGGTAACTTGCACCAAATAAATCATCGCTTTCTCTGTCCTTTGGGTCTTTCTTTACAAACGGTACAGGGTATTCGTCTTGTACAATTCCACCTTCTACTTTGTTAGCTCTTTCTTTTTCGTCTTTTAATTCTCGTTTTTGTTTAGTAACTCCAGCTTGTTTTTTGTCAAACTTTAATCTATCTTCCATTCGTCTTAGTTGTTTTTCAAACTCTTCTTTATTTGACATAGAATCTTCTATATCTTTTATTAATTGATCGATTCCAAATTGAGTTTCGGGAAATGCTTTTATAATTACATTTCGGTAAGGCTGCATATGTTCAACTAAAGTTGTAAGACCTCTCTTATTAACATAAAAATCTGCAATAGCTGAACCAAAAGTAGGACCTAATCCTGTTTCTGCAATAGCTCTAAAAGTACTTCTTCCATATTTTCTACTTTCACCATATCCATATGCAAGTGATAAAGGTCCTCCTACTCCCAGAACATCTAAATCTTTTATAATACTTTCAGCATTATAGTCTTCTTCTAAAGAATCTCCACCTGTTTTTATACCTCTAGATAAACGTGTCATACCTAACATTAAAGCATACGTAGCCATAATTCTTGGTGTTGCAGCACCTCCAGTAAGAGAAATTTCTCTAGCAGAATTTCTTACAACAGTATTACCAAAAGCTACTGGATAAGAAAACAATTGAAATACTAATCTACCTAACCAATGAGTCATAAATAAAGGTTTAGCACCTGCTTCTTTTGAAGGGTTCATTACAACCTCATCAACATATCTAGCCCCACTTGCTTTAATATTTTCGTAATATAAATCGTCAGTTCGTTTTCCGTTCTTGACCCACTTTATTCCTTTGTCAATATCTATTCCTAGTGTGACTAGTGGCAGTTTTAAATTTCTAACTTCTTTAGAGTTTCCAGCAAGTTGTTTAGCAGATAATTTACTTAATGCTTCAAGGTTATCATTAATCATAATCTTTGAAGTGTTGTAGGCAAAAAGCTGTACAAACTTTGTATACTGATCTAACAAAACTGTTCGATAAAATGTATGACTTAGTTTTGAACTATATTTTCCCAAACCTTCTGAATAACTAGACTGAACTGCTTCAGCTAAACTTCCTTTTAAAACTAAATTAAATTCATTAAGTTCTTGTCGAGATAAAGTTCTGCCTTTTGGTCCTATAAAATTTTTAAATATTCTAGTTACTTCTTCATTAACCGTTTTTAAAAATCCTTGAATAACAGGTTTAGGGGCACTTTTTAATAATGGAATAAACATTTCTGGAAAACTAGAAATTGTAGCTAATCCTAATTTATTCATAGCTTGACCAGTCAATATTCCATTAACTGCTCCATTGACTCCTTTGCTTAATCCATTTTGTGGCATACCGTCTATACCAACAATATAATTATGTAATTTTATAACTCTTTCTTTTTCAGCAGCAGATGAACCGGCTCTCATTTTTAAAGTATTTTTATAGTCTATATTTTTTTCAGATAAAGTTCCATCTACTTTTGTTGTTTTTAAAATAAAATCATTGGCAGCTATTCTTTCGTTTATAAGTTCATCTATAACATTATAAAGTTTTTTATTGTTTAATAACTCTTGTTCTTTCTGTGTTAATCCTACTTTGTTTAAATCATTAATACTTTGTACTAAACTTTTAAAATCTTTTCTAAGTTGTTTAGTATCTTTAGCTTGAGGATTTATACTATTGATATCTTTTGCTTTTAGTTTTAAAATATCTTCAATATTGTTAGGAAGTTCAGCTCCAAGTTGTCTTAAAGAAAAATTTAATCTAACGTATTCTTTTACAAGACTTTGATTTAATAAATTTTCTTCAAATCCTTTTGCAGCTAATCTTTCTAAAATTTCATCCCTACCTTCTTGAGATGTAGTTCTTTGTAATGTTCCACCAAAAAATGGTACTAACCATTTACGATCAAATTCTTTTTCAGAAAAACCAAATATTTTTTTTCTTGCAATTTTTCTTGCCATTGAATTAGAATATAAATACATTGTAGCAAAAACATCATCATTTACCAAGTCTTGAATGGGAACTGTATTTAATTTTTTATATTGTCTTTGACCTAAAGAACCTACTGTTGGGTCTAAATCATCATACAATTTTGAAATTAAATTATCAACTGCTTTATAAGCTTCTGACTCACTAAGGTTTTCATCTGCCATTAATTGATTTGCTAGTCTTTTTTTATTTTCTAAACTTTTATTTATTGTTCCCGGTTTCCAATATCTAGGAAAAAAGTTTTTAATTGTATGAAAAACAAAACCAGCTTCTACCGATTCTTTTTGTAGATCATTAAATATTTTTCTTAGTTGATATCCAGCTTGAACAACTTCTTTTGGCACATCTGCATCAAACCTACCAGTATTTAAAAATTTATACAAATCATTATTTAAAGATGTACCATTTTTTAATTTATAGTTTCCTTTGCTTTTATATCTATCATACTTATAAACAGAATTTTCTAAGTTTTCTTTTATAGTTTGTAACTTAGCGGTTTGATTTCCTGCTATGTTACGAGTTTCTTCCATAAAACTTCTGTTTTGATAAAGCTTGTCATTAACAACTTTTAGAGGATTGTCAAAAATAGATTCAGTCGAATCGTGTCTAACATACCTTAAAAATTCTTCAAAGTTTGGGTCTATCGTTGCAAGTTGACGTGAGTAAGTAGTAGGCTTACCAAAAATTAAATATGTGCTTACAGCTTCATCATAAGTTTTTTGAGAAATTTTACCACCAATAACAATTTTTTGATCTGGATTGTATTTATTTTTAGGTTGACCATCAACAATAATTATTTCTGGTTCTTCATCAACTACGGATTTACCTGCAGTTTTAATGCTTGGTGTATCAAATGTAGTTGCTTCTAACTCTAAAACTTGTTCTACGTGACTAGATTCTGGAATATTATTTTCTTCTCTAAGCTTTCTACTTTCGGATGCAGCTTTTTCAAGGGTAACAATTTCAACATCTGGTCTTGGTTCAGGTGGAGTTGTATTATCAATAACAATTTCTACATCATCTGTTGCCTTGGCTTGATTTGGTAAAATAATTTCAACATCTTTTTCTGTTCGATCAAAATTATCTAATATAACATTTTCAAAGTCTTTTGATTCAGCATCTTGTTTTTGTCTTAATGCTCTAGCATCAAAAAATTTATAACCGACATTAGTAGCTCCACCAACCGCCAAACCAATTGTTGCACCAAAACCTCCAGATTTTAACATTTCAGTTAGTGAAAAGTCTTCGTAGCCTTCTACCCCTAATTCATTAAATCTTTTTTGTCTAAAATAATTATCAGTACTACCAATAACAAAACCTTCTGTGGTAGTTAAAAGACCTACTTGTTTAAAACTTCTTGGATTTATAGGAACTTTTGGAATAGCTTGATAAGTTTTACTAACTGCATTTTTCATTGCTTGTCGTAATCCTTGTTTTGCTGTTTCTCCGGCTGCTACTCTAGCGGTTACACTTTGTCCACCACTCCAAGGAAAAGCAACAGCCATTGCCCAATTACTTAAATCTGTTACTGCTCCTTGTAAAATATCTCCAGTAAGCCCAAGTCTTTGCATACCTTTAACTTTGTATTTATCTTTACCAGTTACAAAATCTTTTTTATAAAATTCATTATACAACCAACTTATGTCTTCTATATATTTCTTACTTTCAGGGTCTGTTTTTTTTTGTTTTTCTAACAAGTCTGCATACTGCATACCGGCTGATGTTAAATTAAAGTCAGCTTGTCTTGCTAAATCAATATATTTATCGACAGCTTTTGTTTTATCATCATATTTATTGTTATATAAATAATTGATTGCACTGTATGCTCTGTTTTGAACTTCAGGATTTTCTTTAAAATCGGCAATAGTTAAAACAGGTTCTTCTTCCGGTGGAAGTCTTGTAGTTATTTTAACTTCTTCTTCTTTTAAATCAGGTGAAGAAACAATAGGAGGTAATCTAGTTGATTGAGGAGTAACAGGTTCACTGGTTATAGGAATAGTTACGTTTGTTTCTTCGTCAAGTCTAGGCATTATTTATGTAATAAAAAATTATTGTGTTCTTGTCCAACGATTACCATTAATATCTGCTTCTCTATTAAAAGTTACGATAGCTGGTCCAATTTGAAATCTTGTTCCTGTTTGAAACATTTCTGGATTTTTTGTTGTAATGCTTTCAGGCTCATAAAAATAAACAGGAAGTTTATTAATCTCTTGAATTAACGAATTAATTTTTATTTCGTCTAGAGCCATACTTGCATCATAATCATCTAAATTAGGTTGTTTAATCCTACCTAGTTTTGAATCATATGGAAGTAAAGGTTGATTTAAAAACTCTTCTGATCGTAACTTTGATTCAACATCTCCTTCAGTAAACAACCCAAACAATTCTGAAAACTCGTCACCTGAAACTAACCCTAATTTTTGTACATTTAATGCAGTACTAAAAGCTTTATTTTCTTCTAATCCTGATTGTTTGACTAATTTATTAGCGTGTGCGATAACTGCATAATTAAAGTTTAAATTTTGTGTACTATTTAATCTATTATAAAGAGTTAAAGTTTTGGAATTTAAATTAGTAGGAACTTGTCCGTTAATAATTCCTTGTTTTTGAACATATACATCATCAGAAACACTTTCAACACCGGGTATTGGTATTTGTAATAAATTAACAAGACCTAAACGTTTTTCTTCTGGTACATTATTAATGTCATAGCCATATCTTCTGTATGTTTCTCTTGCTTCTATTGCTGCTAAACGTTTTTCATTGTCCTCACTTAATACCATTGTTGGAGCACTTTGCTCTAAACGGATTAATACATTACTGTTATCTTTAAAAGCTGCTTCTCCAAATGCTGAAGCTTGGAAATAAATTTCATTAATATCTTTTACAGTGTACCCAGTTTTATCTGTAAATTGTTTAAGTTCTTCCTGTGTAAAAGACTTTAATTTTTTTGCATTATCATCTCTACTTGGAAAAAAGTAAAAAGAACCATCGCCTTCTAATTTTAAATCTAATTTAGTAAACTCATTCATTGCACCCATTAATTTAGTAAACTTTGAACTTACATTTTCTACTGTTACTTTACCTTTTCCGTTATTTTCATCTGTTTTTTCTTGTACATATTTTCTAAGGAGTTCAGAATCTCCAGAGTATACAGGTAATGCATCTCTTGCAGAAATAGTCGCTTTTATAATATCATCGATATTAGTTTCTTCGGTATAAAAATCATCCATCATACTATAATCATTTCTACTGCTTAAATTTAAAGCCGACATAACTACATCCAAAGCATTATTACTTCCTTTTTGTTTTTGTGATAACGTAATTTTTTTAATTGAATTTTTAATAGGTGCTTTAAACTGTGCTTCACTTTGTAAATTTGTAGCTAAAATTCCTTCATCGGGATTATCAGGGTCATAACTTGTTCTAAGCTTTCCAAGTTCTTCTAATCTTTGTTCTAATATCTTAGCTTCTGCTTGTGCTTCTTTGTTAAGTTGCACAAATAAATTATCGTTAGGATTAGCAGCATTAATTCTAGCTTGTAAATTATCTATAGATGCAGCTCCTTTTACTTTGTCAATTTTATCATACATCAACCCTGTTACTAAATTACCATTTCCCTTTTTTTGCAGCTCAGTAATCATTTTATCTGTATCTGCATAATCATTATATAAATTAGTAAGTCTTAATTCTTCATCTTCAAAGTTAGAATTAATACGGTCTAAATTATTTTTAACTCGATCTTGTAATCCAGTTTGAATTGATTTTAATACTCCAATTCCAATATCTCCAACACTGGGCTTGGCTGCTTTTTGTATTCTTTTAATTACACCAGCACCATATTGTTCTTGTTTTGATCTTCCTAAAATTGACATTTTATGTTCTCTCCAATAAACTTTCTGAATTGTTTGTATCTTTGCTTAATAAACTTTGCACTTGTTCGGAAGGTTCAAAATTTAGAATTTGTTTTTGTAAAGAAGGCATTCCTTCTATAGATTTTTCTGATACTTGATTAATTTGATTTTTAATCGTATCTTTTAATACCATTAACTTTTCTTCTTTTTCGTCTTCATCATATTCATCTTCACTTTGCTCACCTTCGTAACCTAACAAATCACCTAGCCCTACTCTTTCTGCTAATGACATAATCATATACATAACTGGTTCTAATAACAAAAGCATTAAATCAGGATTAAATTGCCCAGTTTGAAATCCTCTGTATAAAATAACCGATGCAATATCTGCTACACTTGTGCCACTTTTTAAAGCAGTCATTAAAGGAATAAAATTATCTTCTTCTGTCATATCAGCAAAGATAGCTGATGCTGCTTCTGGTACACTAGAATATTCTGGTGAGCCTTCCCAAGGATAAGGTTGGTCCGGAGAGTTAGTCAAAGATTGTCCGGGTATAGCTTTATTAAAAGCTGCTTCTGTTAATTCTAGTTGTTCAGGTGATAACTCTTCTTGTTCAGTTAGTTGTTGTAATCTAGGCATTATATTCTCCTGCTGCTATAGTCCATTAAGTCTGGTAAATTTGTATGGGGCATATAAATTCCACCATTTGCTAAATTACCCATATCAGAATTAGACATTGTCGGAACTTTTAAAAGTCCTGCATAATTTAATTGTACTAATGTTTGAGGAAAATCTGCTGTGACCACTCCGGTTCGTTCAATACTAGACCTTTCTAACACAGGGGCATCTGCTACCACAGGTGAATAATTATATGCACCCTCTGGAATAACAGGTTCTCCCGTAATAGCTCCTTGTACTGCTGTTGCAGTTGCTCCTAATAATGGACTTTTTATTGCTGCTCCTAGTTTTGTTCCTTCGGCAACATAAGGTTTATTGTTTGCATCATATGCAACATGCCTATATCTACTAGGAATATTTTCTAAACTAGCAGAGCCTGTTTTTTCTCCAAACAAACCAGTTGGTGACTCATACATCTTTGGTGTTTTAGACATAAATTCACTTTTAAATGCAGACTCATCAAACTTTATAAGTTCTTCAGGTGTTAAATCTCCTGTAGCTTTTTTAAGTGCTGAATTGTATTCTTGCATTGTGTTAGGCATACCAGTTCTTAAATTAATAGACGACATTCCTTTAAATTGTTTTCCAAAAGAAGAAATGTTTCCATCATAATTTTCTCCTAATATTTTATTAAAATTATCTGAGTAAGAATCATAATCAAATTCTCCATTAGATTGTTTATAAATATCTTTTCCTCGTAAATGAGCTTCAAAAGATACAGCATGTCCTCTACCAAAATCTAAACCACCTGCTGTTAAACTACCATCTGTGTTAAAAAATGAACTATTTGCTTGTTGAAAAGCTTGTTGAGAATCAAAGCCCATAACTTTTAAACCTTCTTCACTGTTCATCCAAGTAGATAAATCTTTATCATTCATTACAGGAGTAGAACCGGGCTGCATACCTACAAACTCTCTAGCTTTATCTAAGAATCTATCCATACCTTTTAGCCCATCTCCAATAATAGGAATCTTTTTTAAAGTTCCCATTACTGCATTAGTTACACTATTGTAAGCACCAGCAACACTATTACCAGCACTATAAATAGTCTTCATAATATTTCCAAAAGTTCCCTTTAAACCACCTGCCCACGTACCAAATCCTTGCCATAAATATGAACCTAAATAAGGCATAGCTATCATCATTCCAATAGTTCCTATAGGACCTAACTTTCCTAAAAATTTACCAACACCTGCAAAAACTTTTTTAAACCCTTTGGCTATTTTTTTACCAACTTTTTTAATTCCTTTCCAGATTTTTTTACCTATTTTTCTTAGTTTTCCCATGTGTATTCCTACGTTGAATAATAATTTTGAACAACTGAATTTACTAAATCAAGTAAATCACTCGTTGTTCTATTTGCTTTTTCTGCTAAAGCTCCTTCATTTGCAATTGCAGTTGCCTGTAATTGTGTAATTTGAGCTTTTGTATTTTCTGAAGCTCTGAAATCAAAATCAGCTTGATCTCTTAACTCTTGCCATAAAAATGATAGTGACTGTGTACTTAAATTAAATGCATTTTGTGCGTTCTGCATATTAATTTGATTTTGTGCAGCAGTGTTAATTGTATTAGCTTGTCTTCTCCACTGAACATTAGAAGCTTCAACAGCAGCAGAATTTTGTGCGTTCCATTGATTCCGTGCAAAGTCTTGTTGAGAATTGAACTGTTCAACTTGAGTAGATAATTGAGCATTAAATTTATTAACATCAGCTTGTCTTTGTGCATCTCTGGCTGAAGCAGCATTAGCTTGTGTAGCATTAAACTGGCTCATAGCATTTTGTTGAGATGCATTATACTGATTCATTTGAGCACTAAGATTAGTCATAAACTGATTAGTTTGATTTTCACTAGCAGCATTAAACTGGGATGCAGCATTGTTAGCGGCTTGATTGCTTAATATACGTTGTTGATTTTGTTGAGCTTTTAATACATTAGCTTGTTGCTTATTGTTTAAGTTTTGCATATCCATTGTTAAGAATGCTTGAGCATTTTGTATTTGAGCTTTTTGATTAAAATCTGCTTCTGTTAAGTTAGCTTGAGATAATAATAATGCATCTTGAACAACTGCTTGTTGCTCATTACTTGCTTCTGTTAATCCAATAGTTTGTAAAAATTTACTATTTGAAAGTGCTATCTGTTGGTCAGAACTAAACTGAGCCATATCCATTTGAAAAACATTATTAGCGTTTGTTAAAGCAGTCTGCTGTCTTCTTGCAGTATTTGCTTCTGCTTCTTGAGCTTCAATTCCTTTTTGTTGTGATACACTTGTTTGTATAGCTTGAGCATTAGCTTGAGCCATAGGCATAGCAGATTGTATAATAGCATTAATCAGAGAGTCTCTACCCACCGTAGATGCAGACATTCCTCTTTGAGCCAACATTTGTTCAACTTGTGAAACTGCAGGTCTTGCCCATGTTGGTATTTCTCCATCTTCAATACCTTTTAACAATGTATCTAATTGAGTAGATACTAGTGCTTCTTCAGGCAATCCTTCAATAATACCACGTTGTTCTTCACTAAAATCTGCTAGTCTAGCTTCTAAAGCTTCTGGGTCATTTCCTAACTCTTCAATTGCAGAATTACTAAGACCTGCATTTGTTAATTGTTTTTTAGCTCTTGTAATACGTGATAAAGAACTACCTGCATTTATTGCAGCATTAGATTTAGCACCTTCACTTAAAGTTCCTATAACTCTTTCTGTTAATGCTCCTTCTGGAATATCTACATCAGCAGCTTCAATAGAAGCTACTCTTTCTACTCCAGCAGCTTGTGCTAAAGATTCATCAGATACCATTCCTTCTGCAGCTTCTACTTGTGCATCCGGAGCTACAGTGGTTGCTGTCATTTGTGCAGCTTGTATTTCTTGTGGAGTTTGTGCAGTTGTTACATCACCTGTAGTAACTGTCTCTGGTGCAACTTGTGCAGCTTGTGCTCCACTAACCTTTGTTGGTTTGTCCATTACTGTAACTTTTTGTTTAGGTAACGGTCTTCCAGTTTCTGGGTCAATTCCTACTTCAATTGCATCTTGTAAAATTGCAGTTTCTGGAACTTCTCCTCTAGAAGCTGCTTGAACTTGTGATGCGGTTTGAGTTATTCGTTCAGTTCGTTGTTGAGAAGCAGTATCATCAACTTTCATTTGTGGTGTTGCTGGTGTAGGTGCTGGTGTTGGTGCTGGTGGTGTAGCAGGTTTAGTTTCAAGTGGTGGTCCACCTATTCCACCACCCGGAGGTCCAAATGAACCATTCATATTTCCAGCGTTTGGAGGTACATAATATCCACCTCTATCTAAGTCACCTAAACGACTACCACTACCTGCACCCATGCTATTTTTTTCATTAGCACGAAAAGCTTTTTCTGTTTCTTCTCTTTGTATTTCTTCTATAGCTTTATCAACTGCATCGCCTAGAGCATATCCAACTCTACCACCTTTAGTATAATCTTCTCTAGAACCTTTACTGTATCTTTTTCTATCTTTTCTTTTATTTGCCATTATTAAATCCTATATACCTATTTTACTTGACTTCGAAGAGTTTGTCAACCTTTTCATGTAACTTTTCCATTCTTTCCATTAAGAGATTAAAATCATCTTTTAGTTCTAGTTTTGTGACATACTCTTTCGCAATCTCTTCACGTGTTTTATTA
>Ga0181409_1000717_pt1 | contig 12939 bp, 15 predicted proteins | sample 32SPOviralmetaG_FD_130138 | JGI IMG/M metagenome (GOLD analysis project Ga0181409, IMG submission 130138) | Marine viral communities from the oligotrophic San Pedro Time Series (SPOT) site, San Pedro Channel, CA, USA - 32 SPOT_SRF_2012-05-30 | ecosystem: Environmental > Aquatic > Marine > Strait... | reverse complement strand
TTGTTACTTATTATGTAGACAAATTATTGTAAAAATAATTGTAAGTACAAAATATATTAGAAAATATTTCTAGAAAAAACTGTAAGTACAAATAAATGTACAATATTTTACCTACATAATAAATAAGATTTATGATAAAAATATTTATGATTATTTTATATATTTTTACATATATTTTATACTACATAATATCATAACTAGTTGTATATTTATTATAATATTTTTCTCTACATAAATAACCAAGCACATCAACGCGTAGCGTTGACATCAGATCTTAATTCTAATCTTAGTTCTAATCTTAAATCTAATATACTCTTAAAATATTAGTTTTTTATTAATTTTATATAGTTTTTAACTTTTTTACTCCGTAGGATGTCAGCGAAGCTGACGGTAAAAAAGTTAAAAACTATATTCTATATTTTTCTCACTTTTTGTCACTTTAATTAAAAATTGAATTATAAATCTATTTATAAATTGAATTATAAATCTATTTATAAATATTCTTATAACACTTTATTATGGCTGCTTTTATTAATACTCCTCTCAGGAAAATTAAAAGTGATTCCTTTCTATTAAATAAAATCGCACCTATTAGAATTTCTAGAAGCGATACTAATCTCCTTCATATGTCTATGTTACCTATTTCACCAAAATCAATTAAAAAAGAAATTATTTATGGCTCTGTTATGGCAGCCGCATCTGTCTTTCTTCAAGGTCAACATCATCATATTCCTACTTTTACAGATATTTATAATTCTCTAACCTTTGAATCTATTGATACTATGCGTTCTTTATACGAAAATGATAAATCTAAACTCAATAAAATGCTTCGTCTTAGAAAAATTAATCTATTTATTCTCGCTTTAGTTTTACCATATTTCATACGCTTTTTCATGTTTTTGATACTTGAATTTATTTTATAATCATAGCGACAAAAAAAATATATTTATTTATAATTATCTATTAATTTTTTATTTTCTTTACACTATCAACCTAATAAATACTACTACCATAATAATTACTACAAATACCCTTGCTATCTTATCATAATCACTATATAACATAATATCTTCAACACTCGCATTTTTTATTCCTGTCATAGCAACATGAATCGCTTTTAGATCATATGCTGGTGTCATATCTGTATTTGGTTTTCTCTTAATTAAATCATTATATACATGATATGATGTCATATTTTCTTGATCTTCAAACATCTTATCTGATGATAAAAGTAACTTATTTACTCCAAAAACTTCTTCAAATACTGTTAGCATTTGCGCTAACCCTAGCTTCTGACTATCTTCAGTTTGATTAAACTCTTCCATTTTAATCCTCACAAATTCATGTTGATAATTCACTTTCTCAAAATATTTTAGTGAATTATTTAAACTATTACTCGATGGAATAACATTTCCTAGATCCCTATATGTTATAGCATAATAAAATGCTTTTACTGACTCATAATTTGCTCCACCTGGCCCAACTAAATGTACTGTAAATGGTAGAGGTGGCGCACGACCTAATGTATTCTTGTGTCCTAGTTTAATTATCTCATTTTGAATCCTTTTTCCAAAATATAATGAATTACTATACGTAAACTTTGGATAAGGTCCATCTACTATTTCACTATTTTCAGCATTCTTAAATAAATATTCAGCTGCCTCTTTACTATCTTCCTTTGAATTTACTGTTTTTCCTAGTTCACCTTGAAGAATATAATTATATGGCTTTGCCGTATTTACAATATACTTTACCTTATCCATATAACAACTATTAATTGGTCCAATCTGAATAATTTTCATATTGAAACTACTACGCATAAAATAAAATTCATCGATTGTATAAATATCATCTATTTCTGGAATTAATGATTGTACTCGCTTTACTCGTTTTTCAGAACTCATTTTTCCACCTACACATACATATGCTATCTTCTTATTCATATACTTACCACTAAATGCTTTCTTGATCGCACATTCATCATCAATTTCTTCACCAGAATCATTAATTACAATTGTATCGTAAATCTGAATCATTTTATATATTATTGCTTACATTTATCTATTTATTTGGTTTATATTTCAATTTTTACTATATAAACATATCTCAATAATATAGATTATGAAGTTTTTTGGTATTATTTTATCTCTTTTTACTGTATCATCATATTCATTACTTAATAAAATATATAAAACTTCAAAATTACCACAAACTGATTTAAAAGTTATTAACGCACAACAAACTAATATTATTAAATCACAATGGTACAATAAATTAATGGAAGATATTAAAATTCAACAGAATGACTCTTGGGAAAATTGTAAGGATCCTATTGCTTGGGCTAATAATGAAAAAAAAATACTCGAATCTAATCCGATTCTTAAACATATTAATAAACTTGAATCTTATTTTCAAGGTTCAAAAAAAGAATCTCTATTATATTTAGCATGGATGCCTGAAGAAATTAATTCAAAACTCTCAAAAGATATACTATATCTTATCATTTGCGATACTGATGATTCCAATATTTATCTTAAATGTATAATTCCAAATCCTTCATGGACATCGGATAATATCCCTTCTACTGAACTAAAAAAATGTTTATATGCTCTTGAAACTAAAAAACAACTTATTAATGTTACCTCATTCTTTAATGACCCTCAAAATATACGATATAAACTTGAATGGACTCTATTTTAGATATTCATATAATCATCATCATAATCATAATCTACTTCATCTTTCTCTTCATTATCATATTCACTATAGATTATGATAATATTCACACAATAGTAGTTCATAATCTCCTCCTTTATCACATTCTTCATGTTGATATCACACATTTGTTTGTTCATTGTTTGTTTGTTTTATTCGTTCTTTGATTGCTTGAGTATACTTTACCTTTTTATTATAATCATGTTTCAATTTTTTTTATCAATTATATATAAATGTTTACTATTGAATCATCATACTATTTCTCTTTATTTATACAAGCTATCACTTTATTAATATTCTATCTAACCGTATCATCTATTTATTATAAACCTCAATTCATTCTTCTTGAAAACGCATACTTTGTTGAATATGTTGTTAGTATTATTGAATTTATCGGCTATATTATATTAGGTTTTTATATTGGATCTAATTCAAATATTACAACTATTAGATATCTCGATTGGTTTATTACAACAAATATGCTACTCGTTTCTTTGTCACTTTTTTCTTTATTTAATAACATTTATTATGACCCTAAAAAATCTGAACTTGAAAAATATGATCACCTTAAAAAATATGATATTAACTTTATAAAACAAGAATATGGTGACATATTTCTTAAAATTTTTACTGCAAATACCCTTATGCTTATTTTCGGATTTTTAGGTGAAATTAATTTTTTAAATAAATATATTTCTTTAACTATTGGATTATTCTTTTTTACATTAAGTTTTAAATATATCTTTGATAATTTTATTCAATTCAATTATATTAATTATATTACTCTTAGTATTTTCATCTTTATATGGCTTCTCTATGCTGTAGCTTTCTTATTAGACTTTAATACTAAAAATATCGCATATAATTTATTAGATCTTATTAGTAAAAATTGTTTTGGTATTTTCTTATTTTTTTATTTGTATTATTTAAATTCACTTTAATATGACAATCTTCTATTTACATTCTATTTCAAAAAAAACTATAAATGACTATTACAATATTATAACTATTAACGGAATTATTGAAAAAAGATCTATTAATATTACATTTGATTTCTACTTTGATCATGATAATATTAATACTATTATTTATGAATTTAAAAAAGAACTCAAAATTTCATCTATTCATAACTTTACTAACTTTAGAAAATATCTTATTTTATTTTCTAAAATTAATCGTTTCCATAGTATTAGTTATATATAATTTATATTTATAATTCATATTTATAATATTATTTAAAGATTATTTAAAAATTATAGTATTGTTATGACATCCACTACAGACACTTTTGCTTTCTCTGCTGATATTAATCAACTTCTTTCTCTTATTATTAATACATTTTATTCCAATAAAGAAGTTTTCTTACGTGAACTTATTTCTAATAGCTCTGATGCTCTTGATAAAATTCGCTATAAATCACTTACTAATCCTGATACCCTCTCTGAAAATAATGATCTAGATATCCGTATTACTCCTGATAAAACTAATAATACTCTTACTATTGAAGACTCTGGTATTGGTATGACTAAATCTGATCTCATTAATAATCTTGGTACTATTGCTAAGTCCGGTACTAAATCATTTATGGAAGCTCTTGAATCTGGTGCTGATATTAATATGATCGGACAATTTGGTGTTGGATTTTACGCAGCATATTTAGTTGCTGAAACTGTTACTGTAACCTCTAAACATAATGATGATACTGAATATACATGGGAATCTTCCGCTGGTGGTTCTTTTACGGTTTCACAAAATAGTGAACCTAAACTTAAACGCGGAACACGTATCACATTATCTTTAAAAGAAGATATGAAAGAATATCTTGAAGAACGCCGTCTTAAAGATCTTATTAAAAAACATTCTGAATTTATTGATTTCCCTATTAAACTTTATGTTGAAAAAACTACTGAAAAAGAGGTTACTGATGATGATGATGATGAAGTTGATCCCGATCATGATGATGATGATAAACCTGTAGTCGAAGATGTTAATGATGATGAATCCAAAGAAACTACTAAAAAAACTAAAAAAATCAAAGAAGTTACACATGAATGGGATCATCTAAATCTACATAAACCTCTTTGGACTAAAAATCCTAGTGATGTTTCAACAGAAGAATATAACTCATTTTATAAAGCTTTTTCTAATGATTGGGAAGATCCTATGGCTACTAAACATTTTTCTGTTGAAGGTCAACTTGAATTTAAATCTATTCTTTTTCTTCCAAAACGCCCACCTTTTGATATGTTTAATGGTGACAAATCTAAGAAAAATAATATTAAACTTTATGTACGTCGTGTTTTTATTATGGATAATTGTGAAGAACTTATGCCTGAATGGCTACAATTTGTTAAAGGTGTTGTAGATTCTGAAGATCTACCTCTTAATATTTCACGCGAATCTCTTCAACAAAATAAGATTCTCAAAGTTATTCAAAAAAATCTTATTAAAAAATCTATTGAACTTTTTAATGAACTAGCAGAAGATAGTGACAAATATAATAAATTTTATGAATCATTTTCTAAAAATATTAAACTTGGTGTTCACGAAGACTCTACTAATCGCACTAAACTTACTGAACTCTTACGGTTCTATTCTACTAAATCTAATGATGATATGACTTCACTTTCTGATTATGTTGCTCGCATGCCTGAAAATCAAAAACATATCTATTTTATTTCAGGCGAATCTAAACAAGCTATACTATCATCCCCATCTATTGAAAAACTTAAACAAAAAGGTTACGAAGTTATTCTTATGACTGATCCTATTGATGAATATGTTGTTCAACAAGTTAAAGACTTTCAAGGTAAACCACTTATGTCTGCTACTAAAGAAAACCTACAATATGATATTTCCGATGAAGAAAAAACTACATTTGAAGAAGCTACAACTACTTTTCAACCACTATGTAAACATATTAAAGAAGTTCTTGATAATAAAGTTGAAAAAGTTATTCTTTCTAATAGATTATCAGATTCTCCTTGTATTCTTGTTACTGGTGAATATGGTTGGTCTGCTAATATGGAAAGAATTATGAAAGCACAAGCTATGCAAAACGCAACTTCTATGATGCATATGGGTTCTAAAAAAACTATGGAACTCAATCATAATAATCCTATTATTATTGAACTAAAAAATAAATTTGATACTAATGCTAATGATAAAACTGTTAATGACCTTGTTTGGCTTCTTTATGATACTTCTCTTTTATCTTCTGGATTTTCTCTTGATGAACCTTGCTCATTTACTAATAGAATTCATAGACTTATTAAATTAGGCCTCTCTATAGATGATAATGATGATGATTATGCTGATGATACTTTTGAAGAAACTACTAATGATGACACATTTGAAGAAAATGGTAATGATGATGATCTTGAATCAACTATGGAACAAGTTGATTAATTACTTTGTTTCATTTATTTTCCATGATAACCCAAATTTTGGATTTTTTAATAATGGTGCGTAATCTATTGGCATTATTGGTATTGCCTCTTGTATTAAATCTTTAAACTCATAACTACTTACATATCCTTTTACAAAAGGACATGATACACCTGATATTATACTTAAATATGCTACTGATGTTTCATTATCATCTTCATCTTTACCTGTAATTGCTATTACTACTTTTGCTAGAAATATATATAATACTCTATTTTTACCATTATATTCTGGTGAATATCCTATAAACATATCATTTATACCATCTCTATTTGCTATTAAATACATTTTTTTCATTTCATCCGTTTCCCATTCTGGATTCATCGACCACATCTCTAATATTAATTTTGTTGTTTCACTAGATAATATCCGTATTTGAGGTTCTTCATCTCCACCATAAGTTACCTTTAATGCTGGTTCTATTAAATCACTCATATAACATCTTGCTTTTAATTTTATTTTACGTCTACCCTTTAATAAATTATTATTTTTTATCATAAAACCCTTTACTAAAAATAAAATTAAAATATTATATATATACTTCCTCATTTTATATTACTATTTATCTTACTATTAAATCAATTTTTTATATATTTTAACCCTTTCTCAAATGTCTCTACTATTAAATATGGTCTTACTGGTGGTATCAATATAAATAATCCATTTAATATTTTTATTATTTTATTATTCTTTATTATTATACAAAATTTATCTAAATTTTTTCTATGTACTGACCTAATTGATTCTAAAAATATTCCTAACTTTACTATTTGTCTAAAAGTTATATTTTCTAACTCTAATGATGAAAATATCATCTTAAAATTATTATCACTATTTAATAATATCTTATAATTTATTATAAAATTATCTAACTCTTCATCTGTAAAATCTGATATTTTTATATTATATATCTTATTCAATTTATCATATATTTCTATTTTTATTGGCATTTTATATAAAATTGAATTATATTTTTAATTTATTATTACTACAATTAACATGACTAGCTCTGATAATCATTCACCCATCTGGTGTTATATGTTTAACTATTCTGATTATAAGAAACTTCTTATTATCCAAGATATAATTAACTTTATTGATCATATTAATTATATTTATCAAAAAAAATCTTTACAATTTGATAAACTTATTGAAGATAAATATTTTACTACTGTCACTATTGATAAAAATATTTATTGGAATCAAATTAAACATTATAAAATTAAACTTATTAAACTGAAGTCTTTCTTACACTATTTTAAAACTCAATTCATACTTGAAGCTCATATTTTTAATACTATTGACCATGATTGTCGCACTCATATTTCATCATTTCTTTAATTTATTCTATAATGTAATAATACTATGTTATAATAATCATATATTGATGGTTCTCTATAATGTATATGATCTGTACCATTAAATATCATCAATCCTCCTGATTCACAATCACATGATATACAATCTACTTTTTTTGGTGTATAATCTGCCCTACCTTTATGTTTATATGGTTGCTTATTCTTATCTAAATATATTGGCCAACTACTATTTTCCGGTTTATCTATTATAAAAGATACTGTATACTCACAATCTGGTTGATCTGTATGAGCTGGTAAATCAGCATCTTTTGTATAACATGATAAATACGTATATGTTGGTCTTACTGCCTTACCTGTTATTTTTCTTATTAATTCTAATACTTCATAATGTAAAAATCTTGTTATTGTCTCATTTCTTGCTCTAAATCTATTCGATTGCCTATCACCTAAATCTATTTCCTTTCTATTTATCGCATCTTTTATAAAATTTTTTATTATCATTAATGCTTCCTTATTTATTACATCATTTATTATTACTGGATTATATTCATCAAATATATATTCATCTTTTAATAAACTTTTATTTAATATTCCATTATTTTCTTTACTTATCTCATTTAATTTTATTAACGTTTTCTTTACTTCACTCCAATTTACTTTATTTAAAAATTTTAGACTATTATAACCTACTTTACTATCATTATTCAATACTGAATTATATGCTCCATTTAATGTAGCTTTAAAATCATCTAATGATTTCTCATTAAATATTTGTTCTGGTTGTTTATTTACACATTTATTTGTCCCCGCATTTTCAAATTTTTTTATTACACTTGATAATACTTCTTCATTTCTATCATTCATATTTCTTACATAAATATGAAATAATATTGCTTCCTCATTTTCACTTATATTTATTATCTCTTTTTTTATTTTATCATTTCTTATATCTGAATTATTTTGTACATTATTATATACTAGTAATGTTCCTTTTTCTAATATTAAATCCTTATTTAACTCTATAAATCTATATTTTATATTATTTGTTAATAATCCTGTTATTGTTAATATTCGTTGTCCACTTAATCCACGTGTTTTCATACATTTCTTTCCACGTTCTGTTGTAAAATCATAAGCATCTAAATGTGATTGATGAACATAATTTGACGCATATTTTATAAAATTAATATTTTCAAAATGCGATTTATCTATTTTTACTATATTCTCTATTTTATCTAATATATTTTTTATATTTATATTTGCACCCCAACAATTTAACCGTTTTTTTCCATCTTCTTCCTTAAAATTACAATATTTACTTAAATCTTTTATTTCTTCTTCTGACATAAAATTTTTATATATTGATTTACTTTCATTATTTATATGATATTCACTTATTTTACTTGTATATATATTCTTCTTTTCTATACTTCCTTCCTTTTTTCCTTCTACTACTTTTTCATTATCCGGATCATATACTATAATATTTCTTGGTTTTTCTCTAAACCACAAATTAAACGCCCATTTCTCACCTTTTAACACTGGCGTACCTGCATGTTCTGATAAATTATGTTTTTTATTTGTACCATCATATACATTTTGAAATACTAATAATCTACCTTTTTTAGCTTCTACATTTATGTTTAATTTTGTAAATCTTGTATGACCCCCTTCTTCTACATCATTTAAATAACATAATGCTGTATACATTCGTTGACCTCCAAATTTCATACATCTTTTTGACTTTTCTGATCCATCATGCTCCCATGAATCATAATGTTGTTTATATTCTTCTGTTTTATCATAATATATTATTTGATACTGTTCAGATGTATTTAATGGTACACCTACTTGTTTAGCTATTCTTTCTCCTACATTATTTATTATATTATCTACATTATGTGGAATCCAATAATTTTTACCTGTCCGTCCTTGTGATACAAATCCTTTTTGATTGTTACTTACTAATGCTTGTTGTAAATTTGGTTTAGCTAATTTTATAAAATGTCCACACTCATCTTCTGTTATAAAATTATCTATTATATATATATTTGGATTACTACATAACTTTTTTATTTCTACTTTTTTGTCACCTTTATCTAACTTAAAACTAAAATTTACATCTTCATCTATTGCTGTTTCTATTTCTTCTATTGATATTCTATGATTTTTTTCTGAGTTTTCCATTAATTATCTATAAATTTAATAAATAATTTTTATATTAATATTTATTATATGTCAGAAAATTTTACTAATGAACAGAAATATATATTTGAACTTATTAAATGGGGTAAATCACAATTAAGTAGAAATAATCTTTCCCCATTACCTCCCCCTGATGATTTTTATTTAAATGAAGACGTTAAACAAAAAATTTTTCATACATATGATGAAACTTCTATACAAAGTGGTAAAAAGAAAAAAACAAAACATTATAGAGTATCTCGTAAAAAAAAATCTAAAAAAAGCAGATAAAAATTGAATTATAAATATATTTTTTCTTATAAATATAAAACAAATATGAATAAACTTATTCATAACCCCAATGCAAATCTCAAAAAATATGTCTCTTTTGACCTTGATTCTACACTAATCAAAACTAAAAGTGAACGTAAATTTCCTATCGATGAAAATGATTGGATATGGCTTTATGATTGTATTCCTGATATTCTTAAGAAACTTCATTTTGAAGGTTTTCATATTATTATTATCACTAATCAATCTGAAAAAAAGGTTCCTTCTATTACAAGCAAACTAAATAATATATGTAAACTACTTGATATTACTATTACTGCTCTCATTTGTTATGAAGAACCTTATCGTAAACCATGCATGCGTTCCATACTTGAAAATTTTAATCCTAAACTTATAAAATTTTATTGTGGTGATGCTCTTGGACGTCCTAAAGATTTTGTTAACACTGATCTTCTATTTGGTTTTAATCTTAATATTCCTGTTACTTCACCTGAAGAATTCTTTCTTCAAGAAAAAACATTACCATATTCCATCCCATCCCCTCTTACTTTAAAACATAATCCCATAAAACTTAAATATGTTGAAAATCATGTCATTATTATGTCTGGATATCCTGCTTCTGGTAAGTCTTCATTTGCTAAATATTTAGCTGATAATTATAAATATGTTATTATTAGTCAAGATATCTTTAAAACTGCTGCTAAAACTAGAAAAGCTTTTCTAGAAGCACTTGGTAAAAATCCTATTATCATCGATAATACTTCTCCTGATATTCCTTCTAGAAGATTTTATATTGAAAAAGCACAAGAAAAACAGCTTCAAATTGATTCTATATATTGTAATACTCCTATTAATGTAGCTTACCATCTTAATTATATTAGATGCGAACATTCTGAACAACCTAATTTTATTTCTAAAATTGTATACTATACATTTCGTAAAAAATTTCAACAGCCTTCTAATGACGAAGGATTTACAGAACTTTATCAATATACTCCAAATATTGATAAAACTATATTTGAAAATTTTAGATATCCTATTATTGAATAATCTATTTGTTTATTATATTTAGTATAAAATAAATATTTACTTTTTTTGTATATTTTTTATTAGTTTACTATATAAATGAGAGAATTAAAAGACTTTAAAAATATTCATAAAAATGAAGATATCTATGTACTAGCATCCGGAAAAAGTGTTGATTTCATAGATAATTCATTTTTTGAAAATAAAATTATTATTGGAATCAATCAGGCTTATAAAAAAATACCATGTCAATATTTAGTAAGAAAAGAAAGTAGTTTTATTGAGGAAATTATTAAAAAAAACAAAGATACTATTCATTTTATTAGCAAAGGAGATTGTGGTGGTGTCGACAAAAAATTCATAGCCGAAACCGTCAATGCACTAAAAAAAGTAGATACACAAAATGTAGTTTTATATAATCATACAAAAAATAATTGTGAACGTAAAAAATGTGAACTTAAAAAGCTAGAGCCAAACCACGACAATGCCGTCGAAACAAATACTTCAGATATAAAAGGATGTTATTGGAAAACACAATCAAGTCCAACAGTATATTGGTCTAACAGTAGTACTGACATAAAACCTGATGTAGAATTTAAAAATAATGATGATTTTTTAAATCATAATTCTGAAAATGGATTTCCAAAAAATTTGAGTAAAATACGTACAATATTTAAAATTGAATTACCTACAGAAGAAAATTCTTTGTATGTAAGTTTTTCAACAATTACTACAGGTATTCATTTGGCTGCTCATATGGGAGCCAAAAATATAATACTAGTAGGACATGATTGTGGAACATTAAATGGAGAATGTAATTTTACAGATTATCATACTAAAGAAACAAGAGGAAACAGCGAAATACATTATACAAAATGGTTATTAGATATAGAAGGTGTTACTATTGAATTAAAAAAAACACTTCAAGAAAAATACAGTTGTAATATTTGTTCATTAAATCCATTTATAAATTTTAATTTAGAAGGCAATATTTATCAGAAATAATATATATATATATATATGCTAATATGTTTGAATTTTTTCTAACTTATAAGCTATTTTATTTAGTTTAAAAATACTATCTTCTATATGAACCTCATCATTATTTTCCATTTCATCTAATAAATATAATATTTTTGGTACATCAGCATAATTTAATCTATTATTACCATAGTTATAAAAACAACTACCACCCCATACCCAATTATATTTACAATTTTCATATCTTTGAAAATATGTAACACATCCTACTTTTTTATTTTTTATAAATTTAATAGATATAAATGGTCTTTTATAACCATCCATACCAATCATTATTGGATAAGATAAATTGTGAAGTGAAATATTGTCAATATATCCAGTATATCCTAAAAAATTGCTCTCCCAATTTAAAATAGGATATTTATTTGCGAATTTTTTAAAAGGTCCTTCTTGTAGATGTTTTAATATTTTATATTTTTTAAAATAATTGAAATATTTACTTTTAATTGAAAGATAGTTTTTATAAATATTTTTTATTTTGGTTGTATATTTATTAGCTAGTGACAAATTTTTAAAATCATCATAATTTTTTAAATAATATGATATATTTATAATAGTATATATGTCCATTAGATATTAAATTTAAGATTTAATATTTATATAATAATTGATAATATACAATCAATACAATAATCTCTATTTATTAGTTTATTAAATTTAATTTTATAATTATAATTATAATTTTGATATATAGTTTTATTTTTATAATTTTTTTTCAATAAATTTAAATATTCTTCTTGAGATAAAAATCCTATTGATAAATTTGTATTAATTAATTCTTTTAATAATATATCAATTAATTCATCTACATTATATTTATAATTTACATCTTTAAAAGATATTTTAATAAAATATCTTATACGATTTTCATTATAATATTTATTTGAACAATTATATATTAAATTATAATGTAATT
>Ga0181409_1000716_pt1 | contig 12948 bp, 24 predicted proteins | sample 32SPOviralmetaG_FD_130138 | JGI IMG/M metagenome (GOLD analysis project Ga0181409, IMG submission 130138) | Marine viral communities from the oligotrophic San Pedro Time Series (SPOT) site, San Pedro Channel, CA, USA - 32 SPOT_SRF_2012-05-30 | ecosystem: Environmental > Aquatic > Marine > Strait... | reverse complement strand
AGTGCAGGAGTTTCAACGTTTACACTTCAAATTACACAACACGCTTCAAGTGCTAAAACAGTTGCAATCAATGCAGTTACTGTAAATGGTGGTGGTAATGTAACTGCAAAAACAGCAGGTGGAACAGGATATACAGTTTCATCAGGTGCAAACAATATTGATCTAGTTACATTTTTGTTTTTAGATGCAGGTACACCATTACTTAATGCACTACAAAATTTTAGTTAGGAGTAACTTATGCCATTAGGTGCAGCAAGATTTGGACTAGGTGGAGTTGCAGATTTAGGTAAATTAGAATTAATTGAAACTCAAACTGTTAGTGGAGTTTCTGCTGTAAATTTTACTTCATTACAAGAAAGTACATACAATGTTCATTTTTTAACTTTTAATAATATAACACCAACTGCAAGTGGTTTTCATTATCATAATGTAAGATTTTCAAATGATGGTGGTAGTTCCTATGAAAGTTCTAATTATCAATATGCTAATCAATATGGTGGACCAGGTTTTAGTGAATTAAGAAGTGCAAGTGCTTCTGAAGTAGGAGACTTATTTGCACTTAATGGAAACACCTCAACTATTTCTGGCAATGGATATATTTACTTTTACAACTTAGGAGATAGCTCAAAATATAGTTTCACAACTGATCAAAATGTAGTGCAAATAGATACTTCAAGTATGTATATGTATTTTGGAAGTGGTGTATATGCACAAAGTGAAACTATTAATGCTATCCAATGGTTTTCAGATAGTTCAATAACATTTAATGGGGATTTTAGTCTATATGGAATTGCAGAAAGTTAGATTATGGCAGTAGGTAATTTACAATTTATAAAATCTGCAACAGGAAGTTCTGTTAGTTCATTATCAGTAACAAATTGCTTTAGTGCTAATTATGATGTTTATCAAGTGCAAATAAATGTAAGTGTTGCAAGTGGTAATAACAATATTAATGCAAGACTTTTAGATAGTGGTGGAAGTCAAGTATCAACAAGCACTTATGATTTAGCAGGATTAAATCTAAATGCTTTTTCAAGTTTTGCAGAGGATAGGGAAACAGGTAATACTAGCTTTCATTATTTAACACAAGTTTTAGATAGTAATGATAGTGGAGTTGGTAATACATATTTTTTTAATCCAAATAATGCAAGTTATACATTTGTTACAAGCCAACAAGCCAATGTTACAGGTACAGATTTTAGAGGCAGAAAACAGATACAAGTTGAAAAATCTACAACACAAGCAACAGGATTATATTTATTTACAGAAAATAGTGGAACTGTAAATTTAAATGTATCAGTATATGGAGTTAAATAATGGCAGGTAGCTTAATAAAAATAGATGAAGAAATAGTTTCATCAGCAGTAGCAAGTGTAACTCTTGGTGGTACTGATTGGGACAACTCTTATGATGTCTATAAAGTTGTTGCTAATAATATTGAGTGTGATACAGATACAAAAACACTTACTTTTAGATTTTTAGATAGTTCCAATGCAACTATAAATACAGGGTATGATGTAGCTTTTAAAACTCTTAGAACAGATACTACTTTTGGAAATGATGCAGGATCTTTAACATCAGCTCCATTTATAGATTTATATTTAGGTACAGGAACAGGAGAACAGGCTAATGGTGTTTTATATATTTTTAATGCAAACAATGCAAGTGAATTTACTTTTTACACACAAGAAATAAGCTATCTTAGTAACTTAGCTGTGTTAAAAGGTAATCAAGGTGGTGGAGTATTAAAATCTGCTGAAGTAACAAAGGGACTTACTTTTGTTATGAGTAGTGGAAATATAGATAAAGGCAATTTTAAATTGTTTGGTTTGAAAAAAGATTAGTATAAGAAATATATAGTAAGATAGGAAAAATATGACAGAGGAACAAGCACTAGAACAAGCTACTGCAGAAATAGAAGCTGCAAAGCCATTGAAAGCACAAGTAAATAATGAAGTTAGAGAATTTACTGATGCAGAATATGATCAAGCTATAGAGGACAGAAAAAACTCTATTCTTAATGATTATAACTTTGGCTATATACAAGCTAGACAAGAAGCTTATCCTAGTTATGGAGAGCAATTAGATTATATTTTCCACAATGGCTTAGAAGCTTGGAAAACAGATATAATACAACCAATTAAAGAAGCTCATCCAAAGCCAGAATCCCCATAAATTTGTCTTAGTATTTAACTATTCTAGACTTATAGGAGGTTGAATAATGACTTTATTACAATACTCTGAACAGCAGGGAAAGAAGCCTACAGGGCAGTTTGCAGCAACTAGATTTATATTAGATAATCCAGAAGCTAAAAAAATCTTTCTGAAAGTGGCAAAAGAAGCTGAATCAGAATATATATCAGATACTACAGCAGCTCAATATTTAGTAGATAAATATGAGCAATTTGCACATCTCAATTACAACACAGTAAGGAGATACTTTAGGGATTATAGAGATGGCAGAATCAAATAATCTAAAGAAGTTTGCTGAAACTGTACAGGATAGAAATCCTAGAAAATCTAAAAAGAAAGTTAATCATCCAAAAGGCTTTGAGCCATCAGCTTCTTTTAATCAAGCTACAAGATCTGGAGAAATAGTATCACAACCTCAAAAATCCAATAATATTGATTGGAAAGAGCAGTTAGAGTCTTATTTTGGTAAAGATGCCCATAAATACAAAGTTCTAGAGAATCAAGCAGAAATAAGGTATTGGGATAGCAATATTGGTAATGGCAATATAGAAAGGCTTTATTATTTTAAAGCAAAGATTGTTTCTAGTGAGCAATATATGCCTGATGATGACTTTAAGAAGCTCTTAGCAAGTGCAGGTAGGTTAAAGAAACAAGATAAAAAGAAGCCTGTTAAAGATTCTAAAACTTTTGTTATTGCACTAGCAGATTTTCAAATAGGTAAAGAGGGTACTGAGGAAGCTATAGAGAGGTTTATAGACTATATTCCTAAGATTAAGGCACAAGTTAAGCAGATACAGAAAGTAGAGCCATTAGAACAGGTATTGTTTGCAGGACTTGGGGATTTAGTTGAATCCTGTTCAAATCATTACAGTATGCAAGAATTTTCAACAATTTTAGATGAAAGATCTCAACAAAAGGTAGCTAGGAGAATGATTTATACAATAATAAAAGAAATTATGCCTTTGTTTAGTAAGGGTATAGTTTGTTTTATTGGTGGTAATCATGGAGAAAATAGAAAAAATGGTAGAGCTTATACAACTTTTGCAGATAATAAAGATGTAATGTTAGCTGAGGAACTACAGGAAATATTTAAGGAATCTCCTGCATATAGTAAGAGCTTAGATTTTATTATTCCAGATAATGAATTGCACTTAACAATAGAAATTTCAGATGTTTCTATACTGCTACTTCATGGGCATCAGATGAGAGGTGCAGGTAATTCACAGGCTAAAGCAAGAAAATGGCTATCAGATCAAGCTTTTTCTAGAAATGCTACAGCTGATGCAGATATAGTTTTACATGGGCATTATCATTACTTTTCTGCTTATGAGAGTTCAGATAGGCTTATATTACAAGCTCCTACATTAGATTCAGGCTCAGAATGGTTTGAAAATACAAAAGGGGACAGATCTAGGGCAGGAATGCTTACTTTTGTAATTGGAGGAGAGGCTAAGTGGGACTATATTAAGGTTATAAGGTAAATAATGAAACTTGAAGTATTAAGATTTAATAGTGGTAAAGATTTCACTTCTGGATTGCTATTTGATGTAACAGATAATGTAAGATCCTTTCTAGCATACACCATAGAAGATCAATATAATCCAACTAAAATTCATGGCTCTACAAGGATTCCTGCAGGTACATATAAACTTGAATTAAGAGCTGAGGGTGGTTTTCACAATAGATATTTAAAAAGGTATGGTGCTGAATGGCATAAAGGTATGATTTGGGTAAGAAATGTGCCAAATTATAAGTGGATATTATGGCATGTTGGTAATAGCCCAATAGATACCAAAGGATGTCTCCTTTTAACAAAAACTCAGAAAGATGGGTTTGGAGGTGCATCAAGAGCTGCTTATGAGGAGGTATATCCTACAGTTAGAGATGCAATTCTTTCTGGGGAGGAAGTAACTGTAACTTATAAAAACTTTGATGGAAATATAGTATCTAATAAATCAACAGATAGTGTTGTCAATATATCTCAAGTTTCTAAGAATCAGGAGGATATTATGGATATATTATCTACAGAAATAAAACATCTAAAAGCTGAAGTTAAAGCTCTTAGACAAGCAATCATACTAAAAGGAATGCAAGTTAAGTAATTTAACTCATTTACAATTATGAATATAAAATGTAATTCCTGTAAGGAAAACTTAGAATTTATTAATTATGCTTTTGTATGTATAAAAAAAAGATGTATTCAATTTAAAAAAATACAAACAAGAATGAAAGAGGAGGAGTGAGTTATGTCAGATGATATGAAAGATATGCTTGAGAGAGCTATTTGGACTTTTGTTGAAGCATTTATTGGTGCTTTAACCATATCTCCACTTGTAGGAGTAGATGCTAATGCTTTACAGTTAGCTGCTATTTCTGGTGGTGGTGCAGCTTTAGCTGTAGTAAAGACTTATGCAAAGAAAAAAGTAAGCTAGAATAGAATTAAGGACTCAGGCAACTGATTTCTTTTTAGTTACAAGTAACAACAAAAAAGAGGAGATTTGTATCTCCTCTTTTTTTGTTAAGCAGGTGGAGGTTGATTAGGTTGCAATGAACATACACAAAGGGGTGTATATGTAAATCTCTACCTGCTCTTAATAATATTACCATTGATCTGGAACAAATTATCAATTTATCTCTTTTTGTCTTAACTATTGTTTATAGTGTTAAGCACAAGTAAATTATTTCTGTAGCTTTTAGAAAGAGATAGTTGATTAGGATCTAATAGCAGAGGATTAGCTACACCTCATTAAACTAGGGTTATAGCCTATTACTCCACATATTTAAATGCTACTAAACTTAGTATTCTGGTTTTTGGGAGGGAGTGGCACAGGGTTAGTTCCACATATAACAAAAACAACAACACTTGTTCAATATAGCTCAAGCCTAGTAAAAGGGCTTGAGCTTAATATCTTTAATTTGGTCATTGACTTTATGACAAATATATGGGACAATTAATTATTAGTTGATTAGGAGGTAACTATGATGATTCAAGAATGGATCTATTTAGGACTAGCAGCTTATGGGTTGCTATCAATAATAATAACCTTAGCTTATTTAAGCTTATGGATAGAGGAAAAACTTCTACACAATAAGTTTAATTTTGAGAAAAGGTTACAAAGAGGAGAGATCCTTAGTAAAGATAATATATTCTGATGGCAAATGCTTATCCAGAAATTAGAAAAAATAAATTTAGTTGGACATATAAGTTCTTGTATTGGAATAGAAATATAGGAGAAGTTAATTTATATACAATAACAACTAATCAGGGTTTTCAGGTTGCAGAATCTGCAGCTTGGGGAAATGCAACTTGGGATGGTTGCAGAACAATGAAGTATCTAGGGAAAAATAAGGAGGTTGAAAATGGCACAAATGCCTAAGTTCTTAGAGGACTATGTAACTGTTGATGAGTTAATCAGCAGAATGAATAAGGAATATCCAGAATGCAGATTGGTATCTGAAATGGTTGGATATGGAGATGATTGGGTAATATTTAAAAGCTCATTCTATGAAACAAAAGAGGATGGAGAGCCAAAAGCTGTAGCTTATGCAAAGCAAACAAGCAGAGATCATAATTCTTGGTTTGAGATGGCTAATACTAAAGCTAATGGTAGATGCTTAAGGATTGTATTCTCTGAATCTACTTTAGCTGAGGAGATGATTGGGATTGCTCCATCTAAAGATGCAGCACCACAAAAGGAAGCTCCTAAGAAAAAGACTTTAGATGATAAAGTTAAAGAGCTAGAAGCTGAGGGATTAGTTGAGGATATAACTGATAAGACTCAAGCTATTATGGATAATATAAAAGATTTTGCTTTAGAGATAACAAAACAAGATCTTGATTTAGCTAGAAACTATACAGCACAAGCTCTTGGTGCTATGAATATAAGTAAGACAGAAGTATCTATAAATAATTTGCAATCTGTTAAAAATAAGATTCAAGATATAGCTACTATGGCAAGAACAGATGTTGATAAGGGGGAGTAAATGTTTCAAATATTTGGCAGGAATAAGCCTCTTGATACTGTTCAGCAGTTATCTATGGAAAAGAATGTATCAGAATTTAAGAAAATTAGATATATTTTAGAACTAGAGGGGCAGATATGTACCTTAGATCCAGAGTTTTCTGATAATGGTAATCTTAGAAAAGCTATCAATAGGTTAAGAACACAATACAACTCAATTATTTATTTAGAGGAATGTAATTGTTCTTTAAAGCAGAAAGCAAAATTAAATGCTAATGGAACACCTAGAAAGCATAAATCTTATAAAAAAGATTGGGCTTCATGATTAGTTTAACTTATAGGAAAGAGGGATATAAATTTCCAGAGCTTCCTATACAAACAACAATTATAGATCCTCCTTATAATATTGGATTTAATTATAAATCTGATTTTAAGGATAAGATGACTCCAGAGGAATATAACAAATTTATTTATGATTGTATTGAGGGTTGCTATCATCATTCAACTGATGATGCTAGTTTATTCTTAATTAATTATTCAGAAATAATATTTGATTTATATTTAGCTATTGAACATAGCTCTTGGAATGTACATCAGTTTATTCAATGGGTTTATCCTAATAATTCTAGATTTAGTAAGAAAAGATTTACTAAATCTAGTAGAACAATAGTTTGGCTTACAAAAGATGATTCTAAAATTTATATTGATAGAGTTACACAACCTTACAAAAATCCAGATGATAAAAGAGTTAAACAGATGATAGCTTCTGGTAAGACAGGAACTCATCTTTATAATTGGTGGGAAATAAATATTGTTAAAGGTAATTCTAAAGAGCATTTAGGTTATGTAAATCAAATACCTTATGAGCTTTTAAAAAGATTAATTTTTACAACTACTGATGAAAATGATGTAGTTTATGATCCTATGTGTGGCTCAGGCTCAACAGTATTTGCAGCAGGACATTTAGGTAGAGTTGGAATAGGTTATGATATTAGCCCAAAAGCTAGGGATGTTTGGGATAAATATACTATAAATCCTTATACAGCTTTAGGCTATGAAAGATGATTGAACTTTTATTAACTTGCTCTTTGTTAGGAAAAGTAGATTTTGATATTGATACCTATCAAGATCTATATAGGATTCCTTATCAATGTGAGTTAATAGAACAGGTGCAGGAGTGGATTCCATTAGTTAATATCCACTTTAAAGAGGATGAAGCTCTTGCATTAACTGTTATTTATTGTGAAAGCAGAGGATATGCTAATGCTACAGGCTATAACAGAGATGGCTCAATAGATCAGGGCTTATTTCAATTTAATAACAGAACTGAGAAATGGCTTGAGGATGATATCTATAATAAAGACTTAGATATGTATGATGCAGAAACTAATGTAAAAGCTGCTAGATGGCTTTCTTTTTATGATGGATGGCATCATTGGAACAGTAGCAAACATTGTTGGGGTAGATATGCCAAATCAGAACAATAGGAGAGATTTTAGACAAGATGAGTATGAATTATATGATGTTCTTAAAGCTAGACCATATTGGCAAGAAGTATGCAAGACAAATCAATGGGAAATAATAAAGGATGAGGAGGATTTTGCAGAGGACTTTGTTTGTAAAATATTTGATGATAAGTATTTTATGGAGCTACAGATTGTTGGTTATTGGCATAATTTTGATATTTCTCATATAAGTAATGTATGGATTTCAGAAAGTAAAGTTTTAAATTTAAAAGAAAAAGGAGAAAAAGCAGGATTAATATTTCTTAACTGTGTTCCTAATAGGTTTTTTGGTTTAAACATTGACTTAATTGAAAATGATTGGTTAGTAACAAATATTGCAGAGAAATCATACAAAATTCCATTAAAAGAGATAAAATTTAATCAAAGAGTCTTAATAGATGAAAATTTATGTGATTGCTTACAAAATCATTATAACATTATGCAAAGACACAAAGGCAGAATAGCTATGGCTAATAAAGAATTTAATATAAGAGGTAAGAATGGAATATGCTGCTGATGATATAAACATAGGCTATATGTCTATATTGCTAATGATTAATAATGAAAAAACTTTAGTAGATAAACTAGATAACATAAAGGAGATCTATCCTCAATATGAAGCTGCTTATTTTGGAACTCATAAAGGTGGTGTAAAGTTTAGTTGTGTTTTAAAAGGTACTCCTACAGTAGTTGAAATAACTATGAATGTTAATGGAAATTTCTCTATACATACTTTAACTAACAGAGGATCAACAACATTTCATGATGAGGATGTAGAAACTCTTGTTAATTTCTTGCATTTATTCTATGTTAATATGCAACATGATGAGGATAGGTTGCTGCAAGATGCTTTAGATAGAACTACTTATAGAAAAATTGCTAAAAGAATGCACTACAGGGAAAACTTTGGAAATGATCTATCAGGGGATTGAGTACAAGAAGCATCAAAAAGTTAAGTTTGTTATACCTACAGATGAAAGAATAATAGATCCTAAGACTAAAAGTATTAGATGGAGATATGGCACAATAGAGTTTTTTCCTAAGAATCTTAAAGCTGCTTGGATTTTAGAAAAAGGAGCAAAAGAAAACATTAGAATTTCATTATTCTGTGTTTTACCTCTAAATTAGTTATATGGCAGATAATGGTAATGGCATGAGTAATAAGGAACTCTTGCAGCTCATACTTAGTAATCAGGAAAAAATTAATTTTAGGATTGATCAAGTTCATGAGAAAGTTAATCAAAAAATTTCAAGATCAGAGCTTTCTGGTTGGATAGTAGCTGTTTCTGCTTTAGTAGTATTAGTAAATAATGTGATGTAATGAAAGCAACAGTAAATTTAAATCAAATTTTGCAGGGTGGATTAGCAGGGTTAGTAGCTTGGTTATTTAAAACAGTAAATGATTTGCAACAAGAAGTAGCAGTTTTAATGGTACAAATAACAGATGCTAAAGAGGATCTTATGAATTTAGCTATGAGAGAACAAGAACTAAATTCAGCAATAACTGAAATCCTAATAAAATTAGGTGGCTAATTATATAGAATCAAGAGATTGTGATGAGTGCTTAAAGCCTTATTGGAATGAATTTGATTCAGTTTTATGTGCAGATTGTTTAGATAAGTCTTAAAATACTGCTAAAATCTATATATGAATAATATCCATCATTCTTTAGAATCATTAGCCATAGACATAGATAAATTAACTTTTTTAGAGGGCAATCCTAGAAAAGGAGATATTGAAGCTGTTGCAAAATCTTATAAACAGTTTGGGCAGAGAAAGCCTATAGTAGCTACAAAAGATAATGTTGTTATAGCAGGAAATCATCAACTTGCAGCTGCTAGGCAACTTGGTTGGGATAAAATAGCTGTAGTTATAACAGATGATGATGAATTGACAGCTAAAGCATTTGCATTAGCAGATAATAGAACAGCAGAACTAGGCTCTTATGATGATGACTTATTAGCTGATTTATTAAGTGAAGTTTCTAGTGTTCCAGAGCTTATGGACTCAACAGGATTTAGTGAGGATGATTTATTTGATTTAATTGGCTTTGAGGAAATAGAGGAAAAAGATGATATTCCTCAAGCTCCAAAAGAAGCAAAAACAGAACTAGGAGATAAATATAAATTAGGAAATCATATTTTAATATGTGGAGATGCAACAAATTTAGATTTATATGAACAAGAATGTGATATTTCATTTACAGATCCACCTTATGGAGTAGATTATGAGGGAGGAACAGCAGATAAATTAACAATTAAAAATGATTTAAGAGCTGATTTGCATGATTTATTATTTGACACTTTTACTAATATTTCTTTAAAAACTAAAGGAAATGTGTTTGTTTGTAGTCCATTTAAAAATATAGATATATTTTCAACTATTTTTTATGATATTTTTTACTTTTCTACATTAATTATATGGAAAAAGGATAAGCCAGTTTTGTCTAGAGGGCATTTTAATTCATTTTATGAGCTTATATTTTATGGATGGAATAAAAACTCCAAATCTAGTTATATAGGAGATAATAAAGAAACTGATGTTTGGAATTTTGATAGACCAACTAAAAATAAACATCATCCAACATCTAAGCCTGTGGATTTAGTAAAAAAAGCTATTTTATTATCATCTAAGGCTAATGAATGGGTTTTAGATCCATTTGCAGGAAGTGGCTCAACATTAATAGCTGCAGAGGAAACTAAAAGAAAATGTTATGCAATAGAGTTAGATCCTGCTTATTGTGATGTCATAATAGAAAGATGGGAAAATTTAACAGGGCAGAAAGCAGAATTAATTAATGGTTGATATAAATAGTTTAGATATACCAGAACTCTGGGAAAGACAAACAGGTGAGAGTGCTAAGGCTTTTGAAGCTTTTGTTGTGTATAGAGATATGGAAAATAGATCTTATAGAGGGGTTGGACAAGAATTAGGTAAAAGTAAGACACAAATAGAGAAATGGGCAAGAAAATACTTTTGGCAAGAAAGAATATTAGCTTTTATTGACTATATGGATTTAATTAAAAGAGAAATGCAGATTAAAGATATAGAGGAAATGAATGAAAGACAGATTAGAGTTGCTAGAAATTTACAGGCTAAAGCTGCACAAAAACTACAGGGAATGGATTTATCTGAGTTAGATGCAGGAGATTTAGTTAGGTTTTTTATAACAGCATCAGAATTAGAGAGAGAAGCTAGGGGGATGTCTAGCCAAAATGTTAATATTGTTATGCCTCCAACTATCCAGATGGCTTGGGATTGGGAAAATAGATCAGAATAATGGCTCAAGTTATACAAGCTAAGCCACCTGCATTACATGAAAAACAAATAGAAGTGTTAAAAGCTCTTAAAGATAAAAGATTTAATGTCTGTGTTGCAGGTAGGAGGTGGGGTAAAACAAGTCTCAGTATTGTTGCATCTTTTGAAAAGGCTATGGCAGGAGAAAAGGTTTGGGTTATCTTTCCTGTATATCCTCAAGCTATGGATTCATTTAGAGTTATGAAATCATTAGCTAGGCAGTTTCCAGAGGAATATATCACAATTAGAGAAGTAGAAAAAAGAATAGAATTTAGTAATGGTGGATCTATACAGATAAAGTCTGCTGATAAGCCAGAAAGATTAAGAGGTGCAGGTGGATTAAGTTTAATTGTATTTGATGAAGCTGCTTATCAATCTAAGGAAACTTGGGAAACAGTTAGACCAATTCTAAGTGATAGTTTAGGACAGGCTTTATTTATATCTACTCCTAATGGGATGAATTGGTTTTATGAGCTTTATGAAAATGCTAAATTAAAAGATGATTGGAAAGTACATCATTATCCAACAGAGTCTAATCCTAATATAATGCCAGAGGAGTTGTTTCAAGCCAAAGAGGAGTTAGGCTCATTAGTATATGCACAGGAGTTTTTAGCAGAATTTACAGAGGTAGGACACATGTTTAAAAGAGAATGGTTTAAGTATTTTGACACTATTGCAGGAGATGATCCTGAATATGTCTTAGGAGATGAAGTTGTTAAGCATAGTGAGCTAAGTATCTTTGGCACTATGGACACAGCACTAAGTATTAAAGAAACTGCTGATTATTCTGTAATAATAACAGTTGGATCTACTCCTAGTGGTAAGCTATTAGTAATGGATGTATTCAGAGCTAGACTAGAAGCTCCAGAGTTACTACCACAAATAGAAGCAAAGATAAGTGAATACAATATGTCTTGGTTGGGAGTGGAGGATTCTAGTTTTGGCTTAGGTATAATTCAAATGGCTAGGAGACAGGGTTTGCCAATAAGAAACTTAAAGGCAGATAAGTCAAAAACTGCTAGAGCTGTACCTGCTGCTGCAGGAGTAGAAAATGGCTCTATATGGTTTTTGAAAAATGCTAAATGGCTTGTAGAATTTGAAAGAGAATTAACTAGCTTTCCATCTAGTGGATCTCATGATGATATGGTAGATGCCTTAGCTTATGCAGCTAGGTTTGGGATAGTTAGAAAGACAAATTGGAGTGTAACCTAATTGGGAATTAGAGATAATATTAGAGGCTTCTTTGCTCAGGAAGTACAAACAGAAAAGAAATCTGGGCAATATCCAACATCACAAGTAGTATTTCCATTCAATACAGATGCAGGTTATTTTAGTGGAGTTAATCAAATGTCTCCAGAGGGTAACTCAGCAGCTCTTGCTTGTTTAAATGTACTTGGTACAGCTTTTAGTGAGCCACCATTAAAGGTATATTTAAAGAATCAAGAGGGTATGGAATATATATCTAATCATCCTGCTGAACAATTACTACAAAATCCTAATCCAAATATGACAGCATCACTACTAAATAATTATATTGTTACTTCTGTAGCTGTGTCTGGAGATGCTTTTATCTTAAAACTTAGAAATGAATCAGGAGCAGTAATACAACTTATACCTTTACTACCAGAGATGGTAGAAGTTAAAGGAAACACAGAACAATTAATAACTAAGTATGAATACAAGCAAAAGGGCAACACTATGACAATATTGCCAGAGGATATGATACATCTTAGAGAGAGAATAGATCCTAGAAATCACAGGAGAGGACTTGCTCCTCTTAGATCAGTAATGGTAGAAGTATTAGGAGATGCTGCAGCTTCACAGATGGGAGCAGCATTAGTAAAGAATACAGGTGTTCCTAGTGTTGTTATATCTCCAAAGAATGATTTATCTATGACAAGTGATGAGGCAGAGAATATAGCTGAGGTATTTGGTAGGAGATTTGGAGGAGAGAATAGAGGCAGACCATTAGTAATATCTGGTGGAGAAGT
>Ga0181409_1000714_pt1 | contig 12967 bp, 10 predicted proteins | sample 32SPOviralmetaG_FD_130138 | JGI IMG/M metagenome (GOLD analysis project Ga0181409, IMG submission 130138) | Marine viral communities from the oligotrophic San Pedro Time Series (SPOT) site, San Pedro Channel, CA, USA - 32 SPOT_SRF_2012-05-30 | ecosystem: Environmental > Aquatic > Marine > Strait... | reverse complement strand
TATTCTTCATATAATTTGATGTGTTTGGACGATTATTTGAGTTGTTGAAATCAATTCTTCGACCTATAAACCCCGCGTTAGCAAAAGACATCAGTTCTCTTCGCATACGCCTGAGGTTATTCAAACTTTGACGCCTGATAATATCCGGGCTCACATTTTGTATGACGCGCACTGGACTGTTAGGTGTTTTAGGAGGTGTTTCTATGACAACTGAATTATTATTCATACCTAGTTTAAACAGATATTTTTATTGCCTAAGTCAATCAAGGTGAATGAGATATTAAGAAACATGCTTGATATTATTAGGGCAGTCGTCGGCACGGGAGGTCCATTGTTGGTCGAACACAAGGGGCGCGTCATGTGTGAACAATGTATGATAATCACACAAGACCACGTCAACCGGATGATTGATAAAATTAAAGATGTTAAATTTACTAAAATTGAACAAACTTCAGATCGCTCGTTTTCAATTTCTTAACGACGAAACGCGTTTCTACCAAACGCATATATGCATAGACTGCGAATAATTCGATAGTGTGTAATCTATTATATAACTGCCACACAAACATCTTCAATATATAGTTGTCGCGTTTATTCCAAGTTTGCTCCCTCGTAGTAGTCTTCGTTCTGGCCATAAATTATATAAAAACGTAGGTTCTAACTTATGTATGAAGTCATACACATCATTCGATGGCATCACCATTAAGGTGGGTGAGAACGCGAAAGATAATGACGCATTGACACAATCGAGTTTTCCAAATGAATGGTGGCTACATACAGACGGTGGTGCTGGTTCTCATGTCGTCGTATGTTGTGAAGAAGATGTACTTCCTAAGGAAACGAAGAGGGATGCAGCTATACTCGCCGCACATTATAGTAAATCCGTAAGAGAAAGAGTTGTTCGTGTCAATATCGTACGCGTGAATCAGGTCATAAAATGTGATAGACTAAAAAACCATGGGCAAGTGTATCTCGATGACCCGATTACACAACTTACTTTGTTTATGAATAAGGAAAAGGTGCGCATTGAAAGATTATTAAAAGTCAGGTGCGATACATAGACACACGTTTCAGTTCAAACTTGAGTAATGTCCTGCTATGTAATACACATCTTCAAATCCCAAATCAATTAATTTCTCTGCCGCAATCCTTGCCCTCTGTCCGGTGTTGCAGTAGACGAGCAATCCTTTTTTTGGAAGTTCTGTCGTTGTTTTTTCGTTCATTTTGTTGACTGGCAAATGTAACGCTCTTGGGTAGTGACCAAGTCTGTACTCTGTAGATGTTCGTACATCTATGACTTTCTTTATCTTTCCACTTTTGATCAGTTTCTTCGCTTCCGAAGCGGAGACCAAGTTTTCTCCGGTGAATGTGTACGCGAGAGCGGCCGCACCGAGTGCTATGACGAGAGGTATCATTTATATATACTTGTATAAAGATTACACCAGAATGTTATTCATGAGTCTTCAAATTAAGAAGCTACACGAAGATGCGATCATTCCTACACGGACTTCACCTGGGTCCGTTGGCTATGATTTATATAGCATGGAAGAAGTAATCGTCCCGCCACTCGAACGTGCTTTTGTAAGTACTGGTGTCTGTGCACATTTGCCACCTGGTGTTTATGGTCGTATTGCACCTAGATCCGGTTTGACACTTAAGTATGGCATTCAAACCGGTGCGGGTGTCATCGACCCAGATTTTACGGGTGAGTTGAAAGTCATCCTACTTAATCACGGGAGTGAGCCGTTCGTCATTAAGAAGGGAAATAGAATTGCACAAATGATTCTGGAAAGGTGTGAAACACCTCTCATCGAAGAAGTACAAGAACTCGTGGAAACGCAGAGAGGAAATCGTGGTTTCGGGTCTTCTGGAAATTAATTTAGTTGGAGAATGCAATACCCGCCATACCATCTTTCACTCTCAAAATATTGTAGTTTACAGCGTAAACTCTATATAATCCATCATTGGCACCGGAGCTTGGACTTTGAATGGTAAGTTTCGCATTATCTATGCGAGAGAAGTTCAAAGAGCCACTTGGCTGTGACCGGTTCATGGTCAAGCAGAATGGCCACGTGAAGAGTGGAACCGCATCAAGAGATGATGGCGCGAGTGCAGTGGTGTGCATTTCGTGAACAACATTATGGTGGAATGTGTTCGAACCATTTTCGAATAGGGCGAGGCCGTTAATGTAAAGCGACGCGGTATCGAAACTGTAATCACTCGCCCATCCAGTACCAGACACATTTGACGTTGTCAAGTGGAGCGCCCTGACTGGATGGTTGAAATAAGTCAAATCGATAGACGTGTCAGTCTTTGTCATTGGTTGATATTGCACTTGGGTGATGAGGATTTCGTGTTCTTGTGACGTGAAATGCTCGCGTTCGGCGGTGTCCAAGTATGCATACATACCGTATATTTTTGGGCTTGCCCCCAAGTTACCGAGACCAGAACGGCACTTGATTCGCAATTCAACTTCGTGATATTGCAACGCCACCAATGGGAGCGACTTAGTCCAATCTTCGCTGAAGAAGAATGGTACCATGTAATAATCGGACGCGGTACCAGCGACACCCTTCGCGTTATCGGCGACTGTTTCCGATGTCACGGAGCAAGATGCCTTGGCTTGTGTATCACGGTACACAACGTTGTGAACACCTTGTACATACAAGGAATCGAACTTGCAAACTTCTTGTCCACCAACGTGAAGACTGAATTCAGTCACACTGGTATCACCCGAAGAAAAGAGGCCATCAGTGTTTACGCCAACGTTGGAAATATTTGGGTGTTCCACCCATATGTAGCTCAAAAGGTCACCCTTCGAGCGAATTGGTACGACAACTTCCGCGCCACTCGTGAAAGTACCGATGTAATCCATGCGCTCTGGCTTGAGAGCAAAGTTCGTGTAGCGCTTGTAGTTTTGGCGCCAGAAACTGACTTGGGGTTCGCCAGTGATGTAGGCATCCTGAGCCCCGACTGATACAAGATCGACAAGTGCAGCTGACATAATTATTATTAAATGATATTAAAATTTTAGGTACATAACGAAGTATGGTTGTCTTCCAAGCACTCACCTGGGAGACCAAGGATACAGACGACGAACACTTGATCAATATCTTTGGTAAAACAAGTGAGGGTAAGTCTGTATGTGTAACGACAGCATTTACACCTTACTTTTTTGTAAAGTTGCCTCGTAATATAACACAACAAAAGGTGCAAATCATATACAACAAAATCGAAAAGGCGTGTCCTGGTTGTCTCACGAGTTATAACACGATCCACCGCAAAGATGTTTGGGGATTTCAAAACAATGAGCAATTCCCATACCTTCAGTTATTTTTTAGAAATCTCGCTTCGAGACGTATGGTTGCTGGACGTCTTCGACGACCACTTCCAGATGAAAGTATTCGCATTAAAATGTACGAATCTAATTTGGACCCGGTACTTCGACTCATGCACAGAACTGGTATTCAGTCAACTGGATGGCTCGATACAGGTGATTTATGTACAGCTGCGTATAACGCGCACGTTGACATCGACCTCGAATGTAAGAATTGGCGTGAGTTAAAACCAGTTGAAAATCCGAAAACTGCACCTTTTGTAGTTGCATCCGTGGATATTGAATGTAATAGTTCTACTGGTAAATTCCCCGATGCTGATATCCAAGGTGATGCATGTTTTCAAATCGCAATTTCACTCTGTAAATTTGGGAGTGACGAACCATACGATAAAACCTGTCTATGTTACAAAAAGACTGATCCGGAATTGGAAGGTTCTACTATTCTGTCGTACGATACTGAACGCGAAATGTTAATGGCATTCCGTGAATATTTACATGATAAGGACGTAGACATCATCACTGGGTGGAATATATTTGGGTTTGATTTGGAATATTTGATGAAACGCGCCATCGTTACGCGATGTGACCTCAAATTTTTTCAATTGAGTAAACTTCGTGGCCATAATTGTGAACTTACCCTGAAGAAACTTTCTTCGAGTGCATTGGGTGATAACGACTTAAAACTCGTGAGTATGCCTGGTAGATTTATATTTGATTTGTTTCATGAGGTGAAGAAAGGTTACAAACTCGACTCATATAAACTTGACAACGTGTCTAAACTGTACCTCGGGGACAGCAAAATTGATATGCCGGCGAAAGAAATGTTTGCACGCTACAAAGAAGCCGATCCAGTAAAACTGCGTGAAGTTGCAGAGTATTGTATTAAGGATACATTGCTTCCTCATAGACTCTTGTCTAAATTATGCATTCTTGTAAATCTACTGGAAATGGCGAAAGCAACCTGGACTCCATTATGTTATCTCGTCGAACGGGGACAGCAAATTAAGGTGTTTAGTCAACTCACAAAGAAGGCACGGGAAATGGGATTCATGGTACCCACAATTCAATATGGTCAGATGGCTGACCAAGGATATGAAGGTGCGACCGTTCTTGACGCTCAAAAGGGTGCATACTATACACCGATTACAGCGCTTGATTTCGAAGGTCTGTACCCCTCCATCATGATGGCACACAACTTGTGTTATTCGAGTCTTGTTATGGATCCTAAATACGAAAACGTACCTGGTGTGGAGTATGAGACATTTGAGATTCCTGTACCGAGTAAAGTTGAGGGGCAACCACCGACAAAGCGTCTATGCAAATTTGCACAAGGTGTTCCAACGTTGTTACCCAGCATTTTACTTGAATTGAAACAATTCAGGAAGCAAGCGAAGAAAGATATGGCGGTATCCACAGGTGCACTCAAAGCGATGTATAATGGTAAGCAATTAGCTTACAAAATTAGTATGAACTCCGTGTATGGATTCACAGGTGCATCAAAGGGGATACTCCCATGTGTAAACATCGCGTCTACGGTAACAACAAAAGGTCGGAGTATGATTGATGAAACAAAGGAGTACGTGGAAAAGAACTTTCCGGGTGCGAAAGTGAGATACGGTGACACCGACTCGGTAATGGTTGAATTTGATGTAGGTGACCGTAAAGGCATCGAAGCCGTCGAATATAGTTGGGAAATTGGTGAACGCGCCGCTGAAGAATGTAGTGCACTTTTTAAGAAACCCAATAATCTAGAATTGGAAAAGGTGTATTGGCCCTATTTCCTCTATTCTAAAAAACGATATGCCGCAAAGCTCTGGACACAAGGAAAAGATGGAAAGATGAACATGGATTATATAGATGTGAAGGGTCTTCAGCTCGTGAGACGCGACAATACTGCGCACGTACGGGAAGTTTGTAAAGAACTTCTTGATGTTGTGCTCGAGAGTAATGACACAGAAGCTCCGAGAGCTCTGGCTCTTCAACGTGCGATTGAACTGATTGAGGGAGACGTACCCATTGAAAAGCTCACACTTTCACAGGGTCTTTCAGATTCATATAAAGTAAAAGGACAGAGTGTATCAATTAATAGCCCTAATATCGATTATATAAATCAAGCACATGTACAAGTTGTGAGAAAAATGCGTGAACGCCAACCCGGGTCGGAGCCACAATCGGGTGATAGGGTACCATATGTACTCATTAAAACGGATGACCCAAAAGCTAAGGCTTTTGAAAAGTCTGAAGATCCAAAATACGCGAAAGAAAATGGTATCCCCATTGATTATGAATACTATTTCATGAATAAATTTATAAATCCAGTGTGTGACCTCATCGAGCCGTTGTTCGAAGATCCAAAAGAAGAAATTTTCGGTGAATTACTCACCAAAATCAAACCAAAAAGAAGGCCAAAAAAGAAGAAAGAAACACCCGTCGAAGAATTGCCATTTAAAAACTAGGTGCGTTAATGTAATAAGGATGAAGATATCTGAGAATCTCGCGAGAGTATTCGAGGATGAGGTGGAAAAGGTGTGTCATGAAAGAATGCTTTTATACGCGCGCTCAGTATCGACCATTCACAACATACCCCTGAAGCTTCTTTTGAGAGATTTACCCAATCCAGGTGGGTATTGTATGGGTATTAAAAAGGGTGGTGAGCCCTGTACTAGAAAAGCGAGTCACGGTGGTTATTGTGCAACGCACGCCGCCGCACCCAAACTTCATGAACCCGTGACCATGTGTGCAACTATTAGACACAATCACGCGTTTCCTCCCATGTATAAAGCTGGGTGTCCCGCATGTGAATCATCTAATAATAACCAATTTAGAGATTTGAAGCTTATGATGTAATATGAGGAAATCAGATATCCTACTAAATTCAATCGATTCATTTTATTGTACACCAGAAAACGGGCAAACGCTCGTACAAATTTTGTCTAAAACTGGTGGCATTTCTCTTCGAAATCTGGAATGGTTCATCACGAACTATTCTAAGAAAACTAATTTGATGTACAAGACAAACGAAGGTAAGATTTTCAGTGTGCATTGTGCTTATAAATCTACTCTTGATGGATATAGCAAGAAATTATTTGACCCCTTTTGTCGGTCGGACAAAATCTCATATAAAGTCCCCGGTACAACTGATGAAATCAATACGACGCTCGCGCAACTCAATTTCATCAAATGGTGTATTAAAAATGGGATAATTAATTACATAAAAGAAAATAAAGATAAATTATTCGGCAAGTGATTCTTCGTATATAATACGTGAATTTTCACTCATACCTTGTTCTCCTAAACTTGGAGAATACGATATGGGCTCACTTCGAGATTCAAGGTAGCCGTTTTCAAATGTAAGCGTCTTATACGCTGTGTAGTATATATGACATGTGTATGACTCATTCGTCCCGAAATAAGGATTCATTTGAAAGTCTATTGTAGTTCGGTTGTTCTTTATGTTTGTGAAGTCTAGACTTCCGGATGGGTCAACATTTCTTGGATTCATAGAAAACGTATAGGTGTATATATTTCTCGGTGTTGAATGAAACTTATGGTTCAAAACGGTGAGATACCTATAATAGTGTGAATCTACATAATTTATGAATGGAAGTTCTTGACCATCTATGAATAGCTTCGCTGCGACCGCTACGTCATCGGACAATGAATCAATTGCACGTTTGTATGATGGTTTTGGTCCAAGATTGAACCGATTGTGATAATAATCGTATATTTGATCCGTGGCGTTTGCGTTACTCGCGACACTATCGTTCTCAAACAATTTGTTTCTAAAGAAAAAGTGAAGTGTCTTTACGCGATTTTCGGGTGTGAGTTCAAATTTTACTTTATGTTCTCCGGGTTCTATGTCAAACTTGGGGTGAGTCTTGAACACATCGGTTATCATTTCGTATTTTCTAGATGTGTAAAAGAGTCGTTCTTCGGGTGTGAGTGTAATTTCTTCTGTCACGATATCAAACTCTTTTACTGTCAAATCAACCGGGTCATCTGTAAAAAATGTCTGAGGTCTAAATTCAATTTCAAACTCAAGCTTTTGTTTGTTAATCGCACACAAAGGAAAGTATGGTCTATTGTGTATATTTGTTTCATAATCAGACGATTCATAGGCTCTTGAGAAGAAAAATGGAATAGGTACATATACGGTTGTATCGAGACCTCTGAAAAAATTGAGTCCTTGGTCTAGCACAGATTCTCTGTAAACAAAACGTCCATCTGTATATATTCTACTCGCGCTTTCCGATTGATCGAGGTACATTTCATCATATATGAATCCAATATCATCTTTGTATATTTCAACTATATTTTCATCAACGCGCATGGTGATAGATTTAAATAGATGTCTCCCAACTCTATCCGCGTAATTATACTGTGTACCCGAAAGACCTGGTAAGTTTATTTTAATATACATATTCGAGAGAAGATCTCCCATATCTTGTGGTCTAAATGTAACTTTTATGGTTTGACCGAAAGGCCATCCATCTGATGCACTCGAAGGTTTGTTAACATTAAAACTTCTATGAAACTTTCTAAAATTTGAATGTCGTTTAGATTCATACTTAAAGGGTGAATTTTCGCCTAAAAGATATGTGTCCTGTTGCCCGAGGGCTGACAGACAAAGTGTGGCTCCGGTATCTGGACCGGATCTATCACACATACTACTTATTGCTTATATATTTTTAAATCCATTTTCCACATGGAGATGTGACTCGTGGCCGCCAATTTTTCCAACTCTTTCTTGATGGTATCGGTCTCCTCGTTCAGCGACTGTACAGCTTCTTTCGTGTACTGGTAGGTCTTAATGTTGAGCAAATAATCATACGAGCCATCGACCGCATCGTATGATTTAGAAATCTCATCTTCGAGTTCATTTTTCTTTCTCTTAAATACGATGATGCGCTCGTTGATGACGGCGTTTACGAAACGAGACACGTTTTCTAGTTTTTTCACCTTTTCTGTAAGAACATGGAGAAGATGCGCTTTTCGTTTCTTGTATACAGCAATTCTAATGTCCACAAAATCCGTTAAAATGTCCTCTGGGCTTTCATATTTCTTGATACCCTTGGTCGGGTGGAATAGGTGCATGTTGCTCACATGAAATGATTTTTGAAGCTTAAAATCCTTCACAAGGTTTTTCCCGGTGTATCCCGTGATAGTGAAATTCACGTCTTCTGTCGTGCTGTTGTTTACGAATCCAGAAATAATCTTCTTTTCCACGAGACCATCCAGATATTCTTTGTAATCCTGTGTCCAGCGACCCGGTGGAAGCTCGGTAATTTTGAGGTTAGTTCCAGCGCTATTGCATGTCCACACACCCTCTGTGATCCATAACCCTTCTTCGTTTTTAAACACACGACCCTTGAACTTGTCAAACCACGGTTTCATTTCTTTGAGTGTTTCGCCGTAAATAGCTCGTTCTATGTTTTCGCAAATGTCTTTTGGGTTGAACGGTGGTACATAACAACTGAATCCCGTTCCAATACCCTCAGTACCATTGATGAGAACTGTAGGTAACACTGGCACGTAATATTCTGGTTCGATGGGTCTGCCGTCATCATCGAGATACTTGAGTACCGCGTCATCTCTAGCATCAAAGAGTTTTCTTGCATGTTTTGTGAGCTTCGTAAAGATGTACCTCGTTTGGCTCGCATCTTTACCACCCATGAGTCTCGTACCGAATTGACCACACGGCTCGAGAAGGTTGATGTTGTTCGAACCAGTAAAATTATGTGCTAATTTTACGATCGTATCCGCAAGAGACACTTCTCCATGGTGATATGCCGATGTTTCTGCGACGTATGCCGCCAATTGTGCGACTTTCATTTCATTCGTCAAATTCTTTTTGAAGCATGAATACATGACCTTTCTTTGAGAGGGCTTGAGACCGTCAGACACGTGTGCAATAGAACGCTTCAAATCTGCGAGACTGAAATTTACAAGATCCTTGTGAATGAATTCTGTGATGTTAATTCGTTCGACATTTCCGTATGGGATTTCAAGTTCCGAACTCTCTTTTTCGGTGCTTTCTAAGAGCCACGTCTTACGAGAATCAGCCCTTGTTTTATCGAACGCGAGTACTACAGAATCATCTGTTTTTTCGTCTGTATCAAATTTAACCGTGAGCTGTTCGATGTTCTTGAAATACTCTCGAGCCTCGGCAGACGTGGAAGTACCGAGACCCTTGTAGTACTTAATCTTCCAACCGGGTCTCCCATTTCCATACCACGTTCTAAACATGGAATCCGTGTAGAAAGACATGGTTTGAGAACCCTTGGTGGCTTTGATGATAGGTGTCACCATGCTCACCACGAAATTTAGGTCAAGTAAACTCGGCCAAAAGTAATGAATCATGTTGAGTACAAGACCCTTGATGTGACTTCCATCAGTATCGGCATCCGTCATGATCATGAGACGACCGTATCGGAGTTCATTGAGCGACGTATACACCTTACCTTGTTGAAGACCTAAAATCTTCTTGAGGTCACTGAACTCCTTGTTCTCCGTGAGTTGTTTGACAGATGCATCTCTCACATTTTTGCACTTACCGCGAAGTGGAAATACCCCGTAATAATCACGTCCAACTACAGAGAGTCCAGCGACTGCGAGTGATTTCGCTGAATCACCCTCTGTGATGATGAGCGTACACTTTCCAGATTGTGCGGTACCCGCCTTATTTGCATCGTCTAACTTTGGTATGCCGGTGATTTTAGACTTTCTCGCACCATCCGTTTTTTGAAGCTCTTTCATTTCTTTGAACTTGGACAGTGCCATGAGTTCGGATTGTACATTCGTTTTGAGAATATCTTTGATGAGCTTTTTCGTTGGCTCAAATTTGCTCCCAAATTCCTGTGGTTTGAGAGTACACTCGGACTTGACCTGACTACTGAACGTTGGGTTCACGAGTGTTGCCTTCACGAAAACCATGAATGCATTCTTCACTTGTTGCGGTTTGAGTTTGATTTTCTTTGCCATCTCGTCGATGATGTTCGACGCGAGAATACCCGCCACGTGGTCTACATGACTCCCACCTTTGGTCGTACAAATACCATTTACGAACGACACTTGTTCGAATCCATCTTCGGATGGCGCGACACACACAGACCACCTATCTGAACTGAATGTACAAACTTCGTCTGTTTTTGTGTGCATTTTAGCATATTCATTGAATGCAGTTTTTAGAAGAGCTTCTCCTTGGAACTTGACTTTACATCCCGGTGTGGTACAGATGTTCGCGTCGTAGACACGCTTCTCGAAAATCTTGAAGATGTGTTCATCCATTGATTTCATACCGAATCTTGACCAGTCTGGCGTAAACGTGACGCATACACTTGATGTCGTTCCGGAGTAGCTACGCATCTTCGGCTTTCCACACGTCTTCATGTTATCTGTCCACTCTTGTGTGTACGTCGTCTTGTTTTCGGAATCCTTGATTTTGATGGAGAATTTACTCGAGTACACGTTCGTGAGTTTTGCGCCGTATCCATTTCTACCACCGACGACACGCTGTTGCGAATCATCGTAGTTGGTACTCGTGAGAAGATGCCCAAACGTGAGTTCCGGATTCCAAATCTTCTCTTTTTCATGTTCCTTGACCGCGATGCCTCCGAGAGGTCCATTGTTCTCAACACTGATTTCACCCTTTTCTCGGTCGATGTTGACGGAGATGGACGTTACCTGTTTTGGATAGAGTGAATTACGATCGATGGCATTGACAAGAATTTCGTCAAAAATCTTAAGAAGCGCGGGTGCATAGATGACGGTTTTCTTTTCGAAACCATCACCTTCCTTGACCCAATACTGTTCACCAACACGAGACACAGGGCCAACATATGAGTCTGGTCTCTTCAAGATGTGCTCGACGTGGGTAAGCTTTTGAATGCTTTCACTCATTTTTTACTTGATTTTTAATAAACGAGGCTTCCACTTAAGCTGTTTTTTAAAAACAAAGGTAGGGGTCTTTGTTTTTTGACTTGAGGTTAGTACCTAAGTCGAATTTCACTTTTAATTATTTAATAAACGTTCGATTAAGATAATGCAAGCTTCCGCGTCTGTCGACGCCAAGACCCTCCGAGCATTTGACTATACTGGTGCGAAGATCAAGCACTTCAAGATGCTCTGTAACTATGGAACCGTTATGACGGAAGTGACGTCACCAAGTTTCCAGCGTTTGCGACAGTTGATATATATGGGCATTGAAACTGAAGACTTATTGAAATGTTTCTCATCGATCACCGATCAGCCAGGTAGAAAAAGCTCATTCAAGAGGTACACTAATTTCGTTGGGTGGATGTGTCGATCTAGTTACAAGTACTCAGATGGAGAACGTATAACACTCCATATTCGTAATTCGAGCGCAAATGAGGTAATGGACGACGTTTTGAAAGCGCTAGACGGCAAAGAATTTTCCAAACGCTTGTTCAAATTAGGTTGCGAGATCACAATGTGTCTGCGCGACAACACCGAGTTGTATATCAGCCTTAAAAATCATTAGAAATGGTATAAATATTTTGATTGTAATTGACATGTAAGAAAACGGTGTCTTTGATTACACACCCGTGTGCAAATGACAATATAAATTTATATAACTAATTATATAATGGATATATACGAAATACCCAAGTTTGTTCATGATACCACGTGTGACAAAATTGTCGGTGAGATACCATCTACACCAACTATACCAGCTGATAAAGTATTTCCATTTTATGCGGGTAGAAGTAGATATGTAGAATCATTTCCATCACGTGATGTATTAACGGATATTATAGATAGAATTAAAAATAAAGCATTCGAAACATTTGGTCATAAAGTTGGGATGACTTATACTGACGTAGTCTCGTGGTATCCCGGACAACGTATGCCACCACATTGTGATACAGTGAATCTTTTTACCGGAAATCTTCACTTTCACCCAGGTACCGAAATTAGAGACTATACTGCTATATTGTATCTTAATGATGATTTTGAGGGTGGTAAAATATTTTTTCCGGAATTACTTGTGAGTATTGAACCAGAAAAGGGAAAACTCGTTTTATTCCCATCTAATATAGATTACGTGCATGGTATAACTGAAATACGTAGTGGTGTTAGGCATTCATTTCCAATGTGGTTTCACATAATAAGAGATACATCTATGGTGTAATCAGAATTAAAAAGCGTTTCATAGAGTTATTACCTGGTAATGCAGTATCTGTTCCAGTAATTTCATTTGTTTCTGAAAAATTGTGCAGTTCTATATCCTAAGTCACCTATTCTTACCCTTGTAATTACAACATTCTAAAGATGTCCTACGAACAGTGCCTCGCCGACGCCATGCGTATGTACCGAGTGGAATCACCCACCGATAGATGCAAGAAACTCGCACATGCAACGTGGAAGATGAAACAAAAATACACACAACTTCGAAAAGAAAGGGATGATAAGGTCATTCACTTTTTAGATAAAGCTCCAGAGCAGATAGTAGAAAAAAGGCGCGTGGTGCACACTTGTCAGGCAGTAACATTGGCTGGCAAGTCGTGTGGATTTAGAGCTACGTGTGGTGGATTCTGTAAGAAACATCAGCCAAAATCAAAATATTAGTGTATTGTAAATGTTAGACCAAGAAACATTAAGACCAGTTAT
>Ga0181409_1000704_pt1 | contig 13043 bp, 9 predicted proteins | sample 32SPOviralmetaG_FD_130138 | JGI IMG/M metagenome (GOLD analysis project Ga0181409, IMG submission 130138) | Marine viral communities from the oligotrophic San Pedro Time Series (SPOT) site, San Pedro Channel, CA, USA - 32 SPOT_SRF_2012-05-30 | ecosystem: Environmental > Aquatic > Marine > Strait... | reverse complement strand
GCTTGGTGGATTTTTTGATGGATTTAAAGACAAAATGGGCGGCCTGTTTGACGGCATAAAGGGTCTATTCAAAGGAGGCGGCGGCGGCGGAGGCGGCGGCTTCTTTGGCGATATATTAGGATCGATAGGTGGCATGTTTACTGGAGGCGGAATGTTCGGCGGTATTGGTAAATTTTTTGGATTCCAAAATGGCGGTCCAGTTGGATTCGCCAATGGCGGCCCAGTTGGATCAACAGACACGGTGCCTGCGATGTTAACTCCTGGAGAATTTGTAGTAAAAAGATCTGCGGTAGATAAATACGGAACAGATTTCTTATCTAGTTTAAATCAGGGCATATTACCAATGCGAGGGTTTCAAAACGGAGGATCTGTATCTCCAGTCGCTGCAGAAGCTGGTGCTTCTGCCATAGGCGGAAACCAAATCAGCAATAACTCAGATTTTACATTTAATATTGATCAAGGTGGGCAAGTCAGCCAAGAAGGAGGACAGTCATCTTCGGAGCAACAAAAAGAGTTTGCTGCTAGAATAAGATCTGCCGTCACAACCACAATACAAGAAGAATCAAGAACTGGAGGTTCCTTAAATTATTTATATAAAGGATAGCAATGAGCGAGGTATTGGCAACTTATGATAGAGATAACAATATAACTGGAACTATCGAAGCTAACACTTTTGTTCCAGAATACGGATCTACTGTATCATTTGAAAATGAAAATGTTCACATAACAACTGCTGACAATTTTTATAAAAAGTTTTCAAAGGGCTTGAACGGTACAGAGATAAAATTAAATTTAAAATATTCAAACAAAACTGAAGAACAAGCGAGGTCTTTTTTAAGTTTTATAGAAAATGTGTCAAGAACCACTTCGGGCACTTTTGATTTTAATACACCTAATTCAGATTCTGTTGAATTATCTTTTCCTACTGGAGAGATATATAAAAATATGGGTAGGTTTAATATACAAAATTATGATTTTAGATTTCATGATGGTCTGTTTGACGTAGATTTACAACTTACTAAAAACGGCCAATCTTCTTTTTTAGAGTGGAGCGGGTCTTGTTATTTAAATACTGAGAATTTTAATAGTACTTGGTCGGATGCTACATCTTATTCTAAATTTGATGTCGTTTATTTTCCAAACTATAATACAGCTGGATATTCAAACTTTGACGCAGTCGCTAATAGAATTGAAAAATTTTACTATTGTAATCAAGCCCACACTTCAAGTCCAGAAACAAGCCCAACGGGCGTTAACACGAAATGGACAAGATCCTTTTTTTATGATTTAGATGATGATGTAAAAATATCTACAGACAAAAAGTCAGAAATAGTAAAGTTAAAAAATTCATTTAGTTCTTTTGGCAAAACACAGGGCAACGCTGGCTTAATAAAAGGACTACAATTAAATTTTAAAAATAGGTCGGATAAAGAAACTAGATCGATTCTTCATTTTTTAGAAAAGCATGAAAACTATATGCCTTTTGAATTACCAATACCACAATTATATACAAGAAGAAAGTTTTTTGTTTGTAGCTCGATGAGCCATAAGTTTGTATTTAAAAATTGTAATGACATAAGTATCACAGTAGATGAGGTTGTTAAATTTAAGTCAGACCCATTGTTTGATAATTACTATTATGACAATTAATACAAACAGGCCAACAATCACATATGAAAATGTTTCTTTGCTTAAGGGTGGGGAGACTTCGTATTTAAATGCGTCAAACAATGCATCTTCAATAAAATTAATTCCACTCGTTCAAGATTTTTCTTTTAATTTTGATACTAAAACAGAGGATATATTGACGTTGGGCAATACGTTTTATTCAAAAAGAATTAATAGATATGATGTAGATGTGAATCTAGATATAACTATATTTGAAACATTTGAAGACATATTCTCTGGCTTTTTTAGCGGAACCGCTCTTCTCAGTGATTTAAATAAAGATGTTAGTTTCTATTCTTTAATAGGAAAAAAGAAAAATTTTGACAGCTTTTCTGACGCAGATGAAACGATAAATTTTGGAAACGCCTTCATTGAAAATTTTTCAATGTCTCAATCAAAAAATGAATTTTTATCTTCTAAATATTCCTATAGTTGTAGTAATGTAAACGCTGAGCAATTAGTATCAAATGACATATCAAATCCAGCGATAGATTTAACTGGCACTCAATTGCAGAATTTAACAGCAACCCTACCAGACGTACAATCAATTTTGGATGCGCAATCTAATTTACAAAATAAAATTTATCCAGCGCATAAAACTAACATTTCTATATCTGGAATACAGTCTGAAGACATATTTTTAGTTAAGCCTGATATGGTTCAAGATTTTAATTTATCAATACCTTTTGATAGAAAAAAAATATTTAAAATAGGAAAAAAATACCCCATACAGAGAAGGTTTGTAGACACTACTGAGGGGTCAATTTCTATTTCTTGCATAACTTCAGAATTTGTTGTTAATGGAAATGACTCTAATTTAAAAACCTTTTTAAATGAAAACGATAGTTATGTAATTGATTTAAATTTTTTAAGCGAGGGATCTCAAGCTCAAAATTTTCAAATATCTGGAGCAAGGTTAAAGTCTAATTCACACTCTGTCTCTCTGAGTCAAAATTTAAACTCTTCGTTTTCTTTTGATTTTAATCCTATTGATTTTAAGAGACCATAATGACTGCGAGCAGATTAGTAAATAGATCTGATGACATCGCTGTGTTTTACAGCAAAGATAACTTTGATCAGGTAAAAATGGATGCTGGAAGCGGCATGTCTTTTTTACCAGCAGTACAAGATTTAAATTTTGGATTTGATGGTTTAACCAAAAAAAATAATTATATTGGTTCAAGGAAAAAAAGTTTTACGTATCCTAATCAAGCACCAGACATTTCTGTAGATATATCTATATTAGAAAATTTTGAAACTCTTTTTGAGGACGCGTTCACTGGGGGTAGTCTTGTACAAGACCTCGACAATGGAAAGAATTTTTATTTTTTAATAAGTACTGATGAAGAAAGAACGGCACTAAGCAAATACAAGAGTTCTATATCTATAGGAAATTGTTTTTTAGACTCTATAAGCATAAATCAAAGTATAAATGGGATTTTGAAAAGTGATTACTCTTATATCGGAAGTAATATAATTGCACAAGAATATAGCGGTTCCAATAATGAATATTTATCTAGTAGCGGAAAGGCTCCCTCTGTTAATTCAACTGGCGATCAACAACCTGTTGGAAATTTTGTTTTTGCTGATATAGAAAAAGAAATATCGACATCTAATTATTATGGTGAGTTTACTCCTAGCTGCAAAACCTTTGTAAAGGTAAGCGGCATAGGTTCTGATAATTCTTTCTTGATTAAACCCGATGGAATACAATCTTTTGACCTTGATTTAAACTTTAACAGAAAAAGAATAAATTCTGTAGATAAGTTTTTTCCTATGGGCAGAAAGGCTACTCCTCCGTTTTTGGGTAATATATCTATAGAAAATAAATTTTCAGATATAGAGTTTGGGGATTCTTTTATAAATTTTTTAAAAAATCCACATGAGTACCATATTAGCATAAGTGGCGAGAAAAGTAACGGAAAAAGCTTCATGTTTGACATTTCTAAGGCTTTTTTACAAAAAAAAGCTGTAAATGGCTCGACTTCATCTAGCTTGTCAGAAAAAGCAGATTTTATATTTGGACTGGAAGACGCAGCGCTTTTAACCGATTTAACATCCATAGCCACTTGGAGTAGAAATAATGCCACCATTTGGAGTGATAACGACTTTATTTGGAATACTATTAATGATTAATATTTTCTTTTTGTGTAATTATAGATATGGCAGACCTTGAAGGAAAAAGAATAGATTCGACTTATATTTATGTGTTGAATTCAGACCCAAATACGGCAATAGTAACAAATGGGGATGGATCTAGTGTAGATTGGGACGGAAATCAAATAGTTCTAAAAACTGGAGATCAGGACATATCTGGGATTAAAAACTTTGATTCCATTCCTCAATATCAAGGTTTAGATATTGTATATAACAGCAATACTCTTTCTGGATTGGGGCAAGGTGTCCTACAACAAGCTGAAAATTCTGATGGGTCTGTTATATTCGCTGGCAATATAAGCAGTTTAAGTGGGAACTATTCAGTAATTTTAGCAGGAACGGGGCAGAGATTAACTGGCGACGCCTCTGCGATTGCGGTTGGATTAGATAATTTATTAAGAGGTAATCGATCTTTTATTGGTGCTGGATCTGGGAATAACATAAGTGGCGATAATTCTTTCATAGGGGCTGGTGTTTCGAATTTATTAACAGGTTCAAATTCAAATATAGGAGCTGGAGAAGGTAATAAAATTACTGGAAAAAGCTCTGTTGTTTCGGCTGGGAAAAACAATATTATTTCTGGCGATAAATCTTCAATATCTGCAGGACTTTCAAATGTAATAAACTCTCATGAGTCTTTTATTGGTGCGGGCACCTCAAATCAAGTAAATTCAAGTGCTGGCGGAATAATAGCTGGTTCTAGTAATGAAATCAATGGGCAGAAATCTGCTATAGCTGGTGGACTAAATAATAGAATTACTGGCGAGTTTACCGCAATTCTCGGAGGAGACAATAATGAAGCTTCTGGCTCATACGGCTCTATATTAGGAGGAAAAGAAAATAAAATAAATCGATATTCTACGCATGCATCTATAGTTGGAGGAAGTGGAAATAAAGTTTCTGGATCTTTTAGTTCTTCAGTTGGAGGTGAAGAAAATACTGTAAGTGGAGAAAAAAGCGTCATAGTTGGAGGAAGTGGAAACGTTTTGATTTCAGAAAAATCTGTAATTGTTGGTGGCGAACAAAATCAAGTATCTGGGTCTTCAACGTCTATTATAAATGCAGGTAATTTAAATATTATAAATGAATCAAATAGAGGGTTTATAGGCGGAGGCGACTCAAATTCTTTAAAAAATTCATCTGCTGGATCTGTTTCAGCTGGATCTTTTAATGCTATTTCTGGATCTGATAGATCTTTCATAGCTGGAGGAACATTAAATAATGTTGAAAACAGCCCAAGATCTATAATAGGAGCTGGAAAAAGCAATAAAACAGACGGAGCTGTGGAGTCTTCCGTGCTTGCGGGAAATTCAAATGAAATATTAAGGGCTCAAAATTCATCTATTAACGCAGGTAGCGGAAACAAGCTAACTGACGTAACTGGATCAAATATTTTAGCAGGAGAAGGTAATCAAATTACAGGTTCTAAAAATTCATCAATATTAGATGGAAATTTAAATAATATTAGTGGCGGAGAAAACTCTTCAATCTTGGGCGGACAAGGAAATATTGTAAAAGATTCGAAAAGATCTTCTGTGGGCGCTGGAACTGGAAATTATATAAGCGGAGACTCGTCTTTTATTGGTGCTGGAAGCCAAAACGAAGTTTTTAAAGAACAGTCTGCTATTTTAGCTGGAAAAGAAAATAAAGTTAGTGGAGATCTTTCAATTATTGGTGGAGGTTTTTTGAATGAAAATTTTGGAAACAAGGGCTCTATATTGGGCGGTAGAAATAACTTAATTGGAGAAAATACTGATTCGGCTTCTATATTAGGAGGCAGAGGAAATGATGTAAAAACTGGAAACCAATCCGCACTATTGGGCGGAAGAGACAATCTAATTTCTGGAGATTATAGTTCTCTAGTGGGTGGCAGTGGAAATACTCTTTTAGGCGATGGAATAGTTTTATTGGGAGGAGAAGGCAATACGGCATCTGGAAAATTTACAACACTTTTTGCTGGACAAAATAATAATATAACTGGAACTGCGTCTACCGTTATAGCTGGAAGAAACAACGATATGGATAACTCGGATGATTGTTCGATTGGCGCTGGGTCTGGAAATTTATTAACTGGCTCAAATCATTCATCAATTGCAGCAGGAGTTAGTAATCAATTACTGTCTTCCGATAAATCTTTAGTTGGGGTAGGTAGTGGAAATTTCATATCTGGATCAGATTCATCAGCACTTATAGCGGGAGATGGTAATAAAATTGAAAATTCAAAAAGCTCTATAATTGGAGCTGGTACTGGAAACCTTGTGGAAAACTCAAATGGTTCGGTTTTATTCGGCGGAAACTCAAACATAATGAAGGGTAATAGAAGCGTCCTTGTGGGGGGAAGTGGAAATAAAGTTTTTGGCGACGAAGTGGTTTTAATAGGAGGAAAGACTAACACTGCGTCTGGACAGTTTGTAAATTTATTTGCTGGCGAAAATAACAATTTAACTGGAACAGCTTCAACAATTGTAGCTGGAAGATTGAATGATATAGATAATTCTGTTGATGCTGCGATTGTAGCTGGAAGCGATAATGATATATTTAATTCTGACGACTCTTCAATTATAGCTGGAGTAAATAATGAAATGCTTACTTCATCTGGGTCTTCTATAAACGCTGGAGATTCTAATAGAGTTCAAAATTCTGTTGATTCTTCTGTACTTGCTGGAGAGGGAATTGATATTATACTATCTGAGAGATCATCGGTTGCGGCGGGTAGTGGAAATTTAGTAAGCAACTCAATTGATTCCTCTATATCAGCTGGTATAAATAATAAAATTATAAACTCAAATTTCACTCATGTTGGAGCTGGAACTGGAAATCAAATATCTGGAGTAACTGGAAGTAATATTTCTTCTGCAGACAATTCTTCAATAAGAATAAACACAGACGTAACTTTGTTTCAAAAAAAACGCGGTGGGGTAGGGGGAGATGGAATAGCAGATATTTTAGAGTTAACAACTTATGGATACAGCTCTTTGTTTTGTAAGTTTCCCCCAAGAAACGATTATGAAGGAACTAACATCAGCGACTTGGATACAAGAACTAGAGTTTTCTTGCCTAATGGGATTAATCAAAATTCATTTGCTGTTAGTCCCGTGCACAATTGGGACGGAACAGAATTAACTATAAACACGGGTAAATTTATAGAATCAGGATTTTTTCAACCCCCTCAGCAAGCTGCTGTCATAAATGGAATAGATAATGTTGTTGAATCTGATTTTTCTACAATAATAAATGGATCAGGTAATATATTGGCTGGTTCAAATTCTATAGTTGCTGGAATTGATAACAAGGCTTCTGGACATAATTCTTATATATTCGGGGGAAGCGGAAATTCAATTGATGTAAATCTTCGTATTGCTCATGAAATATTAACTGGCGTTGGATATGAGGCTGATACTGCTGTAAGTAATCGAACTGATTCTACATTTGGAAATGGCGAATTTAGTTCGGGAGACTTTAGATATCTTGCTTTTCCGTTGGATATAGGAGATCCTCAAAAGATACATAACGGACAACTCACAGCAACACAAAGAACAGATAATCCTTTTGATAATTATAATACCATAATCAATGGTAAGAATAATAAAATTGGATCAAATAAAGCAAATGATTTTTATCCATTTCTAAAATCAGATTCGACCGCCTTGGAATTCCTTGCAATAGCTACAGAATCAAAACATGCTCATATAATTGGTGGAGAGAATAATACTATAGATGGAAGAAATGCTCATATAATAAATGGAAAAAATTGCTCTATATATCCTCAAAAAAGAAATCTATTTAGAACATGGTTTCACGGAAAACCAGGTGTCTTTGGTATTTCAAGTCGTCCAGGAAGCCGCATGCCATCTACTATTTCGTCAATGGTTCCTCTGGAAGATTCCAATAGTATTCAGGCAGTAATTCCTGAATTAAGTGGACTTGAAATTACTGATTTTGTGGTTAGTAACCCAAGCACTTCTGATATGAAGATGCAGGTATATGAATCAAATTGTTCTATAGAATCTTCAATAAGATGTGAAATTAGTGGAGGGTTTTCTAATATTGAAAGATCTTTAAATTGTAAAATATTAACGCCCCAAACTAACTCATCAATGCCCGAAAATACCGATTCTTTTAGTGAGGACAGTGCGGCTAGTAAGTATGGATTTTTTAATAGTATATATAATAACATAGGTTCGAATATAAGTGGGTCTCATCATAGCTCTATATTCAATGGAATAGGAAATCAAATAAGATTTGATGATAATCCAACTAAAGATAGTGATAATAGATTTCTATCAAGAAACTCAAATTGCACAATTTTAAATGGCGTTAGAAATGTAATTGAAGCAAGAGATTCCCTTGTCGTAAGACAACCATATGATACGGATAACAATAACTATTCTACTATTTTAAATGGAACTGAAAATACAGTTTTCGGAAAATTCTGTACTGTAGCAAACGGTACTGGAAACAATGTTGGAGGCTCTGGTAATTTTGTATTTGGCCAGCAAAATGAAATCCTATCTGGAGTTCCTGATAATCCAAACACTTTTAATGCTGTGCTTTTGGATGATAGACCTGCGTCTAGTTCTCATATATTTGGAGAAGGTAATGTAATGCTTGGCTGCCCTTTTGAGAGTGTCTCTCGTACGGCCCACAATACTATTTTTGGGCGTAGAAATTTAATAAATAAAGGACTGTCGAATTTTATACATGGGGGCACGATGAACGATCCAGTTGGTAGTAGGGGTACATTTTTTGGAACAGGTCGCATAGGAGATCCTTTAGTGGGTCAAAGGTATATAGATACTGAAAATATTGTTGGCTTTTCAAATGAAAGAACTGATGTAGTCGATTCTCATAGAAGCCTTTTTGTAGATTGTAGTGGACTTAAAAGAGATATCGTCCTTACTGGATTTACGATACAGAACGTTGGAACTGGAATGGTAGGCAATGCACTTAGTTTTGATGGAACCTATACTGGAACAGCTGATGGCGATTTCTATCAGCACACGGAAATAACAGGTTTTAGAATCAAACAAACTGGTACTATTTTTGAGGGTGGAAGCGTTTGCAGAGACGGTGTTTGGGTCTTATGTGACGATGATCCAGCCAATACTTATTCTCATAATAGAATTGCTTGGTCGGGCGGAAGCACTTTTGGTTTTACTCATCATGATGTTGAAGATTTTTATAAAGAAAATATACCTTACAAAGTTCCTTGGACAGGCGGAACTACAATATTAGATGGGACTATAACAGATAGCAGCAGTCCTAGATTTATCAATTTACAAACCCAAATCTTTTCTGAGGGGTTCAGTGGTATTGATGATAGTGTTATTACAAACGTTGCTATAGGAGAATATACACTTGTAAATTCATCAGAAATTTCACAAGTAACCAACGCAAGTGGACGCAACATTACAAGATCACGTATTGGCTTATCAAACAGTGTAGGCAATTTACAAGCGAGTCGGGCGATTTTAAATGGTATCAATAGATCTGAAGTAACATGTTTTGATGAGAGTACATTAATAAGCATAGCCGACTCAAAAATTCATGGTAGAATAAATACTGTAACTCCAGGGCCTACTCGGTATTTTTCATATGGACACCTTCTCGGTACACACAATACATTAACAGGAGGTTTAAGTGTTGCGACTGTACATGGAACTGGAAACACATTAGTAACCGAAGGGGTAAGTGATAATGTTAACATACATGTGTTTGGGAATTCAAACGTTCATTCTGGAGATAATGATCATAATACAATTTTTGGAGTAAGAAATACTGGCATAGGATTTAGTTATAGTAAACTATACGGTAGTGAAAATCACGCAAGCGGTTGTATTCGTACACATATTTATGGATACAGAAACACTGGAGTGCAAAGTTCAAGTGCATTTATATTTGGCGAATACAATATAGTGACTGGCTCAGAGCAATTTGTTTTTGGAGAGGATAATATTACTAGCGGCCAATTAAATACCCTTTTTTATAGAAATAATATTGCAAAAGGAACTGGAAATTTTGCTTTTTCAACCAATATCCCTTCTGATGATCTTAATGTTGGAAACAGGATGACTGGGTCTGCGAATTTCTGTTTCGGAACAGATAATGAGATTACTTCGAGCAGAAATATTGTTTTTGGAAAAGAGAATCGTATTACAGGAAGCTATCATAATGTTATTGGTAACGAGAATAATGTAAGTGGTGACAGTCATTCAATAAGTATAATTGGCAATAAAAATGACATAACAATTGAAGCTCTTAACACAAATCATAGATTTGAAGATCGATCATTTATTTTCGGATCACAAATACGGGCAACTGGCAATAACATGCTTGCTATTGGAAGAAATATTGATTTACCCAACTCTGGTGCCGTAATTAATGATTCTAGACATGCAGGAAGTACTGTCTATACTACAGGAAAAGGCCCAAAATCTTTACTCTTAGATTTCGAAAACGGAACTCATATGAATCTTCCCTTAGGAACCGCGACTAATACAACTTCAGACGATGGCGTTCCAGGATCTCTAATGTACAGCGGAGAATTCTTGCTGGTAAAAACTGGCGATGCGCAAGCATCGGCTTGGGGTAAGATACAAATATCTCCTCTTCTTGCTTAAGAATCTGTTTCTTCTGATTCTTCTGATTCTTCTGGCTGTTCTAATTTAGAGTCCATAATTTTCATTATTTGTTGAACTCTACTTAATTCTTTGATTGGGAATTCAGTAAGAATTTGATTTATAAGATTAATTTCTTGGTCTTCTAATGTTATTTTCATAATTTTATATTAATTTTAATATTCTATATTTATACCTTTTTTTGAAGCTTTTTCTATCGATTTGGCCGTTTGTTCTTTCATTTGTTGTGGGTGTTTTTTACCGTTAGTCATTTTGCTATAATCATCGTATGTTTTTTGTTTTACTGGATCGATCCCTCCAGCTTGTTGCGCTCTCATTTCAGACGCTTCAGCGCTACGTTCAAAAAGCTGTCCATATGTGTCGTTTTTGCCAACAGTTGAGGCTCTAAATGATGATTTACTAAATGGGTCGAGCTTAGTATCTGAAGACATATTAGGATTCACGTATATGCGCCTCCAAAGGCCTTTCTCTGATTCGTCCTCGCCATTGTACTCGTGAGTATCGTTCATCCCTTGTAGGACCTCTAAGACCTCTCCAGTCTCTTTGTTTTCGTATAAATATAACGGCATAACTAATTATAAAAAAACCCCCGATATTTTCAATCGAGGGCTTTGATTTATTCTACTGAAATTTTAACAGTTTTAGAATTTTCTGACTTAGGAAGCTTAATTTCAAGAATTCCGTTTTTTAATTTTGAGGATATCTTAGTGGCATCAATATAATCAGTATCAATTCTTAAGCTGACGGCATCGGTTGGTTTTTCTTTTTCGTTTTTTACAAAAACCTTCAGAATACTTTTTCTTACATTTGCTGTAATCTCATTAGAGTTGAAGCCCACAATTACTTTTTTAATTAAATAAAAGTCTTCTTCATCTTTGATTTCTAGTGGGCCCACATAACCCTTTCCTAGCTTACGGAAAGAATTATCGCTAAAGCCTTCGTGAAAGGCGTTTTCAATTTGATTTATTAATTGTGAATACATAGGCATTGCTATTTGCAAACAACATGCCAAGACTAATTAATTTCTTCAATGCCTTTAAGTAAGCGGTCTACAGAGCGACTATAAGAAAATTTGTCTTTTAATTTTTCTCCAGCCGTGTTAATTTGTCCCTTTTTAGAGACAGCTAAGTCCATACGCTCTGCCACATTGTCACTATCCCAAGTATAAACATTTCCTTGGTTAAACGGCGCACCTTCTTGAAAAAACTTGCCGTCATAAGCTGGAATTTTACCATCAGATTCGACCAGAATTGAGTTGGTGTCGTCTGCCCAATCTCTGTGAGACGTTTCGTTTAGAACTAAAGACCATTTACCCAGGCATGTCGAATTAAATGCTGGAAGATTCCAACCTTCTGCACCGCTCAAGCCTGTTAGATCAATATCTATTGAATTTAATAGTTGATTAACTTCTGTATTAGTTTTTAAATAAGGAAGGAAATTTATATTGCTATATCTTTTTCCAGACAGGCAATCGGAGAGAATTTTATTCATCTCCTTGTTATCTATAAAAGGGTTTGAAACACATACAGTAAGTTGAAATTTATTATTATTTCCATATTTAGACAGCCAAAGTTTTATAATTTTTTCTGTATGTTTTCTTTTTTCGAACTTGCCCATTAATCCAAAATGCACAACGTCTGAATTCAAACCAACGTTTTCTATTTTTTGGATATCTTCATCGAATCCAACTGGAAGAACTGAAGCGTCCACGCCTTTCTCTCTGAATAGGTTTGCTGAATGCTCGCTTGAAAAATAAACCTTGTCTTGAAATTTTGCTAAATTAATTTCCGACTCGGTTGGTTCGTCTAGTTCATAAAAAGTATAAAGAGCCTGTTTCGAGCCTATTCTACTATGAGAACCATTTAAATGCCAAAGCTTAAAAGACGGAATATCTTTTTTTATCTTTGAATTGGCTGTCGATGCAGCTTCTTTAAGCCATTCAAAAAAGTCTTTATCTATCTTATCAAATGAACCAATATCAGTATTACCGCCTGTCGGGAAATAATTAACATTAACACCCTTCCGCCATAATTGGCGGAGGATGTTATATGATACATTCCCAAAAGACAGGGAATTAATGGGAGCTTCTACGATTAAATCCATTAGAATGGAATTTCTTCGTCAGTGCCTGTTGAAGTAGATGAAGAAGAGCTTTGATCCTTTTCTGCTTTACCCCCCAAGAACTGGACATTATTAGCTTTCACATAAAGCTTTGAATTCTTCTTTCCGTCCTTTTCCCAGGTATCCTGAACAAGTCGACCATCTGTTAAAACTTGACGACCTTTTGTGAGATATTTTTGGCAATTTTCACCAAGCTTACCCCAAGCTTCAACATCGACATAAGAAACCTTGTCCTTTTGACGACTATCGTTTACTGCTACTACAAGGCGTGTGACATTATATTCACCAGCCTGACGCGATTCTGGATCTCTTGCGAGATTTCCTACCATTGTTATATTACTATACATATTTTTTTATTTCTGTTAAATGTTTGTTGTGGATATTTATACATCCTTGAATTGATAAGTCAAGCTTTTTCGCAATTTTTTTCCAAGGAGTTAATTTTCTTCCGTTTTTATT
>Ga0181409_1000703_pt1 | contig 13044 bp, 26 predicted proteins | sample 32SPOviralmetaG_FD_130138 | JGI IMG/M metagenome (GOLD analysis project Ga0181409, IMG submission 130138) | Marine viral communities from the oligotrophic San Pedro Time Series (SPOT) site, San Pedro Channel, CA, USA - 32 SPOT_SRF_2012-05-30 | ecosystem: Environmental > Aquatic > Marine > Strait... | reverse complement strand
ATTTTCAATCTCGTTTTATACTGGAGATCAGTTAATTCTACAACTCTCTCATAAGGTAGAAAGTCCATAAGAAAGCCCCTCGAAAGAGGGGCATTTCTCTTTATAAGCTATTAGTACTAGCTATTTGTTCGGTAATCTTGTGTATGAAATTCTTTAGGTATTGGTATTGCCCAAGACATACGATCAAGAACATCTTCAGTTTTAATTTTAGTTAAGATATCTTTTCTGCCTTGTCTACGATAAGGATTATACAATGCCTGACTCTTGTAAACATACTTGTTATATACCTGAAATTGTTCTGTATAAACTTTACCTTTAGTTAACTTATCAGTAATCACCTGCAACCATATTCTATCTATCGCTACATATCTCCAGTAAAGATCAAAGACTATATAATCTGCCTCGCCATAGATCCAACCTGGTTTACCATCACCATTTTGATACTCGATCCACACTGTACCATCTGATAAAGCGTCTTTCTCAGCTTTGATGTCCATTTTGCCATAATCTTTAATTGATGAGGCAATATCAAACTTTTTGTAAATGTTTTCGTCTCTTGTAGCCCAACGCACATTTTTATCTATGTACTGTTTAAATATATGATAGAACTTCACTTCTGCCATCCTTCCTGCGTGACCTTTTGCAGGCTGGTTTGATCTTGGGTGAATAAAACTATCAGGAAGTTTTATTTTTGACATTCATTATCCTTTCTCTTGCTATATCGAAATACTTCTTTTCTTTTTCTACGCCTATAAAATTTCTTTCATTAGTAATTGCAGCAACACCATTTGTTCCTGATCCCATGCAATAATCTAATACTACATCATTAGGATCAGTGAAACTCTTGATCAAAAATTCAGCCAGAGCTACTGGTTTTTGTGTAGGGTGCAGTCCTCTGTCTCTTTTAAACTTCTGTATTGTCTTAGGGTATCTATAACCATCGTTCTTTGTGAGAGTTCTTTTTAACGGAGCACCTTTCCAGTTTTCACTGCTTTTTCCTGAATATTGCTCATAAGGATCTCCCTGAGTAAATTGTGGATTATATTTCATCGGAGTTGATTTTCCGTAAGTCACTCTACCTTTACCGAATATTAAAACATATTCATGTATTCTTATCGGCTGCCATTTAGCACTGACAAAATTTGTTCCATTATCTTTTTCCCAAACTATGTCATATTTATATAAATCTTGACCATTTCGTATAAGTTCTTGTGCAAATTTCATAGTTGAGTGCATAGCTATACACCCACCCTCTTTTAGTATTCTTCTGTGATGATCAAAAAGTAAAGCTGTGTCTATAAGTTTGTTGTCCCACTTGTTCCCTGTTTCTTTATATGGGAGATCAACAATTATTAAGTCTATTGAATTGTCTGCCACAGTTGGCAAAACATCTAAACAATCACTGTTGTAAAGCATTTTCAATTCTATCTTTTGCAGTTGTATAGATTTCTGGATCTAGTTCTATACCTGTAAACGATCTGTGTGTATTAATACAAGCAACCCCTGTTGTAGCGCTACCCATTACCATATCTAAAACTTTTTCATTTTCTTGTGTGTAAGTTTGAATTAAATACTCTAACAAAGCAACTGGTTTCTGTGTTGGGTGTAATCCACGATCACCTTTTGCACGATTATTAAAGAGCTGCACTGAGCTAGGATATCTTAACTCATCATTTCCTGCGTCTTTTTTAGTATCATGTGTTCCCTCATTGATTCCTTGCCCCATGAACTCACCAACTGCTTTTCTAGATTTATCACTGTAAGCATATTTAGATCTAGCTAACCCACTACCTTTTCTTTCCTCTTTGATTGGATAATACTTTGGTTTCTTTTTACTAAACACTAAAACACTTTCATGCTCTTTCATAGGTGCATATTTGGCCTGAGCAAAGTTACTTGCACCTGTCTTTTGATACACCCACTCATGTCTAAACCACTCGTAGTTACTTGAAACCAATGCACTAGTAAAGGGTTGTGAGGCTGTAAGAACTATTGCTGAGTCGTCTTTTGTACAATAATCAATTGCTTCCCACAGTTTGTCAAAAGGTATCACTTCATCCCATTTACAATTTGTTGTGCCGTAAGGAAGATCAGCAAATATCATGTCGTAAGAATTAGGACGAAGTAACTTCATCATATAAATGCAGTTACCTAAATATAGTTCGTAAAAGTTATTGTTTTTTTCAAACTTCATTTATTCTCTTTTCTGCTAATTTAAAATTATTTTCATCTAATTCAATGCCGATAAAGTCTAAATCAAATTTTTTAGAAGCAACACCTGTTGTTCCACTACCCATAAAATTATCTAATACTGTATTTCCCTCTTTAGAAGCAATAGTTAATATTCTTTCTGCTAGTGCTATAGGCATTTGTGTTGGGTGTACCCTTTCTGCTTTTGGTATATTGTGTGGTACATACCATACAGAAGTTAACGGATCATCAATACCACAATCAGTGTTGAGGTAAATATTATCTCCTTTTGATAAATGGTAAATAATTTCATAATCTAAATGAAACCTAGCTTTAGTGCTATCAAAACTTCCTGCATATTTCCAAATAATATAACTTTTAAAATCTAATTTTTGAAAAGCATCTGTAAATTCTAACCAATGTGGAGATCTCAATGTCTTGTTTGCAGTTTTACTTTTTATGTTAAAGAATAATTGCCCACCATCTTTTAGTATTCTTTCATAATGGGTAAAAACTTTATCTAAGAACTCAGAATATAGTTTAAGAAATAATATATCTTTTTTGTTAGCTTGATAACCTGCTCCAGAAATATCCTCATAGGGTGGAGAAGTAATAATCAAATCAACAGAACTATCTGGTATATCCTGCATAACTTCTAAGCAGTCCCCATTAAATAGTTTCATTTAACCTCTTTTTCGCTACATTAAAATAATAGTCGTCTAATTCAAATCCTACAAACTTCATATTTTTTTCTTGTGCAACTACACCTGTAGTACCCAAACCCATAAAAGGATCTAATACTGTTTGATCTTCATATGGGTGCGCGAAGTTATCTAAGATCTTCTCTACTAATTCTTTTGGAAATGTTGCTTTATGTTTCTTGTCGTAACTTTTCTCTCGTCTTATGTCCCAAACATTTGGCAAAGTTCCACGATCAAATGGTGCATTTACAAATTGTCTTGATATAGCATTGTTTTTGTCAAAGATTAAAATGTTTTCAAACTGAGAGTTCATAACCTGTGGTTGCATAGCTGGTTGACTTATAACTTTATTCCAAATAACAACTTCTTTGAGATATTCGTTTAATTCGCCCATAATACGCCATATAGCTCGTTTGTTGCCTGTTAAGAACTGCACATTGTAAAAAACTAAGTCAGAAACTCTTAAAAGCTCTTTTAAAACACTTAAATGGAACTCATAATACTCATCCATAGTCAATTTGTCATCAAAAGATGTCTTGTACTTAGTTGAAATGCTGCTTTCCTCGGATCTAAACAAATATTTACCATATCTGATCCTTAGATTCATGTTGTATGGTGGACTTGTAATAGTCAAGTCAATACTATCATCATCTAATTCTTTTAAAAGTTCTAAACAATTTCCCTGTTTTATCATATTACCTTTCTTGTGGAAAGGGGCTTACGCCCCTAAGCAACCTCTTAAATTACAGTTAAGTAATTGTGGCTGTCTCCCACCATCATTGCTAAGTTTTGTACAAAAAAATATTCATCATTACTTAAATAATTTTTTAGGTTTTACCCTAGCCAAGACTTTCTTGGTCTTACTTAGCAAACTTAAGGGTAGAAAATTTCTACTAGTACACCATATATTAGTTTTGTTTAATCTACCCTAGTGGAGCTGGAGGGAGTCGAACCCTCGTTTGTTAAAGGAAATTGGAAAGCAACCTTTAACACTAACCAATCAGCCCCTAAGATCCAGTTGATCTTTGATCCATGAAATAACTTCTTGTGGACTATTTGATCCTAAATCACTAACAATCTTTTCTTCCCATTGGTAGAAGTGATCTGCGTCTATACCAAATCTATATCTACCTAATTTAAACCTTATAACAGACTCATCATCAGGCTCGTCAATATCCTCTTCCTCAAAGATATCTGTTTCCATATCGTCAATAATGTTTTGCATATCATCTAGGTCAAAACCTATACCTGATAGATCATTTGTAGTTGTGGCAATGCTCTCAAGAAGATTAAGCAACTCATCATCTTTCCAGCCACCTTTTTCTACTAATCTGTTTGACGCAATTAAATATGCGTCTGCATCTGCGTCTGATTCAAAAGATACACCAGTGACTACTGGTATTAACCAGTTTCCGTCATCATCTAAGTTAATGTTTGTCGGTGGTTTAGTTTTATCTTCTTTTTCTAATATTTTAAGTGTTTCGAGACGACCATGACCAGCAACTAATTTGCCAGTCTTTTCATTCTTTACAATCGGCTCGATAAAGCCCCACCTTTTAATTGATGTATAGATTTCGCCAATATCATGATCTTTAGGGTTGACATTTGCAACCTCAACATCATTTAAAGGCAGATATTCTATTTTTGTCATTTAAAAGGGTAGATCGCTTTCTGCATTAGCAACAGAAGTGTTAACTGTTGGTGCTGGGACAGAGGACATTGCTCCACTCTGTATTTTTACAGGTCCAAAGACTACTGAAACAGCTAATTCATCAACTAATACTCTTGTTGATTTACCTTTTGTTCCGTCTTTCTTTTCATAAGTGCTTACTTCTAACTTACCTTTAATGATCACAGGTATGCTCTTAGTCTCACCACCAAAGCAATCAGAAATATTATCAGCCAATCTTGTTCTTTCATTATTGAAAGCTACAACATCGTACCAACCATCTTCTTTATCCTTGCCTTGATAAACTTTTAGTCCAGCAGTCATGTATTGATTACCAGATTGTGCTTGTTTGTATTCCACATTACATAGTGTTCCACTAATTGTAATTTCGTTAGGAAATGCCATTTTTCTCTCCTTCTAATTTATTTACTATTTTAAAAAGTCCTGAACTCATACCTATACCATCAGCATTTTGTTGCAAGTAACTTTCTTTGCCACCATCAAACCATTCTTTTGAATAGTCAATAGTTTCAAACTTTTCTCTTGTGCCGTCAAATTGTCTGCGTCTACCTGATTCATACATTGCTTGTGCAAAACTCTCACAGTTGATCTCCTTAAGGAAATCTTTTAATGTATATCCCTTGCCCTCAAATTGTGGCACATCATCATCAGAGTGTTCATATCTTAGTACTTCGGCTGCCGAAGCATATATAACTGATGGATTTGGTGCAAACTCATCACCAGCTTTAAAAGATCTTTCAATTGCACTCTCTATATGTCTAGCGTCAAAACCCTTTAGATCATCAAATGCACTTATGATCTGTTCTTGTGACCAATGAAAATTTGGCCATTTAAGTCTCATTACACTAATAACATTTGTCCATTGATTTTTATTCATCGCTACTCGCCCATTCCTCTAGCTCTTTATTAGATTGTGCGCTAATAATTTGCTTATCGATCTGTTTCTTGTCTTTAGGGCTAACAACTTCATCTAACCATGTCCAGTTGCTTACTAAAGCGTCTGGTGTTGGTCTATCTTTCCACCTTATGAAGTAGTTAAAACCTCTTCTTCTAATTTCATCAGGTGTAGTTCTCATGCTATTAAATTCTTTGACTGCAACATTTAACTTACCTCTTGTTCTGCTAGTAAGTTCGTTTTTACACTCTGCATAAGGTTTGCCTACACAAACTTCTACAAGTGCAGAAAAGATATCTTGATGACTATTATCGGTAGTTTCTGAAATCTCTATTGCCGTAGATTCTCTCTCTACCCTCTCTTTTCTTTTTCGTTCACGATCATTTTGCCTACGATCTAATAATGCGCCATGATATTCAGCCCAGTCGTGTATTTGTATTGTTTCACCAATTTGATCTAACCAACCAGCAGAAACTAATGCTCCAATAAACTTTTCATTGTCGCCCTCATAGTTTGCTGCCTTAGCAATTCTCTTATAATATTTAGTTATATCACCATCATCTGCATAAGATAATGCCCACCACCATAAGTAATGAAGGTGTCCAATAGCTTGTGCAGGATGAAGTTCAAGAATTTCAGCTAGTTCATCAACTTTTGGATGTTGTGATAGTGATTCATCACTCTTGATCCATGCCATGTTGTTCTCTCTCCTTTTTCCAATTTTCTAACAGACCAGATACTAAATCTTCTAGCTCAGATAATCTTGTTACTAAGAGACCATCACCTGTTCCATTCGGCATACATATCATAGCAAACGGCTTATCTTTTGTCGCCCCTTTTGTAGATTTTAATTTCTGCTCTGTTTGATCTTCTATTCTAAAAAATAGACTTGCAACTTTATCAACTTGTTTGCCAGCTTTGACTTCAAACTGTACACTTGAGTTCCAAAGTTCCTCGTCCATATTTGACGCACCAAACTCTCTGTCTGGTACCCTTAACATCTTTCTTGCACGCTCTTGTTTCTGTAAACCAGTGCGCATAGTATCCTTTTGATCTTCTTTCATATGAATGTAAAACCAGGATCTTGCTTAGGTTTATGTTTGATAAAATCCATAAGCTCTTGTGTCTCTAAAACTATTGATCTGTTTAAATCTGAGGTTTGAATCAAGTTGTCATCATCATCTACTAAATCTTCCTCATCAACCCATGTGACAATACAATCTGATCCATAAGCCCAATCTTTGTCATCTTTGATAATATTGTGACGATCTTTAAATGTAATTATCGGAATTACTGCCATATCTCTAAACCTAACTTCTCGTTTATATTTATAATCTGTTGTTCATCAAAGTGTAATGTTTTTCCATTTAAAAAGTTTACTAAAGCCTGAATATTTGGAAACTCATGTGTTGTAAGGTGACTCGTTTCAAGTAAATTACCAGTTTCTTGATATATTGTTTCAGCTAAATCAATTTCATTTCCAGCAGTTGCCTGATCAACATCTGCTACAAAATATAAATGTTTCTTATTGTCTACAAATAAATCAAGTGTATGAAATTTAATCGTCATAGTTTTGCCAGTTTTCCTTAAATCCCCAAATAACATTTTCCACATCACTAATTCTGAACATTACTAAACCATCTGTTGATCCGTCAGGTTTTATTACAGCAACAAAGGGTTTTGACTCTGTTCCGACATCGGCAAGGTTTGAGTCAGATTGTTCTTTCATCTTTAAAAATTTTGTCCATATTGTCTGGATTTGTTTACCAGCTTTAACTTCAAATCTTAATTCACCACGCCAGTTCTCTTCATTACCCATGTTTGATCTAAATTTGCTATTTGGAATTTTAAGTTGCTTACGCGCTTCTCTTTGTTTACGCATACCTTTATCTCTTGATCTTTTACCTCTTTTTTGTGCCTCAGACCAATTAGATGTATCTTTTTTATTTTTTTGACCTATACCTTGTACAGTTCCATTTTCCTCAGCTTTGCGTCTTTTCCAGTCAGAAAAGGTTTCATCATCTCTGATATCAAATTCTCTATTATTCGGTCTGCTGATCTGTCCTGCCATCTTCTTTTGCCTCCTCTTTCATATTTCCTGCCGCCTGTCTGAATAAATCATAACTCTTAGTTCCTTCAGTTATAGGCATACCCATTTCTTGCCATAGTACAAAAATTTTCTCTCTTTCTCTAGGTTTTTCTAAATAGTCAATAACATTTTTTGGAGTATCAAAGTATTCCAATTTGCTTAAGATCTTAATGAAATCCATAAACATTGGCCAGTCGTTCATAACACTTTCTATTCTTTCTGTTAACATTTTGCCGTACCAGTCCATTTGCTTCTTTTCAAATATAAACTCTGCTTGCTTAATCAACTCTGTTGTTATAACACTACGAAGTGGATCAGGTAAGTTTCTACCAAAAGAGGAATAATTGCATGGACAGTCTGCTGAACAGTCTGTAAAAGCACTTGCCTTACAAAATTCGCAAACTTCTGCCTCATTTCTTTGAAAATTATCAGCCAACTATGTCCTCCACTGTGTTTATGTTGTCTATTAGTAGTGATGTCAAGCCTGAAATATCACACAACTGTAAAAATTGTAGTTCTTGACCTTTTTTCTTATATTCGGATAAAAGTTTTTTATATTTTTTGTTTGTGAAGTTATCGACTAAGTTCTCAATGTCCTCAAACATATATGGATCAACATTGATTAAAACTTCTTTACCTGGATTGTTATAGTATTGAGTGTACCAATCATCCTCTAGATCATGCGTTTGTGTCTTTTCAAATTTAAATATTGCTTCACTGATAGTTTCCAAAAAAGAAACTACATCATTAAAAGGAACTTTGTTTAAAAAATCACTATCAAATGCTAAATCATCGTCCATTGGATCATACTCATTATCATCAGATTCATTTTCAAACGCTTCATTTGGATCAAACATGTTACCTTAACTTTACTTCAATACATTTTTTACATATTGAATCTTTACTATCTTTTACTAATTTGTTGCCACAAAACATACAAGATCCTGTACCAGGTCTGCAAGCAAGAACTTTTTTGTCGATCTTTTCTTGATACCAATCATCTGATCCAACTCTTGCACTTTTATATGACATAACTACATCTTAGTATATTTACATTTACCTTTCCTGTTTTACAAGTCTTTCCCATTTGGCTACATCACCCCAACACCATTCACTTGATGACCAATCTCTCCATTGTGTTTTGCCGTAAATATCTTCTGCTAATATCGATGCCATCATTATGTTGTAATGAGGAGTAAATTGAACTTTTGTAAAACTAAAACCAACATCTGACTTAGATGTTCTCTGTTCCGTATATGGCTTGTCACGATACATTACTACCCATGTGTCCCATAATGGTAGATCATACTTCTCTGCAACCCAATTCCATGTCCAAGACACGAATTGCATAACACCTGAATCGCCATTGTCATCTCTGTAAGCACTCTGCTTACCTCGACTTTCGCACCACCCTATTCGTACTGCCTGTGGTATGTTCTCTTTGTCAAAATGTTCCACATAAAATTTAGAGTACTGCTGCATTGACTTAGGTACATGATCATCACAACTCATATAATTTCTAATTAAGTTTGTTTCATCTACTCCTAAAGGAAGTAAACTTGATAGGAAGATCATGCACTCAGCGATCAATTATAATTCCATACCTACATTGACCAGCTTCAATACTTAAGATAGTGCAATCCTCAGGAATCGTAGTTATATCATGTTCATCACATATAAAACCATCACAAAAGAAAATCCAATCATTATCATCTCTGTGTTGACAATCACCAGGTATTGTAGTCGGACTAAGATCTTCACAATATATTTGGTTATAGTTAGCCCAGTAATGAAAATTACTATGAGTTGGGTGATTACCCCAACCAAAGTTCATACCGAAAGCTAAGATTAAAGCCCACATTATTCTCTCCTATCCCCCTCTTCTAGTTTCTTAGCCCAGACAGGTGCATTACCTAAACCAGTATCAATAACTTGTAACTTTGGATCAGTGTCCCACTCTTTGTAAGTAAAGGTATCTCTAGCTAATTGCTTATCCATACCTTTCCTAGCTGCTACAGCATCAAGTCCTCTCAGCTTAGGGACAAAATTTTGTCCAACCAAAGCAATAAGATTGTCTACAACCTCATCATCTAACTGTTTGTCAGTAGCCCACTCAATGAGTCTTCGTACATCAACGGATAATGTCTTGTAACTTTTACTAAAGTTATAAACCTTACCACCTAGTTTTAAAGCTCCTTTTTCCTCAACATCGTTTGCTATCTTTACATCAACAAATTTATTAATTCTTGCTGTACTGTCCTTTGCTTCAAGGGAAACACCTCTTGCGATGATCAGTTCTTGTGGCTGATCAACCGACTGCAACTCCGTATTGCTTAAGTCTTCGTCCCCAGCTTTAGCTATTTCCCAAATTAAATCTCTCATGCTTCCTCCTTTTTTTTACGCATTACTGTTTTAATTTTTTTTGCTCTTTAGCCATTTCTCTTATTATGTTAAGACCTCTGCCCCTCGCTTTAGCTACAAGTTTGTCTAACACTGGATTTGGCATTTCTAATATTACTGCTAAAACTCCTTGATAGGCTTTATATTTCCTATGTCTAATTAAAGACTGTTGCTTAAGTCTAGAATTTTCTGACTCTAAGTGATCCGTGAGCATTAGATTCTTATTATAAGCACTTTTCATACATTGGATTACAACAAGAAGATCAGCTTTTGTCATGTTTTCAAAGAATCTCATCTCATCATCTTTTTCTCTTTTTTGCTTACCTGACTTAATACTGTATTCTTTGTCTAAATAGTGATCTAAATAGCTAAAGTAGTGATCAATGTGCTGTACTGATTTAATAAATTTAGCTTGCTGTCTTGATTTCTCAGCACCAAATCGCTGTGGATGATAATCTGGCTTTTCGTGATCTAACCCAAACATGTATTTAACCATTAATTGTTCATCAGGTCTCATATCCATACCACAAGTTCCATCTTCACCAATCCACTCTCTTGTCCAGTTGTTTCTGTACCATTCAGTGATTGCAGGTCTTAAAGAGAAACTTTTACTAGATCCTTCTTTTAAGTATTTCTTAAGTTGTTTTCGATAAGAAGTATAGTCATACCTGTTCCACTGTTTTTCATCAACTATATTTTTAGTAAATTCTTTTAATAACTTCATACATCCTCTATCTTTACAACTTTTGCCGTTGTCTTTAATTGTTGCGGCATAACATTTAAAGTTCGTGTTACTGCGTCATCTAAAGACTTATCATTTGAAACTAAGAATGTTCTAGTTCCAGTAAATTCAACTGTGTACCTTTTCATTGTTTTATCTCCTCTATAACAACTTTGACTTGATCTTCTAACTCATAATCTCTTACAATTCTTTTTATTTCGTTTTCTAAATGCTTTACGCTCATTCTATCTCCTTTTCAAACCACTCTTTAGGAAAACCTTCTTTTCTTTTTTCTTTTTCCCATTTCCAAAGTTCATACCAATATTTAACTCTTTCAATTAATTTTAAAATGGTGGCTCCTTATCTACTTCTTGACTGATTTCATTTACTAAATCTGCGTCATCATCATATGCTGACTTCACTGTATAGTTGAAATCAAATGCGTCAATACCTTTTTCTTTAAGTTTACGATCTATATGTTCTCTCGCAATCTTGTCTGCTACTCTTTTAGATTTCTCTGTATTAAGGATAAACTCATCTTCAATAAGATCATCATGTACAGTAATTTCTATTTCACCTGTCAATGAGAAATTAGTTTTTATCTTAACTGACATTTATTTCCTCCTCATCCTCGGATCCAAGACCATTCCAACAACTTTCGCATACTGAATGATCCTCATCTTCAGTTGTCATCCAGTTACTACAGATTAAACAATTTGATCTTTTTAATACAATATCTGTGTTGTTCAACTTGTTTAGATACTGTACAAAGAAATCAATAATCTCTTTATAGCCAACATTTTCGTTTTGATAATCCCCAGCTTTAATAGAAAAGAGATCTCCGTAAGTGTAAGTTAACACTACAGGATCAATGATTCCTTTTAATTTAAAGCTGATACCACCAAACTGATGTTCATTAGCTTCTAGCTGAACTAGATCATTAGATAGTTTTTTAATTTGCTTATTTAGATCAAGAACATCTTGCATTATGCTTATGCCCTTGCTTTCAGTATTCGCTACCATAGTCCTCCTTTTATTTGCACATTACTGGTTGCCTTATACATATACTCATACTATAGTTATGACTATATTAATACGCAAGAAACAAAAGGAGAAATATGTCAAAGCGTTTAAGCGAACCTGATCAGTGGTCACAAAATGAACAACCTTTAGGTGTTCAAGAGATTGCTGAATTATTAGGATATAAAAAGACAACAGTCAGTTCATGGAGACAGAGAAAACAATTCCCTGTTCCTGATCATACTGTTGCAAATAATACTGTTGGTTTATGGAAAAAAAGCACAGTAATTAATTGGGCTAATGCCACTGGCCGAAACAAAACAGGGGCAATTTTATAAAATGTCCGACCTTAACCCTAAACTAGTAGGTGATATGACCGAAGTATTTGGTCAATATGGTTGGAGAGAAGTACCTTATAAGACAGGAGAGAAAAAGATGAGTGAAGAAATAGTTGAAGTAGAAGTTGAGTCATCAGAAATAGTTGAGACACAACCTACTGCATTAACAACCAATATATTTGGAACAACTAATCCACAAGACTTTATTGTGAAGTCACAGGAATATGCAAAAGCATTAGTTCAAGTTGTAGATGATCAAAAGTTGTATGCAAATATTAAAGGTAAGAAATATGTAACATTTGAGGGGTGGCAATTCCTCGGATCTATGTTACCTACTGCAATTACGCCACAAACAGAGTGGACTGTAGAACTTAAAGATGAGAACACAGGTGAAACAACTGGTTACAAAACTCGTGTTGTAGCAAAAGATGTTAACGGAAACGAGAGAGGCGCTGCCGAATCAGTTTGTATGTATGCTGAACCTACATGGAGTAAGCAACCTGCAAACGCTTTGATGTCAATGGCACAAACTCGTGCTAGTTCCAAAGCACTAAGAATGGCTTTGTCCTCAATAGTAAAGCTGGCTGGATTTGAACCAACGCCAAAAGAGGAAATGGAAGCTGTTGAAGTAGGCAATATCATTAGCAGTACTAATACTGATGATAAACCAATAGTCAATAGTGGTCAGCCAAGCCCTGAGCAACTCAAATATGTTAAAGATCTAATTCGCAAGAATGTAGATCATGACATTGTCAAAGATGAAAAGTACTACCCTTTGCTAGTAAGGATCGGTCAAGACGATATTACTAAAACAGAAGTTTCTTCTGTACTTGATTGGCTGCAAGGTAAAACAGATAGCTTAGTAGGTGTAAAAGTCTAGCTAGTACTAATAGCTTATAAAGAGAAATGCCCCTCTTTCGAGGGGCTTTCTTATGGACTTTCTACCTTATGAGAGAGTTGTAGAATTAACTGATCTCCAGTATAAAACGAGATTGAAAAT
>Ga0181409_1000701_pt1 | contig 13080 bp, 4 predicted proteins | sample 32SPOviralmetaG_FD_130138 | JGI IMG/M metagenome (GOLD analysis project Ga0181409, IMG submission 130138) | Marine viral communities from the oligotrophic San Pedro Time Series (SPOT) site, San Pedro Channel, CA, USA - 32 SPOT_SRF_2012-05-30 | ecosystem: Environmental > Aquatic > Marine > Strait... | reverse complement strand
GCAATAGTTTTGAATGCTTCAGCAGCACCTCCTCCACTTGCAGTAATAGTTATTCTATTATTTGAATTATCAGTTGTTATGGATATGCCGGTACCAGCTACTAAGTTAAGTGCTTCTGATAAGTTACTTGAAGTTACAGTATCTTGTCCAGAAACAGTAAAACTTCCATAAGCAAACTGTTGTGAAGGTTGATTGACCCAAGATACATTTCCAAAACCATCAGTTCTTAAAACTTGATTTGCACTACCAGTATTACCATCTATTAATAATTTACCCGATAATAAATCTAAAGCACCGTCAGTAGTGAACTGTGCCCTAGCTGTAGAATCAGTAGCAAATATTACTTTTTTAGAAGCATTCGTACCAATAACAAATGTTCCATCAGAAATAATTGTTTGACCATCAAGAAATAAATTATCATCAACTGATGCAATTTTTACTGTGGCAGTACTTGTGGTAAATCCATAGGAGCCATCTAATATGTGGTCAGCTGATAAGCTGCCACTCATTTGAGTAGTAGAACTGTGTGTTACATCAGCCATCTAACTCAACTGGAATTGAGTTAACAAATTCCGCTCCGAATGACCCTCCTAACTGTCTATAAATATATTTTAATCTGTCTATTTCTTGCACGATATTTTGACAAGCAGTAAACCAATCTTCATACTCACTATGTGTAGGGTCTAACCTATCAACCATTAGTTCAAAGTGTGTTCTCTCATTGTCTGCCATTCTTGCAAGAATGTATTCCTGTTTCCAACTAATATCAACAAATTTATATTCAATATTAAGTTCTTCAGGTATTTGATTATTTTCCATTTAACCCTCCAATACTTCGATTCTAGCAGTTAAATCTGAAATTTGTGTGCTTAGTTCTTGTATAGATTTTGTAAGTATTGGTATTAGCTCTGAAGTTCTTAAACCAAATTCATTTGTATCATTGTCTTCATCAAATTCATCATCAAATCTTGATTCTGTGTAAATAGCTATATTTTGGTCATCACCTTTATGTGTTATTAGTTTTTCTTTAATATCTTGAGCAGAAAAACCTATGTGTGTTCTAGTTCCAGCTACAGCTTCTATAGTTTCTCCATCTTGAACTCCACCACCGAATGCCTTCCATGTAAATTCAATTGGAGTTAAATCGTTTATAAAATCTAATCCTAAATCAGTATTGACAACATTTTCTTTTAAATTTATATCAGATGTTACAATTGAGCCATTTGTTGCTCTAACATCATCCCATCTTAATGAACTTGTGCCCAAGTCTCTAAAGTTGTCTATGCTAGGTGCTAGATGTTGGTAAGACTTATTAGTTGAACCAGCTTCAAATTTAGTACTTCCAGCTCCTCTTAAATATACAGAAGATGTACCAAACCCTACTTGAGAACTATTTTGTGATGATTGAAATGTAGAACCTTTTACAACTCCACTAGCTTGTATACCACCTATGGTAGATATAGAATTACTTGCTGTGCTTCCTGTTGAAGAAATAGAACCAATGGATGTAATACCAAGAGCTGATATAGTTGCACCAGATATTGTCATACCTTGTAATGTTCCACCAGATATACGGTCAGCAGAAATAGAACCAGATACTGTTAAATTATCTAAATTAAGTGTTCCTGTTGTAAGTGTTCCTGCGTTGATAGTAGTACCATTTATTGTTCCACCAGATATAGTGCTTCCAGAAATAGAACCAGATACTGTTAAATTATCTAAGTTTAAACTACTAATACTTGCGTCAGTAAGAGAATTACCAGCTACTTTATCTTCATTAACAGCATCATCAGCAATCCTATTTCTATCTATTGCACCTTGTGCTATCTGATTTATAATATCACTCGAACCAACACTTAATGAAGTAAAAGCTAAACTACCTGCCGTAACATCTGAAAAATCTAATGTACCACCAGTAATTTGGTCAGCAGATACATTACCCGTAAAAGTACCACCAACAGCAGAAAGTGAACCTGAGAAAGTTCCTGTAGCAGCACTAAGTGCTCCTGAGAAAGTTCCTGTAGCAGCACTTAATGCTCCTGAGAATGTACCACTAGCACCAGTTATATCTCCTCTAAAATTACCTGTATTAGCTTCTATTGTCCCATCAGCTTTTATTATCCAACCAGCAGAACCCGAAGAATAATTACTAGATTTAATTACAGATGTATCAGACGAATTTACACCTACAGTTATTTCTTGACCAGCTATTGTACCAGCAGTTATTTTACCAGCAGATAATGTTGCTATCTTTGCATCAGTTACTGCTAAGTTTGCTATTTTTGCTTCTGATATGGCAGCATCAGATATGAATGCAGTATCTACTAAATTACCAACAGCTGATTGTTCATCAGAAGGGTCTGATTCGTTACCAGCTATATCTACTGCAGTAAATCTAAAAAAGTGAGTGCTTCCGTTAGGCATTTGTATTTCACCTACGGTTGCAATTCCATCTCTTATGTGAGCTGCAGTTGAAGGTAATTCTCCCTTTTTAAATTGATTCTTTAAAGTTGATGTGGCTAATGAAAAACCTGATGTTGTAGATGCATAAACATTTAAATGGTCAATATCATTTTGTAGTGTAAAGTCAACAATAGATGATATAGCATTTCCTTGGTCATCTACTGCTCTTCCTAAACTATGTACTATTTGCGTTCTTAAAGCACCAGGTGTTATTGTATCTGCAGGACCTGGTTTAGAAGGAGCATCTGTATCTATTGCGGTTGTAATTGTTGCAGAAATGTAATCATTTTCATCTGCATTTGCGTTTACTGGTTGTACCTCTACTTGATAATTTGTACCTAGAGCTAATCCTTCTATTGTTACCTCATTAGTTCCCCAACCAACTGTTGTTGTTGAGTAAGGGTCTGTACTTGCAACTTTTCTATATCTTATTCTATAAAGCTCACCATTTTGAATTATTGTTCCGTCAACGTTGGTGGGTTCCTGCCACGTAGCCTTTATAATTGCTCTAGAAACACCTAATGCATCTTCAAGAAAACCTGTAGTAAGAGTTAAAGCACTAACTGATTTTGGTTGCGTAAATTTTTCTCCTACGCTAACACCAGAAACGGCAGAACTAAATCTTAAATCATCACCAAGCTTTAGTGGTAAATCACCGACTTCTAAAGTAGTTCCTCCATTTTCAAAATTTACGTAAGGTGTAAGATTTATATATTGATAATTATTTTGAGATGTTGAGGTTAGTCTTCTTAAATAAACTCCATAAGTATTTTGAACAGGCCAAGTAATAGATGTAACTCTTATCTTTTCAGGATTTACATACTGACCTTGATATGAAACCTCAAACTTAGAAGTTCTTGTTGGGTCTTCATTTACTTTGTCATCTGTATCTTCAAAACCTAAGTCAGTATCGTATACAAAAATGTTGTCTCCAACTTCAAAGTCTCCCTGAATATCGTAGTAATCTAAATCTAAATTTATACTTCTTTTTGTTCTTTTAAGTTCATTTAAGAAAGCTAAAGCTCTTTCTTCTCTGCTTATGTATGGATGGTCTGGTTCTGTGACGTAAGTTGCTCTTTCTAGTTTTTCACCATTTATACCTCTATATGGATTATCAGTATCAATAACATCTACTGCATCGTATTGCGAATTTCCATCTGAGTAAATGTATTCAACAGTAGAAACATATTCTGTTGCATCAAAAGAAGTTTTTATAGCAGCTGGATTTATACCCGTTATAGCAGGGTCATCTCCACTTCCTTCTCTAACTATTAGAGTCGTTGGGTCTGTGGTGTGTCCAGTAAAAAGATTTTCTCTTGGTCCTACATCTAAAAGTAATTTACCTACATTTGTACCACCTGGTATAGGTCTTGGTGTATCATCTGCACTTGTACCTATTCTCAACTTATATTCAATATCTAGTTGTACAGAAGCTTTATCTAAGGCACTAGAAACAGTTTCTATGTGATGCTTACCGTAATAATTAGCATTGGTATTTACAATTGCAGGAGCAGATGTTGGTGTAGTAAAGTTTGAAGTGTATTTAGCAACTCCTTTAGAAAGGCGTAATCCATCTATATATCCGTAATAATAATCAGCACCTTGTGAACGTCCAATAGACAAGTCAAGTGCAGTTTTTTCATATGAAGAACTAGGGTCAGCGACTGGTATTTTAATAGCTTTACTTGATTGCCAAGTATCTTGCTGGACTCCATTCTTAAATGTTCTAAATGTTGTACCGCTTCTTGTTATAGCAAAGTGATTCCATGCACCATAGTTGATACTTCCCATTGATTTACCATCAGCAATATCGAATGCAGAAGTTATACCACTTTCTGTTGCAGTACCACTTTCATTAGAACGAATATATACTTTAGATACACCATTTCCACTTTCGTTTAATCCAATCATAAATGATGGTAGTTGGGATTCTCCTGTTGATGAGATTACTGCTCCATGTTTAGTTGCAGCTCTTTTGTCACTAAATGCTGATTTACCGTGAAAGAACGAATCACCATCTTGCCAATACTTCGCATAATAGGATTGGTATATAGGATGAAATGTCCAATATTCTGTACCGTATTCGTCTGTATCTAAGTTCTCTACTGTTGTACCGAAATATTCATCTAAATAAGTACTTACGTCAAATCTATCATTTGTCCAAAAATCTGTAGTAGGTAAGTCTCCGACACCTATAGTCAATAGTTCATCTACATTGATTACACCATCACCATCTGTATCAATTGCTGAAGGTACATATGGTACTGTGCTTATTCCTCCTGGAATATTGTGTAAAGCTATTAACGAAGGGTTATCACCAGGAGGTCTTTTACTGGCTGTCTGATAGTCTCCAGATTTATAGTCTTTAGGAGCAAAGTGAAAGTCTGTAGTAATTGCAGGACCTCCAGCATACCAATCAGGGTTTAGAGTTATACCTGTATGAGCATCAGAGCTACCAGCTTGTGCAGTTACTATAGAACTTAAACTATGTGTGGTAGTTGTCTTGTCGCTTTTAAGCATTAAGTTAATTAGCTGTTGCATGTGTGTAACTAATTTACTTGAAAACCTATATTCGTTTGTTCCCATAATAGGCTTAACTGCAAACCAAGGAATTTGATAAGCTGCTGAATCATAAGCTGATAAATGACTGGCTTGAGTCACAGATGTTCCATCAACTTGTTTGTATTGATGAATGAAGTGACTTCTGCTTAAAACTTGTGGTCCTTTTATATAAGCAATCAAACACATTATGTCAAAATGTTCTTGAGCTAGTGCGTTATCATAAGGGAAAGCATCTGCATTGTTAGCCATTATTGTCCTAACAAGAGGCACTATTCCATTAGCACCTGTTAAAGAATCAGTAGCTAATTGTTTTGCTAATGTGTATGAAAATATTTGATTTGTGCTTACTGTGTCATCACCAGTATATTTAAAGTTTGTATCTGCATCTGTTACCTTACTTCCATTACCAGTACCACTTTTAGGCAAGTAATGACCGCCAGAACCAACAGAAGCACCATAAGATACAGGAAATGTATACGAACTACCACCTATTTGTATACCATTTATATGAACTTGTCTATATAAACCATTTGCATGTCTATAAGGATTTGGAATTTGTAAAGAGGAAGATAATACTGGATTTAATAGTTCTGCACTTGTTCCCAAACCAATACGTAAGTTACCTCCAATAAATGCGTGTAAATCTGGATTGTAAGGAACTCTACCATGAGTATTTAAATTACTATGTGCATAGTTTTGCTGTCTCTTAAAAAATATATTACCTGTTGTATATGCACTCGTATTTATAGGTTCGTTGTATGCATAAAAAGTATTTATGTCATTATTACTTGCGTCAACAAGTAAGTCATCTAAACCTAAATCTGTTCTAACATCTTTGTTGTTAATAATATGAGGATAAGCATCATCATAAACCCAAGGGACGTAACCTACAACAGGATATAGAATATCATCAATAAAGGTATTACTGATTGTTGCTGAAGATACATTAAATTGTGGCATATCAACTAGAAGGGTCTAATCTATATTCCCACCACTCAATTGTGAAATCATCTCCTGATGGATGAAAAGTAGGATGGTAATCAACTTTAGCATGTGAGTTAGGTGCTGAAAGGTCTAAAGACTTACTACCAAACTTAGCTTGGTCTGCGTCAATCTCTGCACCTAAGTAGCAAGTAAACTCATGTTTATGCTCTGTCTCATCTAAAGTTTTAATATTACTTGTTGGGTTTTCAAAATTTAAAAGTAAATCTGTTTCTTCATCCGATTTCTCTGTAATTGTACCTGGCCATACTCCTCGTAGTTCTCCATTGTCATTTCTTCTTAGTACACCATAAGGTGCTCCGCTATCATTATTTACAAAATATTCTAAAGTTACTGCTGTATAGTCCCTAGGTGCAGTAGATGTTCCTACATCCGTTACAGGCATACCTCGATTCTCAGCATCTCCTAAGTATAAATTTAATCCAGAACCTTCTATTTGAGCTACTTCTGGTTCTATACCTAAAGAAGTAATTACACCAATATATTCAGCAGTAGGCAACATAACACTATCAATGTAATCTTGAGTTTCCATTGGATTATTTGTAATAATAATTTGGTCGTATGGCTGTATAGCTGTAAGTATTGAGTTTGGAACTAAAGATAGGTCTAATCCTATATTAAAAACACCTGGTGCCATCAATTTTTCTGTAACTGACATTACGCTTTAATTATCCTTTGTGCTTCATTAACATTGTCAATATATTGCTTAAAAACTGAATCTGCATCATTGTGTCCAAGAGGAGCAGATGTAGATGAGTCAACTAACTCATATCCAACTACTGCAGAGAAAGTAGAACCATTAGTAGCTCTTTGTATCATTCCTCTGTTAGTTATAGAAGTATTTGATTCTAAATCATGTGGGCTTCCTAATATCCAAAAGTTACCATCTTCTGGTGAAGTAGTACCGTCTTTTAAGTATCCATTATTTAAATTAGTTGCTGAAGCATTTGTTGATGGAGCTGTAGACAAACTTATATTCAATGGTGTTCCAGCAGTATGACTATTAGAAATAATTGACATATGATGCGCTCCTCTTCTTAATGCAAAATCTACTACAAGTCTACCTGATTTATCAGTATCTTTAAAGGTTGTACATCTAACTACTACAACTTCAGGTCTATTTGTTAGTATTTGCACTCTATGCCATCCATCATACTCTGTTCCTAAATGACTTCCTGAAACAGGGTCACCTAAACTAAATGCCCATTCTTGTTCAGTTGAATATGCAGTTTCATCCCAAATGTAAGTTTTAAATTTAGATTGTGTAGTTGATGTACCAAGAACCATTTTAATTAATCCATTTTCTATTATTAAAGAATCACCGACATTCCATTGACCTGCATATTTACCATGTCTTACACTGTCTATACTTGATGAAGAGTTTGTTGCATAATTGTGTTCTGTGTGTTGACCCATACTTACTCTACAAGCTCCTTTGTAATAATCCTCAATATCTACAGAATATTGAGCATTGCTACTTCTTATGCTTGCTCCTGTTTTTAAATATAAAGTTGTTGTATCTGTTGCACTAGTAGTTTCTAAATTAGAGGCTGTTCTTGTATTAGAAGCACCAACATTATTATGAAAGTATGCATAGTGATTACCTGGTGGTGCATGAAACTGCTCAGTAGTAGAGCTAATGCTATGATTATTTTCTAAAATAGAACCTGTCAATCTAGATTCAAAGTTTACATCTCCTTCTCTACCTAGATATTCTAATTGAACACTATAACCAAAACCTCCTAATACATATCTAGTAGTATCTAGATTTGCACTTAAAATCTTTACAAAACCATTTAAAGAAGTGTCACCATTATATTGAAGTGGAAATACTTCATCACATGCAGCCATTGAGGAAAGTTCATCCCTTATATATTTCAAATGGTCTACTTCGTTTTCTGCACCACCTAATTTACCATTTATAGTAACTTGTTTACCACCTGGTGAAGCGCTTATGTTTATTTGACTAGGAGAAGTAAACTTTAGTCTTCCTATTTGTAATACATAGTTTGATATATAACTCATCTTCTACTTAATCCTCCACCAGCAATTCCTTCTCTATCTAATCTATTCAAAGCACCTCTTATCTGAACAGCAGCTTTTCTAGCACTTGTAGGGTCAGCAGGAACTCCTGTGACGTTTACATTTAAATTTTCTACTATAGTATTTGTACCACGTCCACCTTGAGTTAATGGTTTTACTAAGAAACCAGAACCAGGTACAAACTTTACTTCTTCAGGACCATACTCTCCCACAAGAGCTCTTCTCATAGTGTCGCCTCTACCACCATATTTATAACCCTTAGTTCTCATACCCATCATACCTGTAGGAACGGGGTCCCTTCGGAATGGCTTATAGATTTCAGCAAGTAGTTCCATATCTCTGAGATAGCTATCAGTAAATTTATATCCAAGCTTCATACCAAGACCACCAACACCACCTTTTGATATAGGGTCATCAGGGTTTTGTGGTCCAACTTCATCTGCTGTAAAATATTGTTCTGCTATTGCTGCAGCTGCATTTAATGCAGATAACATTTCTACAACTGGTGTTAAAGTAGTAAGAATTTTTGTATTATCTACCTCTCCAAAAGCATTTGTGGCATCTAGAACTGCTTGCACACTATCACTTACACCACCAAAGTGGTCTTCTAATACCTGTAATTCGTTTAAGAACTCTGGAGCTTTTTCTTTATAAGCTAGCTGTGCTGTTTCTAAAGCTATAATTCCATTAGCAACACCTTCAGATGCAGCTTCAATTTTACCAAAAGCTATTTCTTTTTGGTCACCAAATGTTTCTAATTGAAATATTAATGATGCTTCAGCATCTCTAAGTTGTTGAAGTTGTTCGTCTTCTAGTAAAACTAATCTCTCTGTTTCTTGTAATTGTTCTTTAGCTAAAGCAGATTCAATAAAGAATAATTCCTTTTCAGCTTCTGATTTGAAACCTCCTGTCATATCTCTTAGTCTGTCTTGTTCTGATTCTAACTCTAAAGCTCCAGTAGCCCCTAAATTAAACATTCTTTGTAATTCTGCTACTTTTTTAGTTTGTTCATTAATTCCAAGTTGTTCTGATGCAGTAAAGTCACCTCTTAGTCTTCTTTCTCTATCCTCTATACTTATTTGTTGACTTAAGACATCACGTCTTTCAGATAAAGTAATATTTCCTGCAACTCCATCTCTTTCCATTTTTTGACGCTTTCTTGATGTTTCGGAAAGTTGTCTCTGTATTGTTTTCTCAGAATTAAGTAACATAACGTAATCAAATTTAGATTGTGCTAATGTTTGAGCATTTTGAACCTGTTGTCTTTCAGCTTTAGTTATATCAGTAGTTAAATTAAATGCTTCTCGTAATTTACCAACAGCAGATTGTCTACCTTTAGAAACCATTTTAGCAAAGTCTTTTACAACACCTTCAGGGTCTGCTCCAGCACCCATAGCAGTAAGAGTAAATTCAATATCTTTTTTACTACCTCCAGCACCTTTTAATAAATCAATAAAATCTTGCATTCCAGGAACTTCAGCAGCTGCTTTGTCGACTGCATTCTTAACAACACCAACATAGGCATCAGCAACCTTATCTTTCATAAAGAATGGTGCTAGTGCTATACCATCAATCATTGGTACACCGATTTCACGGAACATTAACATAGACGGAGATGATGAGTCTATATATAATTTAGTTTCATCAACTACAAATTTCATAGTGTCAACTAAAGCAGTTGCTAATGCTCCTTCTCTATTAGCAAATCCTTTTGCTATACCGTCGACAATATCTTCTCCTAGTTGTTCATTTTCAGTAAGTCCTGGGTTTGTAGTACCAAATATATCTTGCAAATAGTCAGGTCCTACTGCTGCAGCTAGTGCTTGTTCTTGGGCTACTGCCATTCCAGGTCTTGTAGCAAATCTCTTTCCAAGTTCTAAACCGCCACCTTGAACTCCCATTTGAGCTAATTGGTCAGCAAGTAAAGGATTAGTCTTTCTTAATTGTTGTATTACTCTTTCAAATTCTGCTTGTGCAAGAGCTTTGGCTTGAGTTTGACCTACCAATTCTAACAAAGTCATATCATCAAATTGATTATCAGGTAATGGTTTAGTAAAGTCAACCATTGCACTTCTTGCTTTCTTAAAGGCATCTTCAATTCTTATAGCTAATCTAAGAGCAGCCATTTCAGTAACACCAAACTCGTCCATCAAAGCATCAACACCTTTTTTGTTTTCGTTAATAAATTTTTCTTGTGCATTTTTAAATAAGTCAAATATTTTGTTATAATCGTCACCAGCATTATTTAGTTCATCTCTTGTTATGGTTCCTGCAGCTTCAAAGTCGTTTAATCTCTGTTTTAAAAATGCCTTTATTGCTTTAGCTGCTGGTGCTGATTCGTCTATTGCTGCAAAACCATCCATAGCATCTACAGTTTCTCCTGTCATTCCTTGAATGGCTAATATAAATCCAGATGTATCTACGACCATCTGTGCCAATTCATCGTTAGTCAAACCCATACCTTTTGTCAGCTCTTTAACTCTATCAACTACAGGTGCCAAAAAGCTATCATCTAATACGGTTTCAGCTGTAGCACCTCCTCTTATGAAGTCTCTTATACTGCCACCTATCTCCATGTATATTTCTTCAAGATTATTGATTTCTAATTTTTCACCCTCAATACCTAGGAATTTTAAAAACTCTTCACCATTCATTGCCTCTGATTCGTTGATTAGTTGTTCTATTATCTTTGCAGAAGTTCCTCTAAAAAATCCAGAAGGCAACATATCTTCTGCACCAAAAGTTCCTTCTTCAAATAAAAGGTTGCTTATAATCTTATTTCCAGTTGGTAACTTACCGTCTTCAGCCATACTCATTAAAGAATTACCCACTGCTTCAGACATTCTTTCCGATGTACCCTCTGCATCTTGAGCAAACATACCACCAAATTCTATTAATCTTTCTAAAGCAGTTCCGCTAGCTACACCATCATCATTTTTTCCAAAAGTAGAAGTCATAATCTGGTTTATGAAACTTTCACCTATATCTCTTCTTACAGCTATTGATTGATTAAGTAAAGATTGTTCTAATTGCTCAATCTCCTTTTCTAAAATTTCAACTATTTGTGCATCTCCTGCATTGTCTAGTAATAGTTGACGTGCTGAAGCAAGTTTTTCAGTATTTGTTGTTAATTCTTGAGTCGCTTGGTCCATCTCTCTCATAGACTGAGTAAATTGCATAACTCCTCTTGCTTGCTCACCTATTTTTTCTACAAACTTAAATGCAACAGTTAAAGCAATACCAATAGCTGCTAATTTACTAAAACCTTTAACCATACCCTTAAGAGTATTTGAGAGTCTTCCAGTTTTAGATTCTACGTCCTGCATAGCTAAAGCTAATTCACCGCCCTTTATGTCTCCTGCGTTTAAGGCTTCTACGGACTCTTGAAGATTTTTTTGAAACACTGCACTGTCTTTAGCAATAATTGGCATAGCTTTTTCTAATCTTTTTCTATCGAATAATCCTCTAATACCTTTACGTCCATCGACGCTCATTGCTTTTTGGAACTCTAGACCAATGTCACCAGTTTTTGAAAGGTTTTCTCGTAGTATATTTATACCTTTTGTTTTGCCTCCCCTACCAAAAGGCATTAAATCTTTAATTAAACCATTTAATTCTACGACACGTCTTTTGTTTATAGTTCTAAGTCTTTTTAATCTTTCTACATCGTCTAATAAAACTTTATCAACTTTTTTAGACCCTAAACCACTAAATATACTGCCACCTTCTTTGATATTCCTTAATCCACCTTTTTTATCTAAAAGACTTTCTACTAATCTTTGATTTTTATTTACAGAACTTTTAGCCTTTAGAGCTCCAAATAAACTACTTGGGTCTTGTATTTGATTAAATACAGAACGCTTTCTTAGTTTTCTTACTTGTCTGCTCTCTTTTAGGAAATCAGTTTGTAAATTTCCAACAGCAGCCATACTGCTACTACCAAATTTAGTCATGGTTTGTCCTGGACCATCTAACATAAATTTCATTGACTGAGGAACTCTACCGCCGTAAATAGTTTCTAGTAAAGCTGGATTAGCTACTACAGCTTTACGCATTTCAGCATTTTTACCAGCTTTTAATGGATTAAGACTTATTCCACCTTTAAGTCCTCTATTGTAAAAACCACCTTCTGATAACTCTTGTTGAAATTCTGGAGTACCTAAAGCTGACTTTTCTCCTATCATTCTCATTCCACCACGAGAACCAGGTCCTGTAAGTGTTCCTGCTTGTAGTGAAGCATTAAACGCAGCAGTATTATTAATAGCTGCTTTAGCGTTAAAGGCATACAGACCCATTTCTTCTCTTACTACTGCTAGGGAACCTTTATAAGCTCTCAAACCTGCAATTAATACAGTTATACCTCCAAAAAATCTAAATGACATATTTAATGCAGATGTAAAACCTTTAACTAGAGCGAATATTGCATTGTTAAATTGTCTTACTATTTCTGTACCAGTATCTATGTTCTCTAAACCGAAATCTAAAATCTCACCTTTTATAACATTTTTACCTTTTGTTATTTCAGAAACTAAAGTTGCATATCTTCTTTCTGCTTCTTCATTCAAAGCATTGTTTTCTATAAAAGCGTCATTAGCTACATCAATAGCTTCAAATAATGTATCGCTTGCTTTAGCTGTTGCTAATATAGCTTTCTGTGTTCTAACCTGACCCAAGCCAAGTTTCTGTAGAACACCTATGTTTGTCATACCTATTTTTTCAGTATCATTTAATCCGTCTATAAATAATGCGACTGCTTTAGTTGAATCTACATCAAACAAACTCTTAAAACTATCTGTTGACATTCCTGCAACTTTAGAGAAAAGTTCTAAATTAGCTCCACCTAAAGCTATAGCTTCAGAAAGCTCAGTCATTAATCTGACTATTGCAGTAGCACCTGCTTGTGAAGGTTGACCAATAGCTTTTAGAACTGTTGAAAATGCTAATGCATCTACTGCTGTTTGGTTCATTTCTCCACCAATTTGAGCAGTTGCTGTTGCTATTTGTAATGCT
>Ga0181409_1000696_pt1 | contig 13154 bp, 29 predicted proteins | sample 32SPOviralmetaG_FD_130138 | JGI IMG/M metagenome (GOLD analysis project Ga0181409, IMG submission 130138) | Marine viral communities from the oligotrophic San Pedro Time Series (SPOT) site, San Pedro Channel, CA, USA - 32 SPOT_SRF_2012-05-30 | ecosystem: Environmental > Aquatic > Marine > Strait... | reverse complement strand
TCAAATATACAACACATATATAAATAAATCAAAAAGTAAATGTTAAAATTTTGTTAAAATTATGTTAAAATTTTATACTCCTTTAATATTGCGTGCGTGCGTGTATACGAAATTTATTTGACACTAACAAAATAAATTTATGTTTTCTACTGGCTTAATTTGTTTTTATCATTGTGGCATAATGTCAAACCCTAATGTTGAACCTTAATGTCAAACCCTAATGTTGAACCTTAATGTCAAACCTTAATGTCAAACCCTAATGTTGAACCCTAATGTTGAACCTTAATGTTGAACCTTAATGTTGAACCTTAATTTTAAGCAATATTATTTAGAATAAATATAAATAAAAATTTAGGGGGGATAATGTTAAACGACCCCCATAATGTTAAACAAGGGATAATGTTAAACAAGGGATAATATTAAACAGACCCCTTAATGTTAAACACCTTAATGTTAAACAAATTATCGAATAACATATTTTCCAGAATTGACTCCTTGAATTAAATATTGAAGTGAATATCTTATTGCATCTATAAAGTGATTGTACTTGTCTATTGGCTTCTCTCCTTTATCGTGCCATACATAGTTGTTTAGCTCTCTTATAATACCACTGGAGTTTCTCTCTACTATAATCTCATAGTCTTGCATTAAAGCAATACCAGATAGAATACTACCCTTTTTCTTAATAGTAGGTCTTATGTTTAATCCTGTGTTTCTTAGCTCATTTATAAGTCTAGGTTCTGCACTATCACATATTATCAAATCTGCTGCACATTCCTGTCTATTCCTAAATGCTATATCAGAAGTAGATAAACCAGTCTTTCCATATATCTCTTTAACATATACCTTTCTAACTTCTTTATCAATAGAAACCTTTACAAGAGTTGTCATATCCATAGAGAAACCAAAATCTTGACCATAACAGGTTAATTCTGTCTGTGCAAACTCTCCTACTTTCCAATTCCTTATAATTGTTCCTTCAGCTTTCTCCATCCAACCACCTAAGATAACGTGCTCAAACTTAGAGGGGTTTCTTCTCTTCATCTCATACAACTGTGTTAAGAATGAGTCTGATAGATTGTCTCTGTTATCTTCGTATGTAGTATGTATATAAGTAGCATCGTCTTTCATACCATTAAAACCACCTTTTATGCTTTTATATAAAAAATATCTTTGGTATATCCAATGCTCTTTTGTAGCAGGGTTTAATATTAAAATACATCTATTTTGCTTGTTCTGTGAACGTATAGAAAAGTCTATCTTGTTAAACACATCTTCTTCCATAAGCTCTTCTGCTTCATCTACAACAAAGGTTGTAACGCCATTTAAGGACTTTAGAGCTGCTGTTTGGTTACCAGAGGATGTTCGTATACCTTTAAACATTATCGAGCTTCCTGTCTTAAGATTTATAATCTCATCTTTAGTTATCCTAAAATCACTATGTACATTCATCAGGTCTATCTTCTCAATGAACTCAGGAATAATAGAAGTGTTAGCTGATGTTAAAGTGTATCTAGTAAACAATACTTTGTGTCCCTCTTCATACGTTAGGTTAAGTAGAAACAAAGCTACACCAAATGATTTACCTGAACCTCTACCACCAGTTACAATATAGTATCTGCTCTTAGATTGAAACAAAGGTATGTATTTACTATGTAGATTTATATTACTATTCATCGTCTGGAGTTACATCTATTGTCTCTTCTATGCTTTGTATGTCTTTATTGTTAAAGAAGTTTATTACAGGTACTTGTACTTTGTTAGACTTCTTAGCGTCATTTATACTATCAGAAGGTTTACCATAAGCATACTCTAGTAGTAGCTTCATGTGAGTAAAGTTATTCTTAGCTAAACTTGCTAAATGTTTAAACGCTTCTTTCTCGCTACCAAATACATCTTTCATAGCTGATGTAGCATAAGATGCTATCCTGTCTCTCTTAGCTTTATTCTGTCTAGCTGATGGTAATTTGTTTGTAGTAGATATAGGTTTAGGTGCAAGTCTTTTATTATGTTTCCTACCATCTGTAGGTTTTATCTCTTGTGATTTATTCTTTTTTGCTCTAGCCATAATATGATAACGATTATTTAGTATTATGTTTTTTGTATAGCTTCAAGTATATATCTGTAATGCCTTGATGTATAGTTGTTTTAGTATATACATCTTCAACAAATACTTTCTTTACTCCTTTCTCTATAACTATATTATAATCCTTATTGTTTTTAGTTACAGGATATATAACAAAGTCATTCTTAAAGCACCATCTTAAAGCTTTTTGCCTTTGATTCTCTAAGTACATTAATCTGCATAATTATTCATTAATAAGAACATCTCATCATAGTTATGTTTCTTATAACAAGCTACACAAAATCCTTTGTCGTTTACTTCTACCTGCTTAATAACTTCTTTTGTTATTACTTCTGGATTGCCTTGACCTAATCTAAAAAAACAGTAACATAATAATACTATCAATAGACTTAGTTTAATTGTTTCTTTCTTGTTCATCTTAATATGTTTTTAGCATTTGTACCATAGCACTTATCCTAAGCTTTGCTACATCTATTTGTTGCTCAGGTATTTGTCTTATTATATCTGCTAGCTCTACATCATCAGGAGCTTCTGTTGACCTAAGTAAAGCTTCATAATCTTCTTTAAGTCTTATGTACTTCTCTTGTAAATCTTCTATAGGGTCAGGCGATTTAAGTATTTCATACATTGACCTATACTTATATTCATACTTCATTATTAAAGGGAATGTATTCCTTAGAGAGTATATTACATTACAATGACTCATTCCTAAAGTATCTGATATTTCACTTAAACTAAGCTCGGTGTTCTCTCTACATAATTTAAAGTAAATTGCTCTACAATAAACTAATTCTCTTCTTCTACTTTTAGAGTCTAGCTTTAATCCTGTTCTTTGTTCTATTGCCTTTTTAATCTCTTGTGTTGTTTTCATCTTCGTTTATAATTTTTATTCTGTTTAATTGTTCGTACTCATTTAATTGTTTTGTTATTGAAACTAGTGAGTTGAATTTAGAATATTCTATTGCTTTGCTTATTCCAGCACATTCTAAATACATTTCTCTTTCTTCATATTCCTTTAACATTATTTCTATATCTTCATATAGAGTTCCTTGTTCTATCTCATACAAGGTTAGCATAAAATATTCATTAATAGTTTTATTTGATAAACCTTCATTCATTCAGTTCTCAGCTTTAGTAAGTTATAGCATTGTATGTATTTTAACTTTGCTTTTGATTTGTATATTGTTGTGAATAATTGATATACTTTCTTAGTAAATTGATAATGACTTGTACAATCTTTTAACAATTTCTCAGCATACTTCTTACCATATCCTTTGCAGTAATTTACATTGTCGATACTATCTCCTATAATCATTTGCTCATAAAAGTTATATAAAGCTTCTACAGGTTCTATATCATATACACACTTATGCTTGTAGTGATAGTTGTATATTAAAGCTGGCAGTTGTTTATAGTCTTTATCTATAGAAACTATAATCACAGTATCTCTACCATCTTCTTTTGATATGTTGTTCCAATAAGTAGCAACTAAGTCATCTGTCTCTAAGCTGTATTTACTTACACTATTATAAGTTTGTGTTACATAATCATGAAGCTGTGTTAAAACACTAGGTATTCCTGAAGACTTTCTATTAGCTTTATAGTTGGTATCTAATATCTTCCTAAAGTTACCCTTGCTATTGTTAAAGGTTATTACTTCTGATATATCATATATTTCATTCAAATCATATATTATGTTTGTAAAGGACTCATTATACTTTTCTATAGCTAAATCAATATCCTCTTCAACACCATAAGATGATGCCCATACTAAACTATCTGCGTCAAACAATGCTATCATAAGTCTTTTATTATCTGATTAGCTTCTTCTTCTAAATCTTCTATTATACGTGTCGTAAGTATATCTATAATGTTCTGTCCTCTGCATAACACTTTATAACAATCAAAATAACTAGCATAGCCTGGATAATCATAACTACCATTTTGTTCTTTATTAAATACTCCTACAACAACTAATTCTATGTCATTGTATATTAATGTAATTTCTTCTTCCATGATTTTTTTGTTTTATTGTTTATGACTGCAATATATAACAAATATTTTAATTATCAAAGATTAATTTACTTATATTCCAATTAAAGCCTAATTTATTTAAAACATTAACTAAAGGCTCATTATCTACTTTAGCCCATTTACCCTTATAATAACAACCATTAACAAAGCATTTAACTAAAGGAATATCTCTAGTATCATCTAAGTAATTGTGCGTTACATATAAAGCAATACCTTTGTCTGTATGCCAACTATCACATATTCTTTCTAACAGAAGTCTTTGTCCTGTGGGGATAGAGTTGCCTACTCTTTTTACTTCCATTAATATTAAAGCTTTGTTATCAAACTCTAATACAGCATCTATATCAGAAGGGTGTATCTTACCATTCTGTACTCCTGTAAAGTCTAAACCTTGCTTTGTTTGGTTGCTGTTTCTAATTAAGCTTTTCACCTTCTAATTCTTTTTGTAGGTTAGCTAAAGCTCTCCATGCCACCTTAGCTGAGTGTCTAACACCATCTGAGTCTATCTTACCTGCTTCTATTAAATGTCTCGCTAAAGCATCTAATTCGTCTGTACTCTTGTTTCTATCCCAATGCAAAGGCTTATCAGGATGGTGCTGTTGGTTTCCTATTAAAGATACTCTAGCTACTTCTGCTACAGCATCAGGAAAGTACTTAATCAATCCTGTATATATAGGTATTCTTTTTCTCTCTTGACTATCTGTTGGTAAGCTACCAACTAACTCTTCGTATTTCTTTAGACTATCACTCATTACTTTTTTCTTCTTTAAATAGTTCTTTTTCTAGTTTCTCTAATCTTTCAGCCATACTTACGTTTGTTAAATACAACTGACTTAGTACTCTTTCCATTCTACCCATTCTCTGTGAAATGGTATGCTTCTTATTCTTTAACATATTATAAACTCATTAGTTCGTTAATTGCTGTATGACCTCCTATAACTACTCCACATCCAATAGCTGGTTTCTTCCCAGCTTTAGCATAAGCAAAGGCATATTTCTCGTGGTCTATACCACAACCTACCTGAGTGCCAAAGACTCTAAACTTTGCACCTACAGTCCACTCTGTGTAACATTGTGTATGTAAGTGACCTTGCACAGTAGACATCATATCTGCCTTCGACTTTGTTCTAGCAGTTCCTCCTTCTCCATGTATATATTGAACATTGTCAATAACAACTCTTTCTATAAAGTTCCATTTAGGAGTATTAAGCACTTCATTGTAATCTCTTACCCATCTACTAGGTATACCTCCTGTCTGAGCTTTTCTTGCTATAATTCTATCGTGATTACCAATAGTTACATCTGCCTTAGGAAATGCTCTATACCATCTAGATATTCTCTTTATAGCTAAGTCAAGTTCATCTCCTCCACCCATACCATCTGCTGATGCTTCATGATATGAAGAGTAATGATTATCTATAACATCTCCAATAAAAACGACTCTATTACAATTATATTTAGAATAAACATCCTTGCAATGTTGAAGGTAAGAGTCTAAACAGAAGGGCTCGTGTAAATCTCCTATAACTAAAACTCTAGTTTCTGGCTTAGTTATATTTAAGAATGCCTTAAGTTTATTACCTTTTAATCTTGGTCTAAAATCTTTCATACTAATTATTATGATACTCGTTAAACAATAGCTTTAATTCGTGTAAAATTGTTTTAACACAAGAAGAACAAGATGTTCTTTTTTGTCTCATATTATATACTCTATTATATATAGTAAACAATAAATCTTGGTCTGTTGTAGTTATTACGTTTCTTTTTTCACTAAACCAATCCTCTAATGTAAAGTACTCCTCTTCTGTTAAACACTCTACATTTCTCTCAGAGAAGAACCTTATCTTGTTTAAAGCTTTCTTTCTTTCATCACATCCACAGTCATCTCCAAATATAGACTTAACAACTTTCTTTATTCCTGTAGCTTCTGTTATCTTCTCTACTACATCTCCTAACCCAATACCATTATCAGAATCAAATGATGCCTTCCACTTCTTATACTCTTTAGTTCTCTTGTCTAAATTCTCGTAATATTCTTTATTTTTTTCCATAGTATTATATTTTATCGTAATCCTTATTATAAAAATCTTCTACATCTTCCATAAACTTATCTTTTATTATGTCTCTATAGTTTCTTATAGAGTTATATAAACTAGACCTTCCTATACCTAGTTCTTTAACTAGCTTATCTAATGATAAACCTGTAGTAAAATACGCTATACACAAGTTCTTGTTATAGAAATCCCAGCTATTTATTTCATCTAGTATCTTATTATATATCTTAGTAAACGCTTCTTGTTGTTCTAAATCAACTCCAGAATATATACTGCTAGACTCATACATATTATTTGCTTCATCATTTTCTAGTATCTCAAAGAACTGGTATCTGTTTTTAGCTCTTTTATAATCAAAATACATTGACTTTAATGTTAAATATATATAGAACCTGTTTGCTGATTCATCATTATACATTACGTTCTTTCCTCCTTCAATAAGTCTATGAACTTTAAGATACATTTCTTGCACTATATCTTCTGCTATACTAGGATTACATCCTAAGTTAATTACCATCTTCACCCATAGCTTGTGACTCTTGGCTATCTTTTCTAAATCTCTCATTTATACTTTTTATAAAAACTTCAACTCTTGGTTTCTCTTTGTCTAATTCTGTCGGCATTATTGTTTCTGTTTTTACAAAGTCATCATTATCATCTGTCCAACAACCTAATTCAGTTATTGCATCTAAAAGATATTTTGATGTTATACTTACAACATTCATTTTGTCTAAGTTATTATTCCTAGCTTTATAAACCTTATAAGTAATCTCTACTGGTGTTTTTATTTTTACTCCTACTAACTGCTCCTTTAATAACTCCTTATACTTAATTTTAACTTGATTGTTTATCTGAAAGTGTAAGTTTCTATATGTGTTCATATTAACAAAAATCTTTTTATCAGGCTTTGTCTTTCTTTCTAACACAATATATAAAGGGCAAATTAATTTAATCATACTATTTCGTTATCTATTTGCTGTATTAAATAACGTAAGTCTTCTTTACTAAACTTTCCCTCAATACTTTCTTTGTACGTAGAGAGTTTTAAGTTATAGTATTCTGTTTGCTCTTCTAATCGTTTTATTTTAACATCTATATTCATATTATATATTTTTATATTTAATTCCTAATCCTTGTAAGTGGTCGTAAACATTACCAACTACTTCTGGTAATCCTATGTCATTAATCTTAAAGCTAAATGTCTCAAATGAGTAACCTCTACTTCTTTTACATTTAACTGTTACTTGCTCTGTATGAACAGTATTTAATTCTAATTCTATCTGGCTCTCACATTTTTTCTCTAATAAAGAACCAAGATGACCTGTTGGCTTAGAACTTCCAAAATTACTATGTATAACTGTAATTATATGACAGTCAAACTTAGCACTCCATTCCATAATCTTTTGCACTACTTTATTACTTTCCTCTAAGTTGTTTACATCACTAACTAAATCAGCAATACCATCTATAATTACTAAACCTACTTTACCTTTTTCAATCTTATGCCTTAAGTAGTATTCTATAAAATCTAATCTAGTTTTATATCCTACTGTTCTTAACCCAAAGGTATGGTAGCAACCAACATCTTTACCATCATTCATATCTAAGACACGCTTAAATACTCTTTGTGAATGCCACTTCCCTTGTTCTGTATCAAAATGTATTAAACATCTATCTTCTTTATGACCTTGTATATCTCCTCCAAATCTATTTTTACCTGATAAGTAAACAGATGCTAATAGGCTAATAAAGAATGTTTTCTTTGTCTTAGGTGGGGCTTGTACAAAACTAAAGTTCCCATAAGTACCTATAGGTATAGGATAAGTTTTAAGACCTAATTTTGTATTTATAGTATGTTCTCCTAAAGACAACGCTACAGGTGGATAAGAAATAATCTCTGTAGTATCTACAAAGCATTCCTTTTCAATCTGTTGCATGAACATATTATTAATTGTTTCTTGTTCTGTCATTGTTTTTATTTATAATAAAAAAGGGAGGGCTTTTACACCCTCCCAAATATTAAAATGGTAAGTCGTCACTCGCTGACACAACTTCTTTTTGAGCTTTTTGTGGCTCATCATCTCTCATAGCAGCAGTACATTTTCCGTCTGTCCATACTACCTTACCATTTCCTATGTAGTTTCTAGTCTTCTTAGCTTCTCTCTCTTCTTTCGTTTGAGAGTCGTAAGCTGACACGTTACTTCCATAGTCGTTAGTTTCATCATTAACACTTACTGTAAAATTATAGTAAGTTCCTTTTTTACCTTTTACGAATTTTTCCTTAGGTAAGTTTTCTAAGTTTACACTTAAATTGATAATTGCACTCATAATATATATATATTTATTTGATTAATAATTCTTTAGTTTCTTTAGCTAATTTATATTTAGCTTCTATTTGTTCTACACTACCTCCGTTTTTAATAAAGTCTTTAGCTTTGTTAAACTCTGGAGTGTTAACATTTAGCCATTTCTTGTCTTTACCATGTGTATTAGTAGCATCTGCATCTTTAGTATCGTCAATAAGTAGTAAGCCATTTAAAGCATACTTTCTTGCATAAGAACTTGACGAACCAAATGATTGTGCTATGTCCATACCTTTTCTGTTAGGGTCAATACCTGCTTGTGCAGTTACTTCTATCTTTCCCTCTCCATCAAAGAATACTGCTCTAGCTTCCACATAAGGAATACCTGCTACTTCTTTAATAGTGTCTGTTACCATAATAGATGCATCTTCAGCCACAAGGTGTGGTTTTACTGCTTCTAAAATGTCTTCACAACTTCTATAGTTGTACTTACCAAAGTTATTTCTTTGGTTTTTCGGTGCTTTCAACTTTGATTGAATAGCAATTAATTTTTGTGTTATCATGTTGTTTTTATTTATTTATTGTCAAAGATAATTATTATTTACTAATTATCCTAATTATATAAAGAGTTTTTTATTTGTCTCATATCTAATATTAGATAAAGCTAATTCTAACTCTCTGTTTTCTATATGCATAGAGTTTGCATAAAAGTATATTTCATTCAATGCTTTTATATACTTGTCAGATTCTTTAGGTTTGCTTTTGCTAAACTCTAATAGTAACTCTCCTAACATATTAAAGTTATTATAGAAATTAATCTCTTGCATCGTCCTTAAGTATTTCTTGTTGAATAATTCTTTTATAATCATCTGGACAATCTTTGTCACATAACTCAAATATAAAAGTTGTTAATCTTGTTACTTCTTGTTCTAATTCTGAGTTCTTATTCATTAGCACACTATTACTTTGTGTTAACCAATCTACTAAACTTTTTATTGTATTCATAATTATCTGTTTGCTCTTTCTTTGTTAAATACTAATTCATTTTGTCTGTGTGTTTTAAATCCTGTTATTGTATTGTACTTGTAATTCCAATATTTAAAAGGAACTTTTCTTCTTTTACGTGTGTTCATATTTTATGTTTTATAATTATTATGACACAAATATATATATAAATATTTAATAAAACAAAAAAAAGAGGTAGAATAAAATCCTACCTCCTTAAAAACAAAAAAACAAAACAAGGGTCTACCAAAGATATAGACCTCTTTCTTTCAAGTCATCAGTATCATAATAAACTACATCATTCGATACAGCTATCCTAGATACTCCTTCTAATATTAACAATCTTACTAAATCAATTCTTTTCTTGGGGTTTAACACTCTAAGCTTTACAGCCTTACCTATTCTATGTGAATTGTTTGTTGCTAACAATAATCTCTTAGCATAGTTTGGAGAAGTGTAGCCTAGTAATATATCAAAGTTTCTTCTAGTCTTTTTGACTATCTTATCTAATATATATACTGGTTGTCTTTCCATAAACTTATATCCACTACCTATTTCATCAGGAGAATCAAATAAACTCCATTGTAAATAATCTAAACCTTCTATGTCTAAATCGTTATCCACATTCAAATATAAGAATATATAACATTACTTTAAAATAAAGATATTTAGAATTGTTAGTAAAATAGCTTGACTTTCTAATTTATTTTATATAACTTCGTCAATATAATGAAGTATATAAGTTTTTTATGTTTGTGATGGAGTCTACAAACGGAATCACAAATCACAATATTTTATAAGTTACTATAAATACAGGATAAGTGTGTTCTATTACTTGATAGATTTAAATTTTTCTGCCCCACGAGAACCAAAGTATGCTACATAAACAGTTATTAAAAGAGATTTAAGTAAATCTACCCAAGCATTATCTACTTCAAAGGTAATGTTAAAGCTATCTAATAATATTAAACATACCATAGAAACAGTTAAGAATATAAGTGTCATAGGTCTAGTATTCTTACTTAACCAACTATCACTAGACATATCACTGCTCCAACGCTTAGATATTTCTTGCATTTCGGCAATATCTATATCTAAGAGCTTTAAAGCCTTTTCTTTATCTTCTGGTGGTAATGAGTCATCTTTGTCTATAAGTCCTTTAACAAGCCCTAAAACACCGTTATTAGGTAATGCATCGCCAATAGTGTTCACAATGCCTGAACCGTTGTTTAGTAAGAACTGTCCTACCTTAGTATTTTTAAACTTCTTCTTCATTGTTCCATTTAAAGTGTAAACAGATAAATACTAAATATATATTTAATTCTGTATGGTCTTCCTCATCTAATGCTGGATAGTATTCCCAACCAAACATTAAACCTCTTTCAATTAAATTGCTAAATCCTATTATCATAACTTATTTTTTTGAATAATCCCAACGTGCTTTAATTCCTCGTATATCATAATGAACAAAAGAAGAATATATTCCAAGACCTCCTTGTAACATATCTCCCTTATTAATTAACTCTTCTATTGTTTTAGACACTTCAACAGGTGTCATACCTTTAATAACTATATCTGCTGCTCTACCCATTATATGCTGTGAGTTTTTAACACCACCTATAGAAGCATTATACTCCTGACTTCTCCATGCAGAGTTAACTTGAATAGGTTTACCTATATAATCTCTTAAAGTCTGTAATTGATTAGCAACCTTTACCATATTATGATATATGTTTATAGGCATCTCGCTACCGTCATTACAATCAAATTCTTCTTTGCTAAAGTTCTTTGTCATCTACTATATCTTAAAGTTTATTCCTGCTTTGATTACTTTTATTTCTCTATCCCAATACCTTTGCATAGCTATCTCGCTAAATATTCCTAGTTTCTTACTTAGTCTAACGCCAAACACACCACCAAAAGAATAATCTAGCCAATTATTTTTTCCTATAAAGTTTCCGTATGAATATTTTTCATCTCCTTGTAATAGTTTGTGATGAGGTAAAGCATTAGCATAAGCGTGTACCCAGAAGTTTTTTCTGTAGTGATAAAAATCTAAACCGACAACTGAAGATAAATCGGCAAAACTTCCTATTTGTGCTAGTTGTTCTGAATTGTATCTATTAACTAATTGTCCGTATATATTGTTTCTGTAATCTAAATCTGAGTTGCTTAATAAAGTACCCTCTGCATCATACCAAAAGTAATTATATCCTGTTTCTCCTGTAGATATATTTTCCCAACTATAAGCTTGGTCTGTATGACCGTAATTATAACTTAAATTCCACCAAGCGTTCTCCTCTAAATACTTTTGTATTGGGTTGTGTCCGTAAGCTTTGTTGTAAGTTCTGTACATTGCACCAATAGACAAGGATAGTTTTTTCCCTAGTGGTATTCTAAATCGTGCATCTGCAGACTTATAATCTATATCTACTAATTCGTTGTTATTGGCTTCTGCTTTTACAAGCCACCATTTAGCAAGATACCTGACAAATAGTTGTTTATTTTTAAACTCTCTTCCTTGTTGGTTTCCTTCTTGATATTCAAACAAATATTCTAAACCTTTTACGTTTCCTATGTTAGAGTTTAAAGAATTGTTTTGTTCTTCTCCATCATAAAATCTTTCTTTATCTTCATATCCAAAGTGTGCTAGCTTTCTAAAACCGAATGTTTTTATTTCGTCTGCTGGGTTTCTTTGTGTTGTTTCAAATAGTTCTGATTCTTGTGTTACATAAAATGTCTTTTTGCCTTGTATAGAATTGCTTTGACTATAAGCACCATATAAAGTAGCATACTTAAAAATATCTTTAAATATATCAGCTTGAGCGTTTATTGTAAATAATAATAGTAGTAAGTACTTCATAGCTTAAAATTTATCTTGTAGTAAGTTATTAATATGTTCTTGTATTCTTTCTTGTGTACTTTCTGGAAGTTTCATAGATATACCAGCTTCTATTTTTTCTATAAGCTCTCCGTTACTATAAAGACAAATAGTAGGCAAGAAAATAATCTTTTCGTTTGCGTGTATATTATTATCCTTCTCTATATAAAAGGTATTAATATTATGCTCTCTAAAAGGTTTTAAAGAGTAATTATCTTTGATAAACTCGGCAGTATATAAAACGACACTAATGTCGTCTTTATAAGACTGACTATGAGTTACAGAAAAAGCAAATAGGGCAATCGCTACACATATTTTATTTTTTAGATATTTCATATAATCTTTCGTCCATTTTGTTGAGATGGTCTTTTATTTCTTTTACATCATCTTTAATTGTATTCATATCAGCTTGAACACCCTCAACAATCGACCTTGTTAATTTGTCTTTATAAGAGAATTCTATTTTTGATACTTCTGGTTCTGGTAGTGTCATTGCTTTTGCTATATCAGCTTGTAGTACAAAGTACATACTTGATAATGAAACAGCAAAACCTACAATCATTCCTATGGTCTTTATGTCTAAAGTTAATTTAGTATCTTCTCCTATCTGTGTCATATTACATTTTATTATCTTGGTATAACACTCCGAAGAAACCATGTACTCCTTCATCTTCTAAATCTAATGCTTTTCCAGACCATCCGTAAGGGTGATTTATAGTTACATTACCATCTTCATCTACTTCTTCTAAATCTTTCCATAGTACATCAACAGAATATTTGTCTGATAATAC
>Ga0181409_1000695_pt1 | contig 13160 bp, 14 predicted proteins | sample 32SPOviralmetaG_FD_130138 | JGI IMG/M metagenome (GOLD analysis project Ga0181409, IMG submission 130138) | Marine viral communities from the oligotrophic San Pedro Time Series (SPOT) site, San Pedro Channel, CA, USA - 32 SPOT_SRF_2012-05-30 | ecosystem: Environmental > Aquatic > Marine > Strait... | reverse complement strand
TGACCTAACGCAGGAGAACATAGATAAGATGATGAACTTTAGATTGTTCAAATATGAGAACTATTGCAAAACCTGTACTGAATGGGTGCAACCAAAGGGTCATTTTCCAATGAGAAAGTATGCTGGGCTATTAAATGAATAAAAGTAATTTTTTTACTAGACGAACTTTAAATATTGATATCACACATAGATGTGCTTTAGATTGTCCTAGATGTCAGCGTTGGGGAAATTATAGACAACATGGTAAAAAAGTACCTGGAATAGATATTTCTATAAGTCAAATGAAGAAAGTTATATCTTTTTATAAAGACATAAATTTTTGTGGACAATACTCGGATCCTGTACATCATCCTAAATTTATACAAATTTTAAAGTTACTTTTAGATAATGATATAGATTGCTCTGTACATAATGCCTCATCAGCAAAATCTAAAGAATGGTATATAAAAGCATTTAAAGCAAATCCAAAAGCTCGTTGGGTATTTGGTATAGATGGTTTGCCAAATGAAAGTCATAAGTATCGTATTAACCAAGACGGTGAAAAACTTTTTGATATTATGATTGAAGCTAAAAAGTATTTAACAACTAAACCTAAATGGCAATATATTATTTTTAGATACAATGAAAATCATATAGAACAAGCAAAACAGATGGCTGTAGATAATGACATACCTATTATAATTGTTAATTCATCTAGGTGGTGGAGTGATAATGATATTTACAGACCAACAAATCCAGAATTGAGTTTTAGTCCAAAATGAAAAAACACATATCAAGTAACAAAAAGTATCTTATGCCAAAATGTTTTAATGGTCATCTTCAGGCGGCTATTACAAATAGAGGTCATTTAATACCTTGTTGTTATTGTGATACAAAAACAAATCTATCTAGTCCAGAGATGATAAAACTTTTAAAAGTAAGTAAGATAGAAGATTATGATAGTATAGAAGAAATATTATTAACAGATGAATGGCTAGAGTTTGCAAATAATTTAGCGAATGATAAAGGACCACCTGCTTGTTGGAATGTTTGCGTTAGTGGTAAAAACGATACAAAGAGACACACAACATTTCACAAAAACAAACAAATTTTTATGGATGAAGTATAATGAGTAATCAGAATATATTAGGCGTAGCCTTAAACCTACACGACCATAATACATATGACGGTGTATTTCATAATCAATTAGAAAGGCATACTAGATTTAAACACAATCTACCATATCATGCCGAGGCTTATGCTCATCAATCAGATATTTTGAACCCAGCAGATTATAGATTAAATGATAAATTTGTCAAAGATTATTTTAAGAATCAAAACAAGAACAATGTTGTGTTCGCCTTTACATATACATATGGTGGTATTAGAAAAGCAAAAGAAGAATTGTTTAATACTATGTTAAAAGGACATGATGAGATACTTAATTACGAACCAAAGAAATTATGGGACTATTACTTAAAAGATAATATCTATTACATAGACCATCATCAATCACACGCCACATACGCTTTATTAAATTCTGGTCAATCATTTTCCGATATATTAGCAATTGACGGTATTGGTTCAAAATATAGATGTGTATTTTTTGATAAAGATGAAAACATGACAGACTTATCAGACAAACTACCAATAGGGTGGTTATGGAATCATATGTCTAATCTTACAGGTTTCGGTACATTAGGTGCAAGTAAACTTATGGGTAAAGTTGGTTATGGTAAGTATAGTCAATATTACTATGATGTATTTGAAACAATATTTGCCGGACCTATTACAGAAAAAAAACAAACTAAATTTCAAATGATTAATTTAGATAACATTAATGATTTAGCTTATACATTACAAAAATTTACTGTGGATAAAATAAAAGAGTTTGTTTATCCGTTAAAAAGTTGTGAACACTTATGTATAGCTGGTGGAGTTGCATACAACGGATATATGAATGAAGAGTTTACTAAACATTATAAAAATGTATTTGTACCACCTGCTGTTGGTGATGAAGGACAAGCTATCGGTGTCTATCAACATGCTGATTTAATGCTTAATAATAATATACATAAAGCAGAAACATTTGCTGGTAATGAATACGAATTTAAAGGTGATGAAAAGGTAGATTATAAAGAAGTAGCACAAGCGATAGCAGATGGCAAGATTGTTGGTTGGTTTCAAGGCAAATCAGAAAGTGGTAATCGTGCATTAGGTAATAGAAGTATATTGGCCGACCCTCGTAATCCTAATATTAAAAATATTATCAATGGCACAATTAAAATGAGAGAAGATTTTAGACCATTTGCACCAGCAGTATTAGAAGAACACTATAAAGATTACTTTGATACAAATAGTCCTAGTCCTTACATGTCTCGGATTTGTAAAGTAAAATCTGATAAGATACCTGGCGTCACGCATGTGGACGGTACAGCAAGAATACAAACGGTCAATAAACAATTTAACGAAAAGTTTTATAATATTATAAATGAGTTTTATAAAATTACAGGTATACCTATGTTATTAAATACTAGTTTTAATTGTCAAGAACCTATTGTAGAAACACCAGAACAGGCAATTAGAACATTTAAAAAGACAGAATTAGATATACTTGTCATTAACGATTGGAGAATAAAAAAATGAGTGACACAGAAAATAAACCAATAAGCTCTTTTGACATATTAGAAAAGAAAAGAAAACATGTAAGAGTTTATCATCCAGCCATTCCAGATAAAAAGATTATTGAAGAGTGTTTATATAAAGCATGGAAAACAACTCCAGCAAAAAACAATTGTATGCCATATAGAGTAGATGTATATGGTCCTAATCATGCAAAAGAAAAACAAAGTATATATGAGTTGTGTTGGCAAAATCATAAGGACGCCGAACAAAGAGCTGTTGATTTTGGACTTAATGATAAGACACAAGGTGGTATGCAAAATCCAGACTATGCTCATATAAAAAATAATGCATATCTATTTTCTTTTCATAGTAGAGTATTAAAAGAATTAAATCCTTATTATGTAAAACAAGTAAAAAAAGGTCATTTTGCTGACCAAATGTTTCCACATTTAGTTGAGAGAATAGTAGACTCTGTAGCAGTAGAAGTAGGTTTGTTTGTTCAAAATTTATCAATCTATTTGTTAGAAAAAGATATTGACATTTCTTACACATCATGTTTTAAAAGAAGTGTTGCTGAATGGCACAAAAAAGGATTAAATCATGTTGAATATAGACCTATTTTATTAATGTCTTGTGGTATAGCTGCTAGAACGAGAAGAGATTTTTTAAAAGAGAGAGGGGTTGAACATGAAGATATTAAACCTGAAATTGAAGATGTTGTAAAATGGATATAAAATTATTACAAAACATAATGGAAGAAGTGAGAGAGAATAAAGACTTACTAGATTCATTTAGTCCAAATCAATTCAAATCTAAACTAACATTAATTAATCATATTAGAGATTTAAATATACTAAACAAAGATTCTGAAATTGTAATATTTGGTTGTTGGTATGGCAGTATATTAATACCCTCGTTTTATAATGAAGTTAAAAGAATTACTGCTATTGATTTAGACCCTAAAGTAATTAGTAAAGCTAAGTATAAAATATTTAAAGATTATAATGTAGATTTCATATCAAAAGATGTTTTTGATTGGGCACCTGATTCAAGTAGAATTAAAAAAACAGATTTAATTATCAATACTTCCTGTGAACATATGCCGTCTATGAAAGAATTAAATTTAGAAACTAAAGCTTATTTTGCTTACACTTCTAATAACATGTATGATATAGAAGGACATATTAATTGTGTATCATCTATTGAAGAATTTAAATATCAATTACCTGATAATGCTAAAGTTATGATAGAAGATAAAATTATAGATGAAAGAGGAACTAGATTTCTTTTGATTGGTAAATATGAGTAGAGTAATTTATAGTTTATATGTTGATATACCAGTTGAAGAACATTATGGTGATTCTAAAAATCCACATGATACTAAAGAGAAAGCTAGTATTACAGTAAACGCATTTAAAAATCATTATAAAAAATTAGTAGAATGTAAAAGAAGATACGCTAAAGACATTGGTGCTGATTTTAGAATGTATGAATATGATGACCAATATAAAGCATTTGAGAAAAATTTTAAAAGAAACTTTCCACAATTAACAGGTTATGAAATAATTAACTTTTATAAAATACATTTATTGTACGAATTATCAAAAAGTTTTGATGAGATATTATATCTTGACTTTGACGCTATACCTTTAACAACTGAATCATTCTTTGACGCATGGGATTTGTCAAAAGGTATTTGTGTTTATAATAATAATAATCATGTAGATAAAAAAAGAACTGTGAATAGTAGTATTAGAAGTCCATCAGCCAAGTATTTTAATTGTCATGCTATGCTTTTAAAAACTGGTTACAATCCTAATAATGATGTAATTAATACAGGCATTATAGGTGCAAGAAGTGAAGACATTAAAAAATTAGATTTCTTTGGTAACTTTTACGATACTATGAAATTAATGGATGAATTAAAATCAGATAGTGATGACCCATATGGTGATTTTGTTTTAATTGATTTATACCCACAAAATATAATTGATATGTTTCACTATGATAATGAAACTATCTTTTCATATAAGAAAGAAGTTAATAAAGTAAACATACAATGGTTAGATAGTAAATGGCATTATTTTTTAGATAAACAAAAGTTTATACCATATGATACAAAGATTGTACATGCAATAAGTAAGGACTTTGATTTAGTTTGGAGAAGATATGATTAAGATATGTACAGTATTCTTTCAAGATGATTGGTCTTATTATACACCAGATTATGTTGAAAAGTTTTACAATGGTCTAAAAAGAAATACATCAATTCCTTTTGAGTTTGTTTGTATTAGTGATACAGATGTCAAAGCTGATTTAATTTTACCATACAATCATCATAGTGCTATCAAAAAACATTGGCATAAACTAAAGTTTTTCAGCTCACAGTTTGCATATCAAAAACCAGGTGATGAAATTATTATAATGGATATTGACCAAGTTATCACAGGTAATATAGATGAACTAATAAACTATCCTGTATCTGATAATGAACTTGTGACTTACGATACATGGTGGCCTAGAAATATAAGTGTTAATGGTGGATTTTATAAGTTTAAATCTGGTCAATTAGATTATATATGGAATGACTTTGCTTTAAATCCAGATTATTGGCAAAATCATTATTTTGAGAATGGTGATGTGCATTATAGATTTTATGGAGAACAAAACTATGTTGATTGGAAATTACATGAAAAGAATAAGACGGTAACTAAAGTACCAGGTGAATGGTTAGGTTCACATAAACATAACAACAAAGATATGGTGGAACTGAATAAACTTTATTCAAAAAGATTTAAAACAGATTATATGATGTTAGATGACTTAAATGAAAAAATCAAAGTAGTACACTTTCAAGGCGTTGGTAATGCCGTACATAAATATAATGCAAACTTTATTAAAAAATATTGGAGATAAAAATGGCTAAGATGGATAGTGTGACTGATAAAGAAGAAAGAAAAATTATGAAAATGTTTTATGATTGGGACAATGAAAGAAAAGTCATGTTAGAAATGCAAAAGTGCCAGAGAAATTGGGACTATGACAAATTTGACGCCTTACATCCTGAACTTATAAAACAAGCTGTAAATGAATTGATATGGACAGCAACAAACTCTCCTACAAAACAACATGAAGGATATTTTGATGTTTACTATACTTACGATAGAAAAGTAATTGAAGAAATATCAAAATATACTTGGGGTTATACTCATAGAAGAAATCCTCCAGCAACTTGGAGAAACTCACAAACAAATGCTAGCATTTATATGATATGGGTTGCAAAAGAACCTGAAAGCACATTGAATAGCAATGCTGACGGTACGATAAAAGTTAATACAGATAAGAATAGGTGGCAAAACGCTTACTGTAGTATTGGTATTTCATTAGGTTTAACAATGCGAGTTGCTAACAAAATGGGTCTTTCAACAGGCGCAAATAAAAGTCATAATGATTTAAACGGTGACGATTTCTGGCCTAAACGATTAGGCATTATGGATGAAGTTAAAAATGGAACAATGGAAATATGTTACGGATTAGGAATAGGTTATCCTCAAGAAAATAAACCTCGTTGGGAATCAGATGAACACGAACTTATGATTGGCGCAGCTAATGGTAGTAAAATTACTACAACAGGACAAGAAACACATCCTAGAACTGGTAAGAAAATGAGAAAAGCAACTATTGTTGATATGCATGAATATAAAGGTAAACAAGTACAAGACCCTTACGGCGATTTTCATTTAATTCCTGATAAAGCAGAGTTTAAAATAAATTCATTTAGATATAGGGCTATAAAAGTAAAAGAAATAAAATGAGAATAATATGTTGTAAGTTTGGTGACAAGTTTACAGATTGGCATGTAGATAATTTAAAACATATGATAGACACATACTCTGGTCTAAAGTATGATAGTTTTGAAGTTATTACAGAAAATCCGTATAACAATGTTTTTAATAAACTTCAAATGTATAGTAAATTTAAAGACGGCGAAAATCTATATTTTGATTTAGATGTTGTTATATTCAACAAACTACCTAATCTAGTTAGAAAATATTTTACTTTATTAGATGATACATGGTGGCGTGAGCCTGCTCATACACCTTTGAACTCGTCTATTGTTTCATGGACAGGTGATGTATCTTATATTTGGAATACATTTAAAATCTATGAAGATGAAAACCTAGAGTATTATACTAGAGGTAGTGATGAATTTTATTATGAAGAAATAGATTACAAGTGGACTTATGAACCAGTTTGTCCTTCTATAAAAGATTACCTATATGAAAAACCAAAAGACTATAGTATTTGTACTTTAGGTCAAATGCACCATCTTCAAGAAAAAGGCTGGTCTGGTTGGTATTCTAATTACTTTCTTCCGAGATAAGTTTTAAAGCATTTAACAATACTTCAACTTTTGTTTTACCTTTTCTTATTGCACTTTTCAATTCTGTATTTTCTGATTCTCTAATTTTAGGAACTTCAAACAATGTTAATTTTAAAGAAAATAAGTGGTCTTCATTATCTGGATTATCAAGAATAGATTTTACAAGTGTTGGAAAAAAATCTTTATCTATTTTTCCGTCTTCCGATATAAAACCATCTTTTTTACCAATTCTTATAAGTTGTTCTTCAAAAAGTTTTCTTTCTTCTTTCTTTTTGATATATGTTCTTTCATGTAAATCATCAACTGACATCTTACTTAATAATGCTTTAAATCCTTCATGTTCTTCATTGAAAGGTATGATAGTAGGAAAAACTTCCTTTTTATCTTCGCTTGTAGTTAAGATTTCAATAGTGTCTCTTTCTTCATTGATAAAATATGCGTCAATGAAGTTGTCTTTTAAATACTCTTTAGTTAACATTTCTGTTCTCCTCAATATAATTATATAAGTTTATTTTTGCTCGCCATCCAAACTTATTTAGTATAGATATATCAGCCGTATTATCTAGTCTTTCAGTTTCATCTCCTAATACAGATTTATAATCTATTTTAAAATAATTTGCAATATCAACAAGCTTATTACTAATGCCTGTGCCTACTTCTACAACACCTCTAAATGTGTTATTCATCATAATTTCTACAGCACTTACAACATCATTTACATGTATAAAATCTCTAATATGATTTACATTTAAGTATTCTATATCACTTCTTAATATTTTAGGTATTAACATATCTACTCTAGCACCTGGACCATAAACTGTAGTAAATCTCATACCAACTGCATTGTTATGGTTTAGTTGTTCCATACTATACTTACTCATTGCGTATGGATTTTTCCATGGTTCGTGTGCTGTAGATGAACTAGCATAAACTATTCTAACATCTCTGTAGTGTTCAAATAATCTTTGTGTGCCAATTACATTTGTTTTCCAATATTCTTCAGGTCTGCCTAGACTATCTCTAACACCAGATAAACCTGCTAAATGAATTACTAAATTTATATCTTTTGGAAAGTCTGATTGTAAAATGTTATGACCATTTTTTAAATCAAAGCCATAAACATTATGTTCTTTTTTTAGATGATGATATAAATGAGAGCCTATGAAGCCATCACTTCCTGTTAATAATATATTCATTTTTCACTATGCTTTAATTAATCTTAAATAATATGTATTTACCGTTGTTGCTGTTCCGTTTGGAAATTCTTGTGCTCTGTAATCATCAGCATTAACAAATCTTGTTTGATAATTACCAGTACCGTTTAATCTTGTATCTGCAATACCTGAACCTTTTGAATAATCAGATGTTGATGTTCCTAATGCATATCTTAAAGTGTAACCATCTGTTGAACTAGTTGCTGTATGCCCCATAAAGTTTTCACACAATTGGTCAAAAGTAGGAAAACCTGTTGTAGGATATTCTTGTAAATTATTATTGTCATCTATCTTCAATGGTAACTGCATACTAGAAACTGGATTTGAAGCGTATGAATTTTGATGTAAATAATAACTTGTAATATTTGTAGGTTGGTCTAAAGCTTCACCAATACCACCTGCTGTATAAGCAGCTGTATTTGCTCTCGTATCTGTAAAAACAGCATTAGCTGAAGTAAGTACGCTTCTGTCATTATTAGTACCAAGTGTTGTACTAGTTTTTAAAAAATATGTTCCTGCTTGTTGTACTGTAGTATTTGTAGAAAAAATAATATCAAATGCTGGATGTATTAAAGTATCTTTCATATCCTGAGCACTCATAGCCTGAATATTTCCTGATGAATTGTAATAAGCTGGATATCTTGTACCACCATCAGCAGTTAATGTGTTATGTACTGAACTTATTGTTTGAGAAATACGCTCATAATTAACTGTAACTGTACTTGGTTCGGCTGTTGTTGCCTCATTCGGAAAAGCCGTTGTACTAGTTGAAGCTGCGCCTGCCTGTAATCTTGTATCACTAATTGAACCGATATTACCTGTGTTACTTGAATCTACTGATAATGTTACTGCGCCAGATGTTTGATATTTAAAAATACAAAATGTCTTTAAGTCGTCAATTTGACTATCTGACATCTCTTGTACATTATTGCTTGTTGTATTATAATAGAGTGGTCGTACTACTGCCATAATCTAATTCCATTCCTATGCACCTGCACCATACAATGTTTTTAAAACTGTACCAGATGAATTTAATATTTGTAAAGACACTACTGACTTTAATTCATTTTGTCCTATTGCGTCATTAGCCATCATAGCTTCACTAACTGCGTCTGCTGAACCTGTTGTAATAACTGTACCTGAATTATCAGGAAAGTTTATAACTCTATCATCCGTAGGGTCTATTACATTTAAAAATGTTTCAAAACCATCTGCTGTTCCACCTTCAAAAACTATACCACCTGAAGTATTTGATGTATAATAAAAACCACTTGTTTGTAAATTATTTGCACCAAAATTAACTGCTGTTCCTGTGACTGTACCAATATTGTTGGTTGATACTGTGCCTGTTACTGATATTGAATCGTTTATACTAATTACTGTAGAGTCTGTTGAACGAATTGTATTACCTGAAACTTCTATTGTGCCTAAAGTGTGAGTACCACCTGAACCGGTAATAGTTGTACCGGTTATTGTTGCACCGTTAATATTACCTGTTGTAGCTAAATTTTCATTACCAAAAGATATGTTACCACTTGAATCTGTAATAGAACCATTTGTTAACGACATGTTACCAGTTGATAAAGTAGGAGCTGTTAATGATGTTGTTATAGATACAGCGTCCGGTAAACCAATTGTTAATGTGTCAATCGCACTTACAACTGCTGTAATTTCGTTTGCAGCTCCAAATACTCTTAAAATATTACCACCACCAATAATCTGTTGAGTTGATGTTGAGTCTTCTATTGTCCAACCAGCAGTAGATGTAGCAATACTAATTGTTTCATTCATTGCGTCAACTAGATTTGTTGCAACAATTGAATTATCAAGAGTAGCTATATCACCGAAATCAGTTGCCGCCAAATCATTAAATTTGGTTCTAAATGTTTCTAGTGTATCTGTTACTGCTATGTTTTTAACTGCCATTGATTATCTCTTTTAGTAAACCTTTTATTTCTCTTAATTCGGTCTTTAAATTATTTATGTCTTTTACGGCACTTCTTATTTGGTCGCCGTGTCTGTTTCTATCTTTAACTCTTTTCATGTAAGTTTCATATTCACTTACATTTGTGTTAACAATACCGTTTGAATGGGAGTGTCTGACTAAACTTGTAAAACCTTCTACTTTTAATCTCTCTGCCATATTACACCGCCAACGCTATTCCTCTTAAATCTTTAACTCTAGGAGCATGAGCTGAGTTTGTTGCTTTCATAGCAATCTTAATTTGAAATGCTGTAAACTCTGGTAAACTAGCTATACTATATTTGTATTCTTTAAATTCATTATTTGATTCAGCAGGTGCTACTGCAATATCTTCACTACCGTTACCATTAAATGGCACCCAATTTAAATCTTTAACATCTCTAACTTCTTCGGATGATGTTGCTCTAAAGTAAACTTCAACCTCTGCGTCTGACCTTACATTTGAAGTAAGTCTAACTTCTAATGAAGTTGATGGATTATCTAATACAACAGGTCTTGTACAGTAAATAGCTGCTGTAGCAGAACCACTTGGTTGTTCATCATCTTTAAAATTAGGATGATTAATACTTGTAGGACTATTCAATCTGTTTTGTACTGTAATCATACTAATTCTTTGTGTATCAATTACAGGTGATAATTTTGTATTTGATGTTGATAATGTACATGTTACAAATAATGACTTACTACCTGACATCTCATTTGTTTGGTTAATATCACTAGCCACCATTTGAGGTGCTTCAAAGTAAATATTATCGTTTGCGATAACACTAATTTTATTTGTTGTAGGTATCATTGTAAATTCTGTTTCTGTACCGTGAACTGATTTACCACTTGTAGGTCTAATAGCATAATTAATATTTGTTTCAGGTACAGTCATAGTTTGAATATTTAACATTGATACATCAAACAATCTATTTTGTGTAGCAGTTATACCTGTACCACCTGTGTCGCCTGAAGAATTTGCATTTGAACTGTCTGCAATTGCAACATCATAACTATCAAGTGTAATATTAGATAATGCTGAATATGTTCCGTTAATTGAAGAACCTGCAATACCATTGTAGTTTGTACTTGCCTCAAAGCCGGCCAATGTAACATTGTTACCTGTTCCGTGCATACCGTGGTTTGGATGGAAAACTCTAATAATATGAGAACCACTTGTTGTTCTAATAGGATTTGTTTTTAAATTTCTTACTGGTAAACTGTCATTACAGAATGTTACATTACCTTGAACATTTTGGAATTCACATCTTTTCATTTTAAATTTAACATCTTCATTTTGTTCAGCAGTCCATGTAGAACCGTTTTGAGATTTAAATAATACACCAGCGTAAGGTTGTTGTGATATTGTTCTATCAGAACCTAAATTAGTTTGACCTACTCTTGATACATAAACATTATATTCTTGTGTATTTGCTAATAATACAAATGCATACTCTGTATTTTCTTGAATGAATACTGGACTATTGAAGTTAAATGTAGTTGCAACGCTAGCGTCAACACTAGTATTAACAAGATTAGGATTTAAAGAAACTTCCGAGAATGGTAAAATATTTGTAGAAGGATAACCATTTTTAACTTCTCTAATTTGTAGAGTTACAGGAACTTGTGAGTCACTTGAACCTGGCTTAGATTGGAAATATAAGTCAAGTGAAGATACAAATACACCACCTTTATCATCAATCAAGAATGTTTGTGCTAGAGGATCCCACCAACCAACTTGTCTGTCTGTTCTTCTTGTTGATGTTCTTGCTAAGTTTCTTGTCTCTGTAGTATTTTCTCTTACAAGTCTAGGTTCTCTTGTTGAAACAATTGTTTCTCTAACTGTTTCTAAAGAACCTCTTGCTGTGTAATCACCCTCTGCTGAAGTTTCTACTACAGAATTTAAATCATTTGTAGATGAACTAGTTAATCTGAATACTCTTGTACCTGTACGCCATCTTGGATTTGCGTCAACTGTCGGGTCAGGTATTGCAAAAGAACCTGATAATGCACCGTTAGCGTCTGATACTAAATTACCACCTAATGCACCACCTGTTGGTGTAACATAACTTGATACATCAATGTTATCAAAGAATGGGAATACTTTAGTATTTGGTTTTAATCTTGTTACTGTAAAGTTTACTGTTCTACTTCTAATAAAAGGTATAAACGCAACATTAAGAACTCTGTCACCTAATGACCGTCTAACAACTTGTGGTACTACAACACTTCTCACACCTGTTCTAGTTTGATTTACTTGTTGAACAGTTGTAATCTCTTGTGTTTGTAAAACTCTTCTTGGAATACCATGAGCAAAAGTTTGTTCTCTTCTTTGACCACCGATATTTCTTGTACCTGCTTCTACTGGTCTACCAACCCAATTATCTTGCCACTCATTCCATACTGTACCAATTTCTATTCTTTCTAAATTAGGATTGCCTGCATTAGCAGCCATAGTGTCAAACATACCTTGTTGGTTAACAACTAATTCTGGTACTCTCTCTGTTTCTTTCCATTCATCACCTGCTGGGTCTAACTCTACAGTACCAACCCATGTGAATACATTGAAAGGGTTAACATTTAAAAATTTACTTGCAAAAGGTTGGTCAATCAAAGTTTCTTCAGCAAAAGGTAATGTAATTAAATCACCAGTTTTTTGATAATTATTATCTGTTCTATCTGTAGCTAAAATTGTTGTACCGTCATCATCAGATTCAATTAGTTGAACTGAATCAGTTTTACAAATTGGTCTAGCCTCACCTTGAGCCATGTCCATTGAAATTTTGTAATCTAAATTACCAACATCACCAATACCGTGACCTGTAAAGTTATCTACGATAAATCCATTTTTAAATCTATCAAATCCCTCTGCGTCTTGTATTTGTAATTGTTGAGTTTGAGTTTCTAATAATGATAGTTGAGTATAGTATTCTACATTTTCAATTCTCTTTTCTAATCTACCAATATCTCTCATTGTATATCTACGATTATC
>Ga0181409_1000691_pt1 | contig 13203 bp, 18 predicted proteins | sample 32SPOviralmetaG_FD_130138 | JGI IMG/M metagenome (GOLD analysis project Ga0181409, IMG submission 130138) | Marine viral communities from the oligotrophic San Pedro Time Series (SPOT) site, San Pedro Channel, CA, USA - 32 SPOT_SRF_2012-05-30 | ecosystem: Environmental > Aquatic > Marine > Strait... | reverse complement strand
TAGTAACTCCCCTCAACTGGGGTCTTAAACGAGCACATGTACTCCGATTGGAATCGTGCTTCGTTGTTCAACTCATCGCGAGCCTTTCGTATCTCATCCGCACCAATTGCCTTTGTGTCCTTAACTGATAGGTGGCTGCTGTACCACGCCCCGTCAGACTGAGCCTTTAACAAAATCTTGTAGAAGTGGTTTTCACCACGAGGTGTTCCATTAAACAATGCCCAACCGCCATTCTCCGCTAAAATTGGATTGATCAACTGCCACGCGGATGGGTCAGAAATACTATACTCGGAGAACACAACACCCACTGGGTTAGCACCAACCATCTTATCAGGATCGTCAGAACCCATTAACTGTATCACAGAACCATTGCTCAGGTGAATCCGCATCTCCTGCTCACTCTTGCGTTCGACAATCTCCTTTGGAAAGTAGTCAATAAACTTCTTGCCCTCACCTGTCATACCGTTCCATACAATACGACGAGCCTGATTACCGTACGGTAAGACGTACCAGTATGTGCCCACGCGCTGAAGTGCCTTGATCGCTACAATGTTTACGCAGGTCAGATCCTTACCCGCACGACGATGCCACGCAACTACCGCACGCAGTCCGCGCTTGGCTTGTGTCATATACTTAAGTAGTGGCAGCTGATAATGTCTCGGCTGCCATCCCTGTGCAGGAACCTGTACGTCCATATTAAAACTCTTCGGTATCGTCTTCTACTTCCTCGTCGTCCCAGTCTACTTCGAAATCTATTGCAACATCCGTGCCGTAGCTAACTATGTCTGCGTGGGCTTCATGTAGAAGCATCTTACCTATCATATCGTTGTTAAATCTGTAGTCGATACAGCCAGTCTCTTCATCCAACACTACTAACACATAGTTTGTGTAGTGTTCGGATACAACCGACTTTACCTCATCAATCGTCATGTTTCTCTTCTTCGCTCAAAAATTCGTTATAATCATCCTCTTCATCTACTATCTCAGCATCAACCGTCTTGGCAAGCTCAGATTTAGAAACATTGGAGTAATCTACCGTTAGTATCTTCATCTCCCCACTCATTGTACCCTGAACGTCGACACTCTTTAACTTAGGCTGAGTAAAGCTAGCAAGCTCTTTCCATATAGAAATCTTGTCTTTCTTAGCTACGTCGGGATCATCGGTATACTGCATCAGCTCGTCGATAGGGTTAATGCCCCGTTCGGCAAACATAGCCAATAGCGCCTTACGCTGTTCGGCTGGCGTAGGTGCTTTGCTCATTGTATCTAGGAATTGTTGCTTAATACTTAGGTCCTTTTCGACCTTCGCCAACTTACCCTGTGCTTCTTTCATGTCCTTCTCTGCTTTCATGCGTCTTCGGTGGCAACGGCTACGTTTAGCTGCCTGTTGCTTGGTTACCTGTTTCGGTTTACCCGCCTCGTAGGTCCGACGGTCCACTTTGTTCTTAGCTGTTTTTGTGGGCACTGTCCAGAGTAATGTACAATTGAGTACAGTTTGTCAAGCGCACAGACACCTAAGCCACCCAGTAGACAGTCAAAAATAGGGGGGTGTCTGCTATTAACATATAAGGTAATCAAGGACTTACAGAGAGATAGACACTTTTGACACCTACGGAGAGCATTTCAAAAAGATTTTCTTAATAGGGTAAATAAAGTGTCTTTTGTGTCTGTCATCCCGTAAGTCGTTGATAATCATTAAAGTTAACAACAGCCACCTAGTTTCAAAAAGTGTCTGTTAGCTGTCTACCCCGTCTGTCAAATGTAAAAAAGTATCAATACTACTGCACCTTTGTTTACCTAAACTCTCAGAAACTAGAAAATTTATACGCAGGTAGGGACCCCTTGTGATTCTCTCAGCCTTTTCCCCCTAGTGCCCCCCCCAAACGTCAATTTCGATCCCCGATCCCTAGATTCTAGAGCCTCACGGTCCTTTGAACCCTGCCCCAAGCTCCGATAAACCTAGTATCTATGCACCTCCTGAAACCCCAGCCAGCGAAGCACCCATCCACCCAACCATAAGCTCCTGATCCACAGTACCTTACGAACCCGTAGACCCTCGCCGATCCGAGACACGGTCCAGCGGACACCCAACCCTGTGCCGCGCGAGCCGTAAGCCCTTGATCCGCTGCAGCTTATGCACGACCAGGCGCGTACGCAACAGTGTTGTATGGGGGAGGGGCGGTTGTTTCCTAATCCTAATGCATCGGTCAATGGATTGCTGTCTTGCTTACGCTTCTTCCTGTGTTTCCTGTTGGCAAGATTTGTTACTCGCAGGACTTCTTTCCACGGAAACTCAGAGAAGCTGTGGCAATGCCCGACCATTGACTCGATACAGTTGACCGTGCTGTAACCGCCCTTGGTTACATTAACTACTAACTGTTATACATTATGAAAGATACACATACTACTGACATCGACACACTCATCGAAGCGCAACGCGAGCATCTGTTCGACGCCTGCTTCGATCCCTTGTACGACGACCTTGGACCCGACGAGGGCTACGGCAGCTGTGATCCTTGGACTCGCGAGGACCACGAAGCAGCTGAGCACGACCGTCGTTACGACGAGCACTACGACCTCAACAGAAAGGTATCCAATGGATAAGCCTATCGAGCACATCAAAACTTTCGTAGCCTGCCTCTTCGGAGGCGGGTTATTTGGAGTCCTCCTTGTCATTGGACTCGACAAAGAGATTGAGCAAAACGAGCGCGATCTCTCTCTTATCTCTACTCACTACTCTATCAAAGAGATAAATAACCGAGTTAAATCTGACTCATCTAACTACTAAATACTACACAATATGATCCAACTAGACCAACCCAACGTCACTAGCATCTGCAAGGTGCTCATCATCGAATCCGTCAAGGACTTACCTAACAGCTCTGCTCCAGAGAAACCACTAGGTCTTACCAAGTTCATGACTCAAGACAAGCAAGAGCATGTCTACTTCTCCAACACTAACTCAGTGTTCGGTAAAGAGGGCGACATCGTCGAAGTTATCGTTCGCACACAAGAGAACGTTAACCCGAAGACAGGCAATCACTACTACACGATTGTCCCAGCTCCTGCTGACTTCTTCCTAGCCGCGTAACACTAACACTCCTGAACACGAGTCTAAACTGTTCAATCTATATTATGAACATATCAGACATTCCATCCATCGTCCGTTCAGCTACATCTGCTGAGCGTTACACTCAGGACTACCGAGACGCTTGGCGCTCGCTGTTTGTCCTCGCAACCGACGTTGCCAAGACTATACCCAACCGTGACATTGACCCCGTGACTCTTGTCGACGACTGGGTTGCCGAACACGAGATACCTACTAGCCACTGCAATCCTGACGACGACGCTCAGTGTGGCGACATGTCCTGCCTGCAGTCCTTAGCACTTCAGCAACGTGAGTATCTCAACGACATCAAGACTCACTACTACACAGCTCTGCGTCAGTGGGCTAATCCAAATCTCAGCGACAAGCTGCGCAAGAAATGCCGTGCTCGTGTAGATCGTCTACGCACCCTGTGGGAGCAAGAAAACAACACCAATCTTCGCCAAGTCACCTTTGACTCACACGAAGCCCTTGGTTCTTCTGCCAACTTCGACACAGTCGAGCTACCCACAGAGACAGAGCGCACAGTTCGCAGACGTGAGTATGCTACAACGTTCAAGCAAGAACCCGAGTGCGATCCAGACGACGCACGTAACATTCGGGACACGCAGCGTACCAATCGTGGTCGACCTCGTGGTTCCATCGGCGTTCTCGCTGGTGTTTACGACAACACAGATCCCGAACCCAGCTACCGTTCACCAGAGCGCAAGCGGTTGTTGATCAAGACCTACCTAGCTTCCGACAATGCGCAAGACATCGAGCTTGCCTACTCTATGATTCCCATGCGACGCAAAGATCACGAGTCCGATGCCGACTGGTCTGTGCGTCTGACAAAGAGACGTCGTAATCGTGACGTGCTCATCTCCAAACTTCATTCATAATATAGACTGCTGCTCAGTCAGGCTTTCACGAGTCTGGCTGAGTAGCTTTTTTTACCGCCGAGGGTTTGCCCTGGGCACAAAGACTAAAGAGATAAAATAATTGTTATGGAAATCATGTTTCTCAGTTTCATCTGTTCTATATCTTACTTAGTTATACTTTGTAAGATGTTCTCACTCAAGTTCGTAGTAAAGACTCAGGTCCTTTGGGACATTGTATTTACTTTCGGTATGCCCGTGCTATTTACTGGTACATTCAGTGGCATGGCGACCGCATTTATCGCAGGCATTATGTTTTCCTGCATGACCTATTTGCTAGCTGTGTTGTCTTCCGACAGCATACTCGTCAGGTTGCTCTCAATTCCATATGGCAAGGAGACTAACACAACTAGCAGCTACCATACTCATCCCCCTCGCTTTAGACGTCGCTAAATGTGTCCTAAACAGAGTCGCGTATAAAGTTATGAGAGGTCGGTCAAGAAGGCGATGTAGGTAGTTACATAAAGTAGCCACCTTGCTACACAGCAGGGTGGCTACAATATGAACACGATATACACATCAAACAACTAAGCAAGCATCCTGCTCCCAACAACTCCTCTTGTCAAGCACAAAGAGATAATATTTTTGAGCATGTCGCTCATCAAACAAAAAACCATACATATATATATACTATGTCAAATACAACTACAGTCCGTTACGGCATGTCTAATTCAGTCAGCCGTTCGTTCGACATTGAAGTTACCATCGGTAATCTACTCAGTGATCGTTCTATCCTCGGTGCACTCTCTGCACCCGAAGGCTGCGTAGCAGTCAGCAATGGTGTCACACTATCGCACGATGCGTTAGTTGATGACTACACGTCCATCACACTTGAGCGTCAGGCATCAAGCAAAGCATAACCATACGCCTCTGCCTACATGATTAGGCAGAGGCTTTTTATTTACTATGTCACAATACAAATCCGAAATAATCCTAGGCGAAGACGGGTTCTTTAGAAAACGTGAGACTAGAGAATCTGTTATACAGTGTGCAGAGAATGCAATCCTCGACTGTATTGTCGAGCCACAACTAGTAATCAATCCAGTACAAAGCTACGGTGAACTAGAAGTACCTGTAATTGATGCAGAATACAGCAGTATGCCTTACAATGTGTTTTATGGTTATCAAAACAGAGAACCATACACCACAGTAAATGCTTTTGTACACTTACCTGCTGGTTTCCCACTACCAAAAACCGACTTAATCAAGTCAGATCACCTAACACAATATGCTGGTGAAAACGTTTACAAAATACGTCCACGCAGATCAGACGGCACAAAGACTTCTGAATCTGCTGTTAGACCAGACAACTTGATAACATTCAAGTCTCCAACGCACAGAACATACATTCTGCTCAAAAACATACCAATCAATACAACAAGACAAACCATTGGACCCTTTAATCACTCAATTAAAGCGTACTTGTTTGGTATTAACAATGATACAGGCACAGCTGTTACCTTTGCTTTGCCTAACATCTATGACACAGGTCAAATCTGTACAGGCAACAGTGAGTTCGTTCCAACGACTATTAATATGTATTCCCTAACATCTCATAACATGGAATCAATTGTCAAAGAGTTGATGTTTAACATACACACAACGCAGATAAACAACGACTTACGTATGGAACACGCTGAAGAAATGTATCTTGTATACAAGAAAGATGAGGTGACTGGTAATTACTTCATCCAAAACAAACAAGAACAAGATTACATGCACAATGCAATCGAAGGTTCAGGAAACAACTACAACTCGTTTCACAGACCCATGTCACAAGAATATATTAACCAATTTGCACAATGGCTACTATCACAGAAGCAATAACACAAGTAGATTCGTTGCATCAACGTTACGATCGTCGATGGCAACTTGGTGCACACAGCTACGCTACTCAAGAAATTGAACAACGCGATCTAGAAATTAGAGACTTGCACACAATTGAACATGGTCTATGCGAACAAGATCTTCGTGTTTTATTTAAGATACTTAGAAAAGACTACGAAGACTGCGGTCGCAAACGTGGCGCAATCCTCCGCTACATCAAGCACTACAGAGAGGTAACAGATAAAGCAAAACCAAAGCTTTCTTTATCTAAGTTACACAGAAACTTAACTCGATCATCACTATGAAACCAAAACTAAAAGCCCTAATCGTAGGTGCGGGCGGCGTAACCAGTTACATGCTACCAGCACTTAAAAACAGTTTTGACTTACAGCTTACACTCATCGACGGCGACGTCCTTGAGAAACGTAACCTTGACCGTCAACTCTTTCGCAACAACCACGTTGGCATGAACAAAGCCGAAGCACTAATGCGCACGTACAACTTTCGCAAAAACGAAGGACAAATTATACGCGGATACTTCGACAAAGACATGCTTGACACAGAATACAAGTTCTTCTTCCACGAAGCTGACGTACTTATTTGTTGCGCAGACAATCATCCAGCACGTCGTCATCTATTGGAAGCAGCAATACAATTGGACAAACCAATTCTAATTTGCGCTAACGAATACTCAACTAGTCAAGCGTATTACTTTGATCCCCGACTAACGGAACAATATCCAATGATGAACCCACTTCTCAGGTATCCTGAGCTACAAACCTCAAACGAAGGTTCCCCAATCCGTTGTCAAGGTGAGGCGCTGGAAGCAACGCCACAACTAGCAATAGCAAACCAAACAAGTGCCTCCCTTGGCAACCTTCTTCTATGGCTGTGGTTCTCAGGAACTGACATTATTGAAAGTCACATGCCCGTAGAATACCAAACAACCTTTTCACGCATAGAGACAATAACTCTTGCTGATTTAGTTAACATCCAAACACCAACTCACAATGTCTAATAAATATGTTGTATACGATAATGAAGTATTTGAACGCGTTAATCACCCGCTGTTCACTACGTACCGACTGCGCGAAGTCCCAGAAGTTCCAACACTTACACCAAAGTGGTACGGTAAAAAGATACCGCTAGAAATGTGGAATGACATTCTTGCGTTTATGAAAATTAGTTACGATAAACTAAAGTCAGAAACATTACTCTTCTTGTACTATGATGAAAACAATACTGAAAGTCCTTGGTCTTATTGGGTTCCACCTCAAACAACTAGTGGAATGTCTGTTAAGTCCAATCCCACAGATCCAAACTTTTCAAAACAACGTGCCGCCTATCCTGACACCTTGTTTGGTACTGTTCATCATCATTGTAGTACATCTGCTTTTCAGTCAGGAACTGACGAAGCAGACGAAACAAACCGAGAAGGCTTTCACTTTACCATCGGTAACCTTAACGACAGAGAAACCTGTGACATACATCTTCGATGCACACTAGGTGGTATCTGCGTAGACATTGATGATTTGTCACTAATACTTCCAGACGTTCCATCCTTGTTTAAGAAAAGTATTAAAACTCTTACACCAAAAATGCAAGAAGTAGAGCTAGAATACAAACAAGAGCAATACGCAAAACTGCCAGACATCACAAAATACGACTTTACTGACGAATTAGAAAACGTGAGTAAACCTGTATGGCAACCAGCAAAAAGTTACTCATATCAGACTAAACAAGCAGCTTTTAACTACGGGGACGACTACTGGCAAGAGCCAGAAATGGACCCAGTAAAAAAAAGTTCAGAGCAAATAGATAGCATCGTAACTGATATTATTGTACACATTGAATCAGACGATAAGTGTGAAGCCAGCATTTGTGATTACTATGCGAAATTTGAGTCAAAACATTCTCATTATTTAGTCGAAGACCTCATTTATGGTAGAGCCGAAGATGATGAATATGAGCGAGTTATAAGTCAAATGTTGCACAATGACTTTTTCTTATCGACTCCAGAAGGTAAATACTTTGAATCATTTGTTACTGACAAATGTAAACTACACAAAACAACAATTGACGACGTAAAAAACGCGTTATTTAACTATGAAATCGGAGAAACAGTTCAATCAATGGTTGACGAAGCAATTCTATGAATCAAGCAAAACAAAAGTGTGCGTACAACGCATCGAAACTACTACGGGAAACGGAGTACCTGATCTACTGGTCATCCAACCGTCTAAGATCTTGCTTATTGAGAGCAAGTTTGAAACTAGAAACATACGCCCTGAACAGGGGGCGTTCCAAATTAAAGCCAATGAAATCATGAGAGACGGCAACAATGTATGTTGTACATTATCTGCCTATCCAAAAACCAACCGTCTAGTGTACCAAACATTTAGTGCACTGTCAATCACAGAAAACGGTGTAGAACCAACACAAACAATTGAGTTTACCCTTGACGCAAATGGCTTTGCAAACTTTCTTAAACACATTAAATAACTTTGGCACAGCGATCCTCAAAGTAAGTATGATTAAACACCATACCGAAAATCAGGTTCCATCCCCCAATCTAGCGACTCTATACGGCTAGACAAATTGTATAGACTAGGCGACCAGCTGGTGAATCCTTTCGAGTGTTATATCCGAAGCATCTATCCTAGATAACTGAGTAGTTTCGACTATTCAGCCAATTTCTTACTATGACACAAATACCGCTAATAACATTGCTTCTTGCTTTAACTCACGTTGAAAGCAATGACAAAGATAACGCAATCGGCGACAACGGCACGTCGTACGGTTGCTTACAGATACGAGAAATCTATGTAAAAGACGTTAATCGTATTCTTGGCAAAGAACACTACACACATGAGGACGCGTTTGACCGCGCAAAAGCTTACCACATGTTTATTATATATACCGACTATTATGCCACTAGAAAACGATTAGGTCGTGAACCTACAACTGAAGACCGTGTGCGCATTCACAACGGAGGACCTAACGGTTGGAAAAAACCCCACACAAAAGCCTACTGGAATAAAGTAAAAAACATGATATGAAAACAACAATCAATAAAACTTTAACAGGCGTTGCTTGCGATTATTTTGACGAATGGGCAGAAAAATCAAACATACCGTGGGTAGAAGTATTTTCTCACGAAGACTTTATTGCATATGTTGTTGATAAAGATGCTATTATGTCCTGTCCAACATTAAGCCCGTATCTTATAGAGTTGCAAACAGCATTTAAAAACAACCCAGATTTTAACTCAATAACTCTTAATCTATCTTAATTTTATGCACGATTCTGAACCAGAAATGATACACTCACTATTAAAAATGGTTGAGAATAAAACTCAAGAAATTCTTAAAGACGATAAAGACTTTGAGATAAGAGAAGCAGTTAGGTGGGCAAAAACTAAAGGACTTCTTCGTAAAAAAACAGACATAGAAATCCACAACGAGTTATTAAGTAAACCTTGGCTCAAGGTTAACCGCACGATAAGAAATAACTTAGACAAACAAAAAGAACAACAGTAACATGCAAATACCTTTATTTGAGCCAGACTCGCTGTGGCGACCGCCATCTGCGCTACCACAGCTCGGCAACGTTGTAGCCATTGACTTAGAAACATGTGACCCAAACCTCAAACAACGTGGAGCAGGTTACAAGCACAACGACGGACACGTTGTTGGTATTGCACTTGCAGACGAGCACACAGAAGTATATTTACCATTCGCTCACATGAGTGGTGACAACTTAGATAAAAATATAGTCCTTTCATATGTGAGTAACATAGTTAAAGAAAGCAAAGAGTTAATCTTTGCAAACGCAACCTACGACCTAGGCTGGCTTGAGACAGTTGGGGTTACTGTCTCAAGCCACATTAGGGACGTTCAAGTAGCCGAAGCTTTGATTGACGAAGAAAAGTTTTCATACTCACTTAACTCATTGTGCAAAAAATACTTAGGCACTACAAAAGAAGAAAAGCATCTTGAAGAAGCTGCAAGAGCTTACGGAGTAGATGCAAAAAGTGGTATGTGGAAACTACCTGCACGGCACGTAGGCTTGTATGCAGAAAAAGACGCACGTTACACATGGGACATATATCAAAAACAAATACCATTACTGATACAAGAAGACGTATGGGATGTGTGGCAACTAGAGTGTGATCTTATTCCTGTGCTTCTTCATATGACGCTCAAAGGTGTACCTGTTAATCTTAGCAGTGCAGAACAACTTAACGATCAGTTAAAGAAACGTGAACAAACTCTTACAGACAAATTTAAAAACCTAGATATTTGGTCACCACCACAACTAGGTCGTTACTGTGAAAACTTAGGGCTTGTTGTGCCTCGCACAGACAAAGGCAACTACTCTGTATCTAAAGACTTCTTAGAACATTGCGACCACCCAGAAGTCAAACAAATACAAGAAGCTCGTAGCATCAACAGACTGCGAAAAGTGTTTATTGAAGACATTATATTAAAAGGTAACCACAAAGGTTACATTCATGCTGAGTATAGACAAACTGCGTCTGATCACGGTGGCACTAGGTCTGGTCGCCTCTCATCTCGTAACCCCAACATGCAACAAGTACCTAAACGTAGCGCTATTGGTAAACAGATACGTGCGTTATACGTAGCCGAAAAAGACAAGCTCTGGTGCAAAGCAGATTACAGCTCCCAAGAACCCCGACTCCAAGTACACTACGCGTTACTTGGTCAGTTTGGTAAGCCGTTACCTAAAGCAGTAGACGCATTAGAATCTTTTAAGAAGGGTGAAAAACTTTACTCGTTCTTTGAGAAAGCTACAGGATTACCCTACGACACATGCAAAATGCTTTGCTTAGGTATTAGTTACGGTATGGGCAACAAAAAAATGGCTACAACTCTTGGTATATCCGAAGAGATGTGTACAACGACACAGCGTAAATTCAACGCTGAAGCACCCTTTCTTAAAATTTTATTTGACAACGTAATGAACCGAGCAAACAGAGTTGGTCACATCCGAACCATACTAGGTCGCAAAGCCCGCTTTGACTTCTGGACACCCAGCTTTGGTGACTCTCCAGTAAAGACACGAGAAGCAGCGGAACAAAAGTATCCAGACCAACAGCTAAACAGAGCTTTTGTCAGCAAAGCCCTAAACAGGCTAATCCAAGGCTCTGCTGCTGACCAAGCAAAAAGAGCCATGGTGGATGCGCACCGCGCTGGCTTTGATTTACGCCTCCCAGTTCACGACGAAATTAACTGCATGGTCAATTCTGAGCAAGAAAGCCTTGACTTAAAATTAATCATGGAGAATGCTATCAAACTCAAAGTACCAGTTATTGCCGACATAGACCTCGGACCTACTTGGTGTTAGAATTATGGATATACTAAAAACCGCACTAAACCTAACAACTAAAGATCGTCACAATGATTACGGAGACTGCAATATTGAACTCGATAGAGTTGCAACAATGTGGTCTGTAATCTTTGAAACAGACATTGAACCCAATCAAGTAGCTCTAGCTATGATTGCTCTTAAAATCACTAGACAGATGCACGCTAACAAAAGAGATAATTGGGTTGATATTGCAGGCTATGCAAGAATCGGAGACATCGTAAACAAAAACACAAAACAACAATGAACGACCCACTACTAGAAGAATCAGATATTATCCCTATTGGTGATATCACAATAGAACAACCACGAGACATTCCAATTAGCGAACTTACAGCTAAAGCAGAAGAACTCGTTCAACTAGACGATGATGTAATGAGTCTAGAAAAAGAACTGTCAGAACTTAAGCAAGTACGCAAGACTGTGGCAGAAGAACACATACCAATCATTATGGAAACTGCAGGTGTTGATACGCTACAGCTAAGTGACGGCAAGAAGATTGCAATCAAAGAGTTTGTAGACGCTCGTATTCAAAATCCAGAGCAAGCATTTGATTGGTTACGTGAAACCAACAATGAATCAATTATTAAAAACGAAATTAAGATTCAACTTGGACGCACAGAAGACAGTAAAGCCCAAGAGATTGTAGAAACAATACAAAGAGAGTTCGGAATTGATGCTGATGTTAAAATCACTATTCACAACGCAACACTCAAAGCCTTTTGCCGTGACGCACTGGAAGACCCAGAGCTAGCGGCATCCATGCCTCGTGAAGCCTTTGGTATCTACCAAGGTAAGCGAGCAAAAGTAACAAAGTAACAAAAGTAACCAAAAGTATAATAAGAAACCAAAAGTAAATATGGCATTCGATATAACAACCGTAGCAGGCAAAGGCACAGAGAACCTAGATTCAGGTTCCGCTATGCCTTTCATTCGTATCCTACAAGATATGTCCCCTCAACTGAAAAAACAAAAAGAAGAATACATCGAGGGGTCAGAATCTGGTGACCTGTTCTTCAACAAGAACAAAACAGTAGTACAACAACCTGCTGAAATCATCCCATGCTTTACACAATCCGTGTATACAGAGTGGGTTCCACGTAGTAGCGGTGGTGGCTTTGTAGCCACTCACCCACTAAGCGTCACATCTAACCCTAAATATGAAAAGGGTCGTGACCGTCAGTATGACGAATGGCTTGGTGAAAACGAACTACGTTTCACAACATACTTCTTTGTCCTACTCAACACCAATGGTGAGTGGGAACAAGCTGTTATCCCGTTCACGGTATCTCAGCTTAAGATTGCAAGGAAGTTCACAAACGACATCAACCGATTCCGATATGAAGACGATGATCTCAAAGGTGTTGTACCCCCTCTCTTTGCTCAAAAGTGGGAACTGGGAACAACACTGGAAACAAATAAAAACGGCGATGACTACTATAACTTCAGCATCAGCAACAGCACTCCGCTGGATTTGGAAGCAGACGAAAACCTGCTTGCATTGGCTGCTGAAACATATAGTTCCGCTGTTGATACTCCTCTGTTACAAACTTCGGCGACTCCTCAGCTGGTTGACTCAGCCACTGAAGCGTCTCCGTTCTAAACTACAGAAGTAACGCATACCTTAACCTTGGGGGTTTATTCCCCCAAGGTTTTTTTGCCATGATACCACTTACACACTTAGCAACACAATTCAACGAACTATTTAAACCAAACCCAAACGTATTCGGTCAAACAAAATTGACTGGCAAAGTACGTGACAGGGATGGCAAGCAAGACTCAAAGTCTTTTCTAGTAAAATCTGAGTTAACTGTTGATGTGTGGGAACAGCACATCAAAGGCGAACGACTAATTGGATGTACACCAATCCTTGAAAATAACAAGGTTATGTGGGGTGCGCTAGACATCGACGTATACCAAGACTCTAGTACCATAGAAGACTTACGAGCCAGTGTAAACGAACAC
>Ga0181409_1000688_pt1 | contig 13245 bp, 16 predicted proteins | sample 32SPOviralmetaG_FD_130138 | JGI IMG/M metagenome (GOLD analysis project Ga0181409, IMG submission 130138) | Marine viral communities from the oligotrophic San Pedro Time Series (SPOT) site, San Pedro Channel, CA, USA - 32 SPOT_SRF_2012-05-30 | ecosystem: Environmental > Aquatic > Marine > Strait... | reverse complement strand
TTTCATTGGTTTTATTGATGTACTTCTAAAAGATAAAACTACACAAGATTATATTATCATTGACTTGAAAACTTCAACAAGAGGTTGGAACAAGTACCAAAAGAATGATAAAGTAAAAACCTCACAAATGTTATTATATAAGAAGTTTTATTCAGAGAAGTATGATATACCTCTTAATAAAATTAAAGTAGAATATCAAATCCTTAAACGAAAACTATGGGAAGGAGCTGATTTTCCTATTCCAAGAATATCTAAGTTTGTTCCTGCTAATGGTACTCCATCTATGAATATGGCATGGAAAAACTTTATGGGGTTTGTTGATTCGGTATTTGGTGAGAATGGTGAGATAATACAAACAGAATTTCCTACCAACAAAGGTAAACCTTGTGATTGGTGTGAGTTCAAAGAAAGAGGTTTGTGTTCTGCATGGAGTTAAAACTTACGTTTTTTGTAAATTTATATATTTATATATATTCAATCAAAAAAAGGATAGAGTTATGGCAGATACAAAATTAACAACAGTAAAGATTATAAAAGATATTTACTCAAAGTTTAAAAGAATCTCATTTGATTCAAACATTACGTTACAAAAATTAGTTAATCGTTCAGTTGACAAATACATCGAAGATGATGTGTTTAGAAATGAAATAAATGGATATCAGAACTTACATGAAAGTGGTTCTCAATTTTAAAAATGGCAGTAAATAAACAAGACAACGGAAACACCCAATTAAACACAACTCGAAGTGAATTTAACGATAGAGTTGCAGTAAAAAAATTCTTAGGTAGCACAAAACGAGTTGCTTGGAATGGAATCCGAAGATACAGAACAATTTAAATAAATTTTAATGGCAAAGAAGAAAATTCTATTACTATCTGATGACTTAAGAATGTCATCAGGTATTGCAACAGTTTCAAAACAATTAGTATTTGGAACGTTTGATAAATATGATTGGGTTCAATTAGGAGCAGCAGTTAATCATCCAGAAAAAGGTAAAGAAATAGATTTAGGAGAAGATGCAAGGAAAATAAGTGGTGTTAAAGATGCCTCATTAAAAATTATTCCTTGGACTGGTTATGGAGATGCTAATATTCTTCGTGAATTAATCATGAGACATCAACCTGATGCAATTCTACACTTTACAGACCCAAGATATTGGAGATGGTTATATGAGATGGAATCTGAATTAAGACAGAATCTTCCTATTTTATTTTACCACATATGGGATGATTTACCAGACCCCGATTACAATAGAAACTATTATGAATCATGTGATTGGTTAGGATGTATCTCAAGACAAACTTATGGTATCGTAAGTAGAGTTGGTAAGATTGATTCAGAAACAATCAAACCTTTAGAAGATTGGCAAGTATCGTATGTACCACATGGTATTAATGCAGATGTTTACAAACCAACGATTGTACCAGAAGATTTCAAAAAGAAATTATATGGTGGTAAAGATTACAAATTTGTTTTATTTTGGATGAACCGAAATATCAAACGTAAACAACCATCAGATGTTATTTGGGCATTCAAGAAATTCGTTGATGGGTTACCAGAAGAAGATAAAAAGAAAACTTGTTTGGTAATGCACACAGCACCACAAGATAAAAATGGTACTGATTTAATTGCTGTTGCAGAAAAGATAGCACCTGATTGTGATATAAAATTTTCAACCGATAGATTAAGTGTAGAAGAACTAAACTATCTTTACAATATATCTGATTGTACAATCAATATTGCAGGTAACGAAGGATTTGGTTTAGTAACTGCAGAATCAGTAATGGCAGGTACTCCTATTATTGTAAATGTTACAGGTGGATTACAAGACCAATGTGGATTCAAAGTAGATGGTGAATATTTAACTGCTGAAGATTACAAAGAGATTGGTTCACTTCATAATTACAAAGAATGGGAAGATAAAGTAACACATGGTGAATGGGTAAAACCAGTATGGCCAAGAGTTCAAACAATAGTTGGTTCACTTCCTACTCCATATATTATAGATGATAAAGTAGATGTAGATGAAGTTGCAGATGCAATCAGATATTGGTATGATAAAGCACCAGAAGATAGAAGAGAAGCAGCTCAGATTGGTAGAGATGAATTTTTAGGTGAGATGGGATTAAATTCTAAAAATATGTGTAAAACACTTGAAGATGGAATTGAAACCACATTTAAAAATTGGAAGCCAAAAGAAAAGTTTAACGTATATAAAATAAGATAATGCAAAAACCTTTATTAGTATTACAAGCACCAATAGCAACTAGAAGTGGTTATGGTGACCATTCAAGAGATATCTTGAAATCATTATTTAAATTAGATAAGTACGATGTTAAAATTGTACCAACTAGATGGGGAAATACTCCACAAGACCAAATCAATCCACAAACTGAGTTTGGACAAAAGATATTACAGAATGTTGTAACAAAAGTAGATAGAGAGATAGATATTTTTATTCAAATATCGGTAGCAAATGAGTTCAAGAAAATCGGTAAGTATAGTATTGGTATTACTGCTGGTGTTGAAACTACGGTAGCACCTCAAGATTTCTTAAGTAGTGGTAATAATATGGATTTAATTATAACTCCATCTGAATTCACTAAAGATGTTTTAGTAAACACCTCATATACTCAAGTTGATAAAAAAACTCAAAAAGAATTAGGACAGATTAAATTACAAAAACCAGTTGAGGTTTTATTTGAAGGGGTTGATACTACTATCTTTAATGGTAAATCAAAATCATCTATATTAGATTCAGTTGATACTGATTTTAATTTCTTATTTGTAGGTCATTGGTTAGCAGGAGATTTAGGACAGGATAGAAAAGATGTAGGAATGATGATTAAAACATTTTGTACAGTTTTCAAAAACTTACCGAAAAACCAACAACCAGGTCTTATACTAAAAACATCAAGTGCAGGATTTGGAGTAGGTGCTAGAGAAGATATTGCACATAAAATAAAACAAACAACCAAAGAATTTGGAGATAAATGTCCTCCTATTCATTTAGTATTTGGAGATTTATCCGAATCAGAATTGAATGATTTGTACAATGATGAAAAGGTAAAAGCAAAGATAATGTTTACTAAAGGAGAAGGATATGGTAGACCACTTGCAGAGTTTGCAACAACAGGTAAACCAATCATAGTTTCTAATTGGAGTGGATATAAAGATTTCTTACCAGAGGAAAATACTGTTTACTTAGAGGGTGAACTTAAAAATGTGCACGAATCTGCATCTAATAAGTTCTTACTAAAAGAGGCAAAGTGGTTTAATGTAGATTATTCAAAAGCAGCAAGTAAAATATTTGATGTACATAAAAACTATAAAAAATACGCAAAACAATCAGAAGGATTAAAAACTAACATTAATAAGAATTTTATCTTAGATAAAATGACTACTAAATTAGGGGAGATACTCGATAAATATATTAAGGTACAACCAAAAAAAGTTGAATTTAAGTTACCAACTATAAATAAAATATAATGAGTGTTTTTACAAGACAATATACAAAACTTTTAAGACCTGAAAAAAGAATATCTCGTAGTCTAATAAGACCAAGAAATATTTATAGAATTACAACTTACAAAGGTGGTAACCCTCCAACTAAAGCTGCAGGTGAATCTCGATATGTTTTTGTAATAGGTATTTTGGGTGAAAAAGTACATTGTATTAAACTTAATCCAATTAACCCACTTCACTTTACACAATTAATTGCTAAATTACGAGATAAAAGACAACCAGTATCATCTGATTTAAGATTAGAATATATGTTAAAGAAGTTTGACCCGACAGGTAATAATCTTTTTGATGCATATATAAAGAATAATTCAAAGTTATATAATAAAGAGTTCAAAAATTATAGAACATATATTACAAGTAAGATTACAAACGTTTTTGAAATCAGATTTGAACAAGAAGTTTTAGAAAATTTGTTTGGAGAAAAAACATCCACCGCAGAGAAAAGAGCAATAATTAGAGAAGAAACTTCTCAACCTGATAATGAAATTGAATGAAAAAAATAAAAATATATTTAGTAACTTATCAACGAGAAAATATTTTAAATGATTCTTTAGATAAACTGTTTAGTTCTGACTTTAAAAACTACGATAATACAGAAGTTAATATTATTAATAATCATACCAACTTCAAACTTAACCCTATATTTGAAAAAAGAGTAAACGTATTACATAACGTTTTAAGACCAGATTGGTCAAATGGTAATATGTCCGAAAACTATAATCATGCATTCATCAATGGTATTTGTGATTTAAATAACCCACATACTGAGAACCTTGTAACAATGCAAAACGATGCAGCAGTTCATCCTAATTGGGTTGAACATTTATTTGAAATGAGATATGGTCAAGGTAATACTTTAGTTGTAGGTCACTTTGGTGATAACGTAGTTTGCCATACAGCAGAATCAGTTAAAAAGATTGGAATGTGGGATGAAAATTTACCACATCAATATAAAGAACCTGATTATTGGATTAGAGCACTAAACTTTAATAAAGATAAAACATCTTTAAATGATACTTTACATGGAACTACATTTAATAATCACGATGCATTAGATATCGATATTTCAGATGATAGAAACTTCCAATTAGAAGATGATGCAAAACGAGGTAAAGATACTCTAAAAAGAAAACCAGATGATGCTGAACAACAATCAATTTGGTATGGGTCTCGTGGTGGAATTTATGCTACAAGTGCATGGAATTACTTTAGTTACAAGTGGGGTGGAACTTGGAAAGAAGAACCAACGAGAGAAAAATGGTTGTTTAATTGGACAGATGATTTTAGAAACAATCCACCAAATCTAGCATTATCAAAAATCAAACAAGCATACAAATATATCTATTTTGAAAAAGATATTGAAAATAGATTATCAAAGGGATACGTTAATTTATAGAGAATGAAATCATACAATAAATTTCTTTCATTTGGATGTTCTTTTACAGAAGGACATCATTTGATAGATGATAAAGTATCATGGGGTGATTTCTTAGGACGTAAACTTGATATCCCACATCAAAATTATGGTGCAGGTGGTTCATCAAATGAACAGATTTTTAATATAATATTATCTACATTAGAGAATTCTACATTTAACTATTCCAAAACACTAATAGGTATTCAGTTAAGTGAAGTGTTAAGATTTCCACTTTGGGATTCATCTCTACACAGATACTGGTCATCAACTCTTGGAAATTTTACTAATGATTGGGGTGATTATGAAGGATGGACTTTGGATAAAAAAATGTTTATGTTTACTAGAAAACATAGAGAAGCATTATATGAATTGTATGGTAATGAAGTTAATCATGTTTATTCAACAGTTAAAGGGTTAGTAACATTATCAGCGTATCTAAAAAATAAAAACATTGATTTTTTTGTGTTTGAAGGAATGAATTCATTTCTTGATATACCTCACAAATATCCTTTTAAAGATGGAGAAACAGAAATATTTATTCCACCACATTTAACACCATTTATAGAAACCGAGTATAAAAAACAATTATTAGATTCTAAATGGTTTTATACTGAAAGGACTCCGATGAATTATAATATGTGGAATTCTCCACTATATAATAAAGAAGAAAATGATGAACACCCAAATCCAGCTTTTTTAGATGACTGGACTGATAGTTTAATTAATTGGTTAAAAAACACATGGTCAAAGGTATAATATTTGCGGGTTGTTCTTTCACTTGGGGAGAAGGTTTGGAGTTATATTCAAACTTACCAACAGTTAATATGGAATATTATAACAAATATGGATATCATTATCCTCATGTTATGGAAATTGAAAATGGTGTAAAACCATCTCACATAGAATGGATGAAATCAAACAGATTTGCAAGAAAAGTTGCAACTCATTTTAATACGTTTGAGTGTGTTTATGGTGAAAATGGTGGTTCGTATCAATCAACTATGAAACAACATATTATAGATAATTACAATAAGTATGGTGCTGATATTTCACATATAGTAATACAATGTACTGAATATCTGAGAGATATTCCATTAATAGGTGACTCATACGTTAATAGAGAAGGTGAGCTCGAAAAAGTAGGTATTCGTGCAGTAGTAGATAGAAAAATTAGAAGTGAATTATCACCAAATGTTCCAGATTACATCACGATATCAGAATGGGAATCAAGTTTTGAAGGTAAAATATGGAAACAAAACTTTGGAGATAAAACTGCAGTTGAGGTTGATGATGAAATATTCAAAACAAATGTTATTGGATTTTTTAAATGGTTAATTGATTTTGTAAAAGATAAAAATTTAGATGTTAAGATTTTAGGAACTTGGACAAATGATTCGTATAGATACGATATTCTAAATGAATATGATAAAAGTGTTTCGGATTTCTATAATAGAAACTTAATCAGATTAAAATATAATAATAAAAGTTATCGAAACATATACTCTCTATTAATGAGAGGTTGGGGAATGGAAATATTAGATGATTTTCCAGGTACAGGTAATGACCATCCAAGTATGAAACTACATAATTTACTTGCAGAAAGTATTATAGATAAAATAAATAGAACACAATGAAAATAAGTTACGCAATAACAGTTTGTAATGAACTTGAAGAACTAACCTCACTACTTAATTTTTTACAATTAAACGTTCATGCTGAAGATGAGATTGTAATTCAATATGATAGTAGTGGAGTAACCGATGAAGTAAAGGATTATTTAAATATTATGGAAAAGATACATCAATATACAGTTGTAGGCTTTCCATTAAATAAAGATTTCGCTTCATTTAAAAATAATTTAAGTAAACATTGTAAAGGGGATTATATATTTCAAATAGATGCAGATGAAAAACCTAACGAATATTTGGTAGATGTATTGCATAAAGTTTTAGAATCAAACCCAATTGATTTGATGTTAGTACCTCGAATAAATACAGTTAATGGATTAACAGAACAACATATACAAAAATGGGGTTGGAAAGTAAATGAAAGTGGATGGGTTAATTTTCCTGATTTTCAAGCAAGAATTTACAAGAATAGTAAAGAAATATCATGGAAGAACAAAGTTCATGAAACTCTTGTGGGCTTCAAAGATTTCTCAAATTTCCCATTAGAAGAACAATGGTGTTTGTATCATCCAAAAGAAATTGATAGACAAGAAAAACAAAATGAATTTTATGAAACGTTATAAATGTTTGTAGAAACTAAAAAAAGAACAATATTCAAAACAGTAAGTTGGAGGATAGTAGCAATACTAAATTCTTTCTTAATATTAACAGTTAACATAACTGATAATAATTTTCTTAATGCATTATATATGAACATAACTGGTTTTTGTGTTTATTATTTTTTTGAAAGAATTTGGAATAAAATAAAATACGGTAAAGAAGAACAATGAAAAAAATATTAGTGACAGGCGGAGCAGGATTCATCGGTTCTAATCTAATCAAAAGATTAGTAAGTGAGGGTCATAGAGTAGTTTCTTTAGATGATTACTCAACTGGTGATAGAAGTACTCACATAGAAGGCGTGAAGTATATAAATGCAGATATAGAAACAATTGAATATCTGAAAGGAGAATATGATATATGTTTCCATCTTGCAGCATTAAGTAGAATACAACCATCATTTGATGACCCAACAGAATGTTTTAGGGTTAATGTAAAAGGAACGGAATCAGTAATGGAATGGGCAAGACATAATAATATAAAAGTTGTTTATGCAGGTTCATCTTCTAAACATCATAACCCATCGGATTCACCATATGCTATGTACAAATACTTAGGTGAAGAAGTTTGTAAATTATACAAAAAAACATTTGATGTTAATGTAGAGGTTTGTAGATTTTATAATGTATATGGACCAGGTGAAACAACTGATGGAGATTATGCAGCATTACTCGGAATATGGAGAACTCAAGTTTTCAATTCAGAACCAATAACAATTGTTGGTGATGGTGAACAGAGAAGAGATTTTACTCATGTAGATGATATTGTAGATGGTTTGATTAAGGTATCCGAAACTGATACTAAACACGAAGATGCTTGGGAACTTGGATGTGGTGTGAATTATGCAATCAATGATGTTGCACAAATGTTTAGAGAAAGATATGGTTGTGACCATGTTTACATACCAGACCAACCAGGTAACTATCGTGAAACTTTACGAGATAATGATGATACTTTAGAAATCTTAGGATGGAAACCAGAAGATAGATTAAGAGAATATATTTTAAGTTTAGATAAATGAAAATAATTATACCACTTGGTGGAGTAGGAAAACGATTTTCTGATGAAGGATATACAATGCCAAAACCTTTGATTATGGTTGGTGGTAAACCTATTCTTTTTTGGTTAATTGATTCTTTGAATTTAGAAGAAGATGATTCTATTTATATTCCCTATAATTCATATCTAAGTGAGTATGGTTTTGAAGAAAGAATTCATAGACAGTTTCCTATGATGGAATTTAATTTCTTACAAGTTGGTGATACTGAAGGTGCAAGTGATACTGTAAGATTGTGTTTAGAACATTTTGATATTAAAGGAAGTTTTTTAACTATGGATGGTGATTGTTGGTATGAAGATGATATCTTAGAAAAGTTTAGAAATGTTTACACAAATAAGGTAACTTACTTTACTACAAAGAATCCTAAACCAATTTTCTCTTATGTAGAAGTTAAAAATAATGTTGTTGTAAATGTAATGGAAAAAGTTAAGATTTCTGATAAAGCAAATTCAGGTTGTTATTTCTTTTCTAACGCATTAGAATTTATAGAGATGTATAAACTTTTATCAGATGATGAAGAAAAGTACATATCTAAAATATTAGGTAGGTTAGTACAACTAAATAAAATAATACAAATTGAAGAAGTTAAAAAGTTTCATGTACTAGGAACGCCAGAGCAAATTAAAGAATTTGAAAAATTACCATGGACAAAATAAAACCATATTCAAAAAAAGATTTATTGGTAGGGTGTATTACTAAATACTCTAAAGAAGATATTGAACCTTGGGTAGAATCAATCAATAGGAGTGGTTATAGTGGTAGTAAAATGATGCTGGTATATGATGTATCAAAAGATGTAATTGATTATCTTAAAGCATCTCAGTTTGATGTTTATCAATCACAACTAAATCAACACATTATATTACAGAGATTTGTAGATTTAAATCACTTACTAAAAGATATTGATTGTGATAGAATTATTTGGACTGATGTTAAAGATGTTATATTTCAAACCAATCCATCTCATTGGTTAAACAAAAACAAAAATAAACCAATCATTGCTTGTTCAGAGTGTATTACATTTAAAGATGATGAATGGGCAGTTACAAATGCAGGAACATCTTTTCCTATGGAATGGGAATGGTTACAAAACAAAACATCACATTGTGCAGGAACTATTGCTGGTGATAAAGAATACATTAGAGATTTGTTTATAAACATTTATAGATGGAGTTTAACAAGTTCTAATCCAGAACAATTATCAGACCAAGCAGCATATAATGTTTTAATCAATCAAACTCAATATAAAGATATTGTACAATTCACACCACAAGAAGATGGATTTGCAACACAACTTGGAACTGTTCTAATTAAGAAAGACCACTTCGGTGATAAATTATTAGAACCTACTCCAATCGTAGATGATTTAATCAGAAATCAAAAAGGAGAACCATTTTCAATTGTACATCAATACGATAGAAGTCCTCAATTAAAAGAAAAACTTATCAACAAATACAAAAATATTATTCATAGAGAACCAAGTAAAGTAGATAATCCACCAGGATTTACATACAATAAGTGGTTAGATATTAGAAAGGATGGTAAGTATGATTCTCAGTACAATGAGTTACTTAAAGATAAAAAAGTAATTGTAGTTGGTCCATCTCCATCTCTTGAAGGAAGTGGTAAAGGAAAAGAAATAGATGGATATGATATTGTAGTTAGAATCAATAAAGCATTTCCAATAGAAGAAGAATTAACAGATGATATTGGTTCGAGAACAGATATTCATTATCATTGTTTATGTACTGATATGCATTGTGGAGGACCAGTATTTTATGATGAAATGAAATTAGATAATGTATTTGTATCGTGTCCGTATCCAAAGTATGTTGGACCATTTCATGGTGATGTAACAAGATTTGAAAATGTAAACAAAAAATACGATTTAGGATTTCATGTTCTAAATACTGATTACTACTTAGAGATTGCTAATATGTTAGGAACACGAGCAAACTCAGGTACTCTTACAATTCTTGATTTACTTTGTTATGATTTGAAAGAGTTACATATTACAGGTTTCACTTGGTTTAGAGATGGTTGGAGAAAATCATACAAAGACCATACTGAAATATTTGGTGAAGTAGAGGGTAAGAAAAAAGAAGAGAAGTGGTTAAAAGGTGAGTTCGATGGAAATCACAGACAAAAACCACAAGAAGATTTGGTAAGAGAAATATATTTAAATGACAATCGAGTATCAATCGATGATACTATGAAACAAATTTTAGAAGTAAAATGATAATATACATTCCAATAAAAGAAAACTCACAAAGAGTACCAAAGAAAAACTTCAGAGAGTTTGATGGTAAACCTTTATGGGAACATACAATTGATAAGTTGAAAGATTTTCAAGTTGTAGTAGATACCGATTCACATGATATTATGATGGGATGTTTGAAGAAACCATGGGTTATTGCATATTGGAGACCCTCTGAACTGAGAGGTGATGATGTATCGGTGGTAGATTTAATAAAGAATTATTTCTGTAAAACAATTGCAGGAACTGATTATACTGATGATGACTGGATTTGTCAGATTCATGTAACATCACCTTTTTTAAAAGTAGAACATTTGGAATCACTTAAAGAAGAAATAAAAGATTCTAAATATGATTCAATATTTTCAGTAGATGTAATCCAAAATAGATTTTGGAGAGATGAAGAGTATGGATTGACTCCGATAAACCACAATCCAATGTTATTAGAACAGACACAAGATTTACCTAAATACTATATGGAAAATTCATATTTGTATTTATTTAAGAAAAGTGTATTAAAGTATGGTAATAGAATTGGTAAGAATCCAAAAGTACTTCCAATTCAATTTCCATATAACTTAGATATAGATACAGAACAAGATTGGAACTTAGTAAAAACATTAGAAAATTATGGCACAAGAAATTAATTTAAGTTTAAAATCAATTAATCCAATTTCACATTTAGAAAATATTGGTTTAGGAAAACGAGTTTTTTTAGTAGGAAATGGTCCTTCATTAAATGATATGGATTTAGACCTACTAGAAAACGAAGATACAATAGCAATGAATCGTATCGAATTGATTTATGAAAAAACAAAATGGAGACCAACTTATTACTTTTTTTGTTCATCTAATTGTGAAGATGGTCGTTGGGGTAAAGACTGGTCAAAAAGTATTTTAAAAGCAGCACATGAACCAAAAACAACTCCTTTAGTTTGGAGTAGATATAAACCTGCAATAGAAAGAAATGGTGAAGGTACACTACCTGAAAAAACAATATACTTAAATAAGTTCTCAGAAAACTCAGTTGGTAACGATAATTGTTTCTCAACTAATGCATGGGAACGTTTAGATAAGAGTGGTACAAGTATGAATGTTGCACTTCAACTTGCCTACTATATGAACTACGAAGAGGTTTATGTAATTGGATGTGATTCAAATTGGGAAACTGCAACAAATACCCAAGGTACTGATGATGGTGATATAAATCATTTTCACAAAGATTACCATGCACACATTGGAGATGGTGCTCATGAATTTTGGAGAATGAATACAACTCATCTTACTGCAAAAAAATTCTATGATATTGCTGGTAAAAAAATCTACAATGCTGGATACAACTCAGCGATTACAGCATATGAGAAGAAAAAATTTGATGATTTGTTTGGAAATTAAAAATATTTTTCGTATATTTGTACAATATGAAATTACTTTGGCAACAAATACCATCTACTGAGGTTACAAAATTATATTGTAACTCAACCTGTGATGGTATAGTTTTAGATACAGAACATGGTGTATTCAATAATGAAACATTGTTTACACTTATACAACTAATCAATGCAAGTGGTAAGAAATCATTTGTAAGAATTACTGAACCTACAAAAACATTTTGTAGATTACTTTTAGATAGTGGAGTTAGTGGATTGATATTTTCAACACTAAATACATTAGATATTCCAAATATAAGAACTTGGTGTAAGTTTCCACCAGAAGGTAAAAGAGGACAAGGATTAGTTTCTGAAAATAATTGGGGTGATAAACCTTTACAAGAAAACAATGTAATTCTTGTTGCACAAATAGAAAATCAAAAAGGTATCGATGAGCTGAACTTTATCAAAGGTTCTTGGTTATTCGATTACTACTTATTAGGTCCATATGATTTAACTGCAGATTTAGGGTGTGTAAGTGATTGGAATAATAAAAACTATATATTTAATATAACCAAGTTTAATGAAGTAATTCCTGAAAAAAGAAGGGGAGTTCATTTAGTATCAAATATAGAAGAAGAATACAAAACAAAATTTAAAAACTATGGTTTCGTTGCACTTGGCATGGATACCACAATTATAAAAAATAACATTAATAAATTAGAACAATTATGGCAGGATTAAATTTCGAAAACATTGGTGATAAGTTCTTAGAAGTCATCAATACAAAAGAGTGGAATGATATACAAGAAAAATTCAACGATTGTGTTGATATATTTGTATTAGGACATGGTGGAAATTTAGGGGTTGCAGACCATGCAGCAACTGATATCTCAAGGTTATCAAATGGAACAAAGAATGCACAGGCACCTGGTAGTGCCATTGTAGCAACCTCTCTAATCAACGATTCTTCGTTTGATGATTGGATGGTTCATTGGGTAAGACAGAGAACAGTATCTCAAACACCAGAACAATTAAAGAAAACATTAATTCTTGGTATCTCATCAAGTGGTAAATCAATTGATATCATGAGAGCATTAGAAGATGGTGAATCGAGGGGAATACAAATAGCAATGATTACATCAGCTCCAATACCAGAAAAGATTAACAACTTATCAGAAGTTGTATTAGGTGCTGAATATTATCACACATCAGAAGTACTTACATTATTACTTACTTATCAACTTACACATGGTAGTGGTAAAGTTTGTCCTCCTATTTTCCAAAACAAACCAGAAGATTTAGAATTACTAAATAGACAAGGTGG